>Ga0302324_100027222_pt1 | contig 10900 bp, 11 predicted proteins | sample Palsa_T0_1_FD_201949 | JGI IMG/M metagenome (GOLD analysis project Ga0302324, IMG submission 201949) | Peat permafrost microbial communities from Stordalen Mire near Abisko, Sweden - Palsa_T0_1 | ecosystem: Environmental > Terrestrial > Soil > Palsa > Peat permafrost | place: Sweden: Abisko...
TATACCTGGGGGTGCTGCCGGGCCGCGTGCTCGACTACGCCATGCAGAGTGCGCAGGATTTGATGAAGTAAGCGGTCGAAAACCAATCACAACAGCTTCAGGAGTTCAGGCATACAACATTTGCATGCCTGGAGCGCAACGCTTATTGGTCTTCGGTAACATCATGGCGGCAAGTTACGATTTGTTAATCTCTCTCGCTTTTGGAACTGGCCGTCCTTTTCAACGGAAGGAATGTACAGATGCACTTCGAAGAGGGAAGACTTTTGAACCAGCCGCAATATAAAAAAACGGAAACCTGCACTCGAATCAACTCCACTGGACAACCGCCGCGCGAGTCAGCTTGCCGCGGCACAGAAAACAATCGTGCTCGCCGCAACAATCTTTCGTCATCCGAGCCCGAAGAAGCGGCCGGTATGCTGGATGCCGCGAACAACAAACTGCAGGAGTTAATGCAGTTGTTGTATCTGCTGAGCCGGGACCCGGCAGTACCGACAGATGCCCGTTACCATGTGACCCTCGCCCAGTCCGAGATTGCCTTGCTGACGCGACAGATGCAGAACGCGGCAGATAATCAAGCCGAGAAAGCTAATTTACCGGCGGCTGGGAACGCGAGCATAGGCACCAATCCCAATCCTTAGTTGCGTAAACAGAAGGCCACAGGTAAAAGAAAAGCCCCATCCGGGGATGGGGCCTTTTCAGTCGAAGCCGAAAAACTAGACGACCTTGGCGAAGATGATAACCAGGGTGAACAGCACCAGAGACTCGATGAACGCCAGGCCGAGAATCAGGGCCAGCTGAATAGCCGGGCGAGCGGCTGGGTTCCGGGCCATCGCCTCGCAAGCCGCAGCGCCGACGCGGCCTTGTCCGAGTCCGGCCAGTCCCGCCGCGATGGCGATACCGAAGCCCGAGGCAATGGCGACCCAGTTGGTGCCGCCTGCAGCGGCGGTGCTTCCGCCCTGCGCGTACGCCGGCATGGCCATCATCGCGAGGGCCATCAGCGCAAAGATAAACATCGTCGTTTTCCGCATTCTTGTTTCTCCTTATGAATCGCCGCCAGGAGGTGGTTGACGTTCACCGTGCTGACGCCCTCACACTGACGGCAAGCTGCATTTAGCAGTTGGCACTTGGCATTTGGCCATGAATCCGGCGTCTTTGCTAAGTGCTAACGGCTAAATGCTAACTGCTGCATTTTAGTGCTCGTGTGCCACCGCTTCGCCGATGTAAACCGTCGCCAGCAACACAAAAATATAGGTCTGAATCACCGCGACGCCGGCGTGCAGCAGCATGAAAATCACTGGAATGCCAATCGGAAACAGGGTAAAGAACACGAGCGTCACCATGTCGCTGGCAAACATGTTAGCGAACAGACGGATGGTGAGGGACAAGACCCGCGCCAGATGGCTGCATACTTCAATCACGAACATCAGCGGCGCCAGCCACCAAACCGGCCCAATAAAATTTCTTATGTACCCAAACCCATTCATCCGGATGCCCTGAAAATGGTAGTAGAACCAGGTGACCAGCGCGCATCCCAGAGGCACCGATGGCGATGCCGTTGCGGTCTCGAAGCCGGGAATCAGCCCGATGAGACAGCCAATCAGGATGAAGAGACCCAATACCGTCAGGTAGCCGACATAGCGTTCATAGCCATGGCCAATCACTTCATGGCTTTGGTTGCCGATAAACGAGTTGATGCTCTCCATCACATGCTGCAGCGGTCCGGGATTGTCCACCGAGAGCCGCGCCCGCACAATGGTGAAAAACAGAATCAGCAGCACGAATACCAGCAGCTGCATGGCTACGTAGTTGGTGATCGGGGCTTGCGCATTCTCGGGGCGAACGTGAACGACGCCGAGAATGGTATTGGCTACGCCGGCCAGGTATTTGTTTAGGAGTGCGGTTAACCACAGTTGCTCAGGCATGAATGCTAGCTCGTTATGACTGGACCTGTTACTGCTAATTATCCTGCTTCGCACACACTGGGCGTCGCCGTCCGGTGCCGGCAAATATGATCAGGGAAAATCAGAATCCGTGCCGCAGGGCGACGGATACCTCGACCGCGACTTCGCAGGCGATGGCCCCGATAGGAAGGCAGACGCCTCCGAGAAAGCCGTATAGGCCCGCGAGGGAAACATTAAATATAACATACGCACCGCCTGCGATCAGAACGTATCGCAGCAGTGCTCGCAGGACAATGAGGCCGCCGCGCTCGTGACTTTGCTGGGTGGTGATTCGCTCGCCCAGTGCATCGATTGCCCGCTCCAGCCAGACGTGGTTGACATAAGAGACAACGGCGCCCGCGACGAAGCCAGCCGTTACCGGCCAGCGAAAGAACGCCACGCAAACTAAAGTTCCAAGTCCAGCAAGTGCGATCAGGAATTTGCGGATTCTGGGCAGGGCTCGGTCGAGGAAGGCTTCCGCGAAAGCGGCCGTCGGTTCGGGCGTCGGCGTGGACACCAGACCACTGTATCGCAGATCAACTCTTCTGCCGCGTGATCGTCCGAATCATGTCGACAAAGCCGGCGACCGCTCCCACGATGATACCAACGAGAAACAACCAGCGTGTGTGCAGCCAATAGTCGAGTAGCTTGCCGAGCAGGAGGCCGACCACCACCGCGGCAGGAATGATAAACGCGATCTGCGAATAGCGCGCCCACTGCACGGCGGCGCTCTGCTTGTCGTTGGGGTCCTCGTCAGCCATGCTGACAGCCTACCATGCGCGGCTGCCGAAACTCCCAATCAGGCAGTGACTTCGGTATAATCCGCGCGGGGTGACTCCGCTGTCGCTCGGCGGCTCTTGCCAAGGCACTCAATTTGGTATTCCTGTTTCGGAGGAGGCAATCATGGCGCAGCAAGATCACAATCTGAAGATCGACTACATCGAGTTTCCCGCTACCGATATCGAAGCGACAAAACGCTTCTACACTGGCGTGTTTGGCTGGAATTTTCAGGACTACGGTGCGGACTATACCAGCTTCCACGATGGTCGTCTGGCCGGTGGATTCAACAAGGATGCGCAACCTGCTGGCGCCTCCAGCGAGAAAACCAGCGGTCCGCTGATCGTGATTTACGCTGCGTCGCTGGAAGACACCTACGCCAAGGTCGCCGCAGCGGGGGGGAAGATTGTGCGCGAGATATTCGGCTTCCCCGGTGGCCGTCGCTTCCACTTCGCCGATCCCAACGGTAACGAACTGGCGGTGTGGAGCGAATAGTGGGCTCATGCGGACCGCTCCTCTCCGGGAAAAATCATCTGCGATGCCGCTTCGCGATTGATTAGGCTTTGGGGAGTGAATGCGTGCGGCGGCGGTGCCGTCGCCGTCCGATGGCGTATAACGCGACGCCTCCGCCGATCACTACCGCGCTCAGCAGGACCAGCTTGGCGACAACCAGGGCCTTATGCGGCTCGCTGGCGTCCGGAATCATTGAGCTCAGGATCGTCGCGCACGTCCCCACCAGGCCCACGATCGCGATTGCGATGGCCACCGGTTTGCCGCCTGGCACACGAACGATCTCCGGCCCCACCGGTTCGCGCTGCAGGCGGATCAGCGCCGCGAACATGAATAGATATGGAATGAAGGTGGTGATGATGGTCATGCTCACCAGCACCTGATAGGCTCCGTGGACCGTGCTTCCCAATTGTCCCAGAAGGACAAATAGCAAGGAGCACACTCCCTGCACGATCAGCGCTACGTGCGGTGTTTGCCAGCGGGGATGAAGCCGTCCAAACGCCGAAGGCAGATAGCGATCGATGCCGGCAACAAACGGCAGACGCGACATGGCAGCCAGATAGGCGCCGACACCGCCCAGGTTGGCGACGCAGATCAGCAGCGCCACCGCTGGCCCCAGCCCATACCAGCCGATCCGCTCGGCGCTGGTGGAGATCGCCTGCATGATGCCTTCCAGGCTATTGAGTTGCTGCTGCGGCAGCACGACCAGCATGGCGATCGTCCCCAGCATGTATCCGGCGGTGATGAGAACCCCCGCAATCAGCAGCGCGCGCGGAATGGTGCGCCGCGCGTTCTTGATCTCGCCACCCAGCAGCGAACCCGATTCCGCGCCGACGAATGCCGACATCAGGGTCGCCCAGATTGCGGCGTTGCCCAGGTTCAAAGACGGCTTCATGGAGACCGCGTTGAAGCTGGTAACCGAGCCGAACTTCCGCAACGCGATCACGCCGATGACACACAGCAAGCCCACCGGCAGCCATCCTCCGATGGCACCAAGATTGTTCAGCCACTTCCCGATGTCGAGCCCGACGATGTTCAGCACGAGTGCCAACGCCAACCCGCAAAAAGAAAATATGAGGAAGAACGCGGGGCTGCTCTGCAGCGCCTTGCCTTTGTTACCGGCAACGTAGAGTGCGTTGCTGGCCGCGAAATAGAGCACTGCCGGGAAGTATGGCAGGTTGCTCATCCAATAAACCCAGCCGGTGAGGAAGCCACTGAAATCGCCGAAGGCGTGCTTGCTCCAGACGTACATGCCGCCTTCCTCGGGATAGCGCGAGGAAAGCTCCATCACGCACAGGGCCAGCGGCAGAAAGATCGTGGCCAGGCCGACCACCCATATCACGATGGAACTTGGTCCCGCGGCGGCCGCCAGCGCAACCCAGCGCAGACTCAACGTCGTGACTATATAAAACAACACCAGATCGCGCAGGCCGAGCGAGCGCTTAGGTTGCGGATCGGCGCCGGCTTCGGCAGATTGCGGAGTCGAATTGATGTTGAGAGGATGCCGTTGCATTTGATCGAGATCGGTCACAACGGTAAGAAGTAACGATAGAACTCCTGCTCCCGTTTCCAACCCAGGTTCTCATATAGTCGCTGGGCGGGGATGTTATCAGCGGTGGTCTCCAATGTCAGGCAGTTGGCGCGGGTCGCCTCCGCCAGCTCGCGGGCGCGTTCTGTCAAGGCACGTCCCACGCCCAGTTTGCGCGCGGCAGGGATGACGTACAAGTCGTTCAAGATCCATTGCCGCATCAGCGCCACCGACGAGAAGACCGGATAAAGCTGAACAAAGCCTACCAATCGCCCGTCGTGGCGCGCCAGAAACAGCACCGATTCGCCCTTGCTGAGGCGCGCGAACAGGAAGCGCCGGGCGGCTTCGAGGTCAGGAGGCTTGTGGTAGAACTGGCGGTAGGCATCGAAGAGCGGAGTCACCTCGCCGACGTCGGCTGGAGTGGCGTGCACGATTTCCAGGGCGTGTTCCACAGTAGGCATGACGACAAGGGAACACGGCGGCGGCTGGCCGTCAACTGTTTTGTGAGCGGCGCCTGCTATGATTTGGCCGCGCCCTCGGAACTCGGCTTATGGAATCTTCTCTGCACGACATTCTCGCCGCATATGACGACCAGGCTCCTCTGGAGCAGGCCTACACGATTCCCGCTTCCTGGTACGTCGACGACCGCATCGCCAAGTTGGAAGGGGCGAATGTTTTCGGACGTACCTGGCAGGTGGTGGCGCGTGTTGACCAGCTGGTGCGGCCGGGAGAATTCGTTACCACCGAGCTGGCGGGCGAGCCGTTGGTCGTCGTACGCGGTAGCGACGGCGAGCTTCGCGCATTCTATAACGTCTGCCGTCACCACGCTGCCGCAGTGGTAACGGAGGAGCAGGGCACGGCGAGCATCTTCCGCTGTCCCTACCACGGCTGGAGCTATGGTCTTGATGGCTCGTTGAAGGGCGCGCCGGAGTTTGAGGGAGTCTGCGGATTTGGCCGCTCGCAGAACGGTTTGCTTCCCGTGCGCGTGGAGACATGGGAGCAGTTCGTCTTGGTGAATCTCGATCCGAGAGCCGCGCCTTTGGCTGATTTCATCGGCAGACTGGCGCAGCGGGTCGCGCCGCTGAATGTTGGCGCGCTGCACTTCTTTGAGCGGCGAACGTACAGCCTGAAGTGCAACTGGAAGGTGTTTGTCGATAATTATCTCGACGGCGGCTATCACGTCCCTCATCTGCACAAAGGCCTGAACAGCGTTCTGGATTACAAGCAATACACCATCGAGACCGAAGACCGTTATTGCCTGCAGTCGAGTCCGATGGTCAGGTCCAGCGACGACGCTGCGACTTCCGCGACGCGAACCGGCGATCGCGCCTGGTATTTCTGGCAGTATCCCAACTTCATGATCGATCTGTACCGTGGATACATGGACACCAACCTCGTTCTGCCCGATGGCGGCGACCGCTGCGCGGTGATCTTCGACTTCTACTTCGACGATGTAAGCGAGTTGGCCGCCGAGCGCAATCGCCAGAGCATCGCCGTGGGCGAACGGGTGAACGATGAGGACGTCCGCATCTGCGAAGCCGTGCAGCGTGGGCTGCACTCGCGGGCTTATGGGGCGGGACGGCTGTCGGTGCGCCGTGAAGCGGGAGAGCATCTGTTTCACCGGCTGCTGGCGGGGGACTTGAAACGACAGATAGATGACGGGCCACTGCCACGATGCGATAAGAGATGGACGCCATGAATCTCGGCCTGTTCGGAGGGTTCGACCTGGTTGAAAGGTGTCATGTGAGCGTAGGTTCGCGCGATTTTCGCGAACCGGAGTCGAAGGACCCCTATGCGGCGAATAACTCATTTATTTTTACTTCTCGAGTCCTTCACAATCTCTCTCGCTGCATTCGCCCCCGATGCCCCCGTTAATCCGTTGCCCGGATGCGTTCCCGAGCCGCACAAATAGAGGCCCTTGATCGGTGTCCGGTATTGTGCCCAATCCAGCAGTGGCCGCATGGTGAACAACTGGTCGAGCGCCAGTTCGCCGTGAAAGATATGGCCGCCGGTGAGGCCGTAGGTTTGCTCCAGGTCTTTCGGAGTGATAACCTCACGCGCCTCGATCAAAGTCGGCAAGTCGGGAGCGTACTCGGCGAGCGTGTTGACGACAGTGTCGCCCAGTGTGTCACGCTGGGAATCCCAATCCGCATCGCGAAGTTTGTACGGGGCATACTGCATGTAAATCGACATCACGTGCTTGCCGGGCGGGGCAAGAGATGTGTCCCACAATGTGGGAATCGTCGCCTCTATATATGGATGCCGCGAAAACTCTCCGTACTTCGAGGCATCGAAGGCGCGTTCGAGGTAATCGATCTCGGGCGAAATCTGGATTCTGCCTGACAGACGGGCAGTGACATCGCCGTCAATGTCCTTGAAGGTCGGCAATCCGCCGAGCGCGAGGTTGATCTTGGCGACGGTGCCGTTCATCCGATAGTGCAGCAACTTTTGCAAAAAGCTGGGTTGCAGGTACTGCGGCTCGATTAGGCCGAGTAAAGTCCGCTTGGGATCGGCATTCGAAATCACAGTGCGTGCTTCGATCTCATCCCCATTCGCGAGAACGAGGCCTGTGACGCCGCCGTCGTTGACCGTGATCCTGACGACCTCGCAGGAAGTGCGAATTTCCGCGCCCGCGGCTTGAGCCGCCGCAGCCATCGCCGCAGTGACCACGCCTGCACCTCCCGCAGTGTAGGATGCCGGTCCTGCCAGGTTGCTGTCCGATGCGCCGCGCAGCAGCAGGGTTGCGCTGGAGCCAGCTGACCAGGGCCCGAGAAATGTTCCAAATATCCCTTGCGCAGCAATCGTTCCGCGCACCAACTCTGTATCGAACCATTCGGCGACGAGATCGGCGACTGCCATGGGCGCCCAGCGAAGGACACGATAAAGGTCTTTCTCGCCGAGGCCGCGAATCTTGTGTCCCGTCTTCAGCAGCTCCCAAAGATTGTTCGCCGTAGGGTCATCGATGTCGGGCGGAGCGATGCTCATCAGCAGCGCCGCAATCTCGCCAATGCGAGTCAACGACTGCTGAAACTCGGCATAATTCGCGGCATCCTTCTGAGAAAATCTGGCGATTTCCCGTTGTGATCTTGAGGTGTCGCCATAAAGAGCGAGATTGCCGTCGTGAGCCAGCGACAGCGTGCGCATCGTAGGCGTATATGTTTTCAGGCCATGCTTTAGCAGATCCATATCTGCCACAATGTCAGACCTGAGCGGTCCGGTGGCATGCGCGAGCCGGGAGCAGCGGAAGCCGGGATGAAATTTTTCGGTGATGGCGCAGCCGCCGACAATGGGCCGTCGTTCCAGTACCAGGGGCTTGAATCCGGCCTTGGCCAGATAGAAGGCGGTGACCAGCCCGTTGTGCCCTGCGCCGAGGATGACGATGTCGTGAGTTTCTAGCATCGCTAGCTGGTCCCCTTGGCATGTTTCAGGATCTCCAGCGCGGCCAAGCGACCGGGTGCGCCCATGATGCCGCCGCCGGGATGCGTAGCCGAGCCGCACATCCACAGATTCTTGATCGGCGTCTTGTATTGCGCCCAGCCCGGCACAGGACGCAGAAAGAACAACTGTTCCAGCGAAAGCTCGCCCTGAAAGATGTTGCCCTCGGTCAGTCCCCACTCGCGTTCGAGATCGAGCGGCGTGACGACTTGCCGTCCCACAATGATGTTCTTCAGGTTCGGAGCGTGGTCGGCAATGGTATCGATCACGTTATCGCCAAACGCTTCGCGTTTATCGTCCCAATTTCCCTCCTTCAGCTTATAGGGCGCGTACTGCACAAAGCACGACATCACGTGCTTGCCGGGAGGCGCGAGGGACGGATCGGTGAGGCTGGGAATCACGATGTCAATGTAGGGCCGGCGCGAGTAATGGCCGTACTTCGCATCGTCATAGGCGCGTTCCATGTAATCGACACTGGGAGAGATTGAGATGGCACCGCGAAGGTGATGTCCTTCGCCCGGCAGGCACGTGAAATTCGGCAGTGCGTCCAGCGCAAGATTGACCTTGCCGGATGACCCGCGAAACTTGTATCGCTTCACCTCGTCGCGAAACTCGTCGCTGAGATGCCTGGGCTCGATCATCTTCAGGAATGTGAGGTTGGGATCGACGCTGGAGGAGATCACAGGAGCGAAGTATTCATCGCCGGTGCTGGTGGCGACGCCGACAGGTTTGCCATCCTTGATCAGAATCTGCGCGACCGCGGTTTGGGTTTTGATCTCGACGCCGAACTCGCGCGCCGCGTCGGCAATTGCGTTGGAGATGGCTCCCGTACCGCCGCGCGCGAAGCCCCAGGCGCGGAATGCGCCATCGATCTCGCCCATGTAGTGGTGCAGCAGGACATAGGCCGTCCCCGGCGAGCGCACGCCGAGGAAGGTGCCAATGATTCCCGAGGCCGACATGGTGGCCTTGAGCACATCGGTCTCGAACCACTGGTCGAGAAAGTCGATGGCACTCATGGTCATGAGCTGCACCTGGTTGTACTTGTCTTCGCCACTGAGGTCCTGGAAGCGCCGGCCGAGGAAAAGCAGCTTGAACAGGTCTTTGGGATTCAGCGTCGTCGGGTCAGGCGGAACCATGGCGAGAATCGGCTTTACGAAGCGGCACATCTGTAGCATCGCCTTGCCGAATTCCTCGTACGCCTCGGCGTCGAAGCGGGAGTGGCGCCGCAACTCGCGCATGGTCTTGCCATGATCGTTCACTCGCCACAAGTAGTCGCCGTTGGGCATCGGGGTGAAGGTGCCGTCGAGCGGAAGAATCTCCAGACCGTGGCGGGGAAGATCGAGGTCGCGAATTATTTCCGGGCGCAGCAGTGACACCACGTACGAACACACAGAAAACTTGAAGCCGGGAATGATTTCTTCCGTCACCGCTGCGCCGCCGACCAGATGACGGCGCTCCAGCACCAGGACTTTCTTGCCGGCACGAGCGAGATAGGCGGCGTTGACCAAGCCATTGTGGCCACCGCCGATGACGATGACGTCGTACCGTGATGAACTTTCTGCGGCCATATTATTCGTGATGTGGAACTGTGTTCCACATTCTAGCGTAGTGAGCTGTCAACAGAGAGAGGCCGACTCTGGTGCGAGGCGCGAGAGCTTGCCGCAGCTTTCCGTGATCGCTATAATCCGCCCACTGTACGAAACCGCGAGGAATGCATCGTGCCGGTAGGAACAGCAGTCCATGAAAGAACGCTGGCTCTGTGCCAGAGCCTGAATTACCGCGAGTGGTCCGGCTTCTACGCAGTCAGCGTATATGAGACCCACCATGAGCACGAGTACAACGCCATTCGCAATGCGGCCGCGCTTATCGACGTTACTCCGCTGTACAAGTACATGGTCAGCGGGCGCGATGCCACGCGCTTTGTCAACCGCGTCATGGCACGCGACATCAACAAGGTCGCCGTCGATCAGGTGATTTACTGCTGCTGGTGCGACGAAGAAGGCAAGATTATAGACGACGGCACCATCACCCGGCTGGAAGAGAACCGCTATCGTTGGACCGCGGCCGACCCCAACCTGCGCTGGTTCCGGCAGAATGCAATCGGGCTTGAAGTGCAGATCGAAGACATCACCGAGCAGGTTGCCGCCCTGGCGCTGCAAGGACCGACGTCGGGGAAGTTGCTGAAGAGCGTCGCCGAGGCCGACATCGAAAATCTGAAGTACTTTCGCAAGACCAGCGGGAAGATTGGCGGCGTCGAGGTGGACATTTCGCGGACCGGTTACACCGGCGATCTGGGCTACGAAGTCTGGATTCCATGGCAGGACGCGGTGAGGGTTTGGGACACCCTGATGGATGCGGGCAGGCGGTTCGATATTCACCCCACCGGCATGCTGGCGCTGGACGTCGCGCGGATCGAGGCCGGATTGATTCTCGCCGACGTGGACTACATCAGTAGCAAGAAGGCACTGATTTCATCGCAGAAATACAGCCCCGCAGAAGTTGGGCTAGGAAAGCTCATCCACTTTGAAAAGGAAAACTTCATAGGACGAGAAGCGCTGCTGGCGGAACAGAAGGCCGGACCGAAGCGGAAGTTGATGGGACTTGAAATCGACTGGAACGAATTTGAAGCGCTGTTCGACCGCATGGGGCTGGCTCCGCAGACGCCGGCCACAGCCTCGCGGGTCCATGTGCCGGTGTACAAAGGGCTGGA
>Ga0302324_100027223_pt1 | contig 10899 bp, 5 predicted proteins | sample Palsa_T0_1_FD_201949 | JGI IMG/M metagenome (GOLD analysis project Ga0302324, IMG submission 201949) | Peat permafrost microbial communities from Stordalen Mire near Abisko, Sweden - Palsa_T0_1 | ecosystem: Environmental > Terrestrial > Soil > Palsa > Peat permafrost | place: Sweden: Abisko...
GGCTCCGCTTGAGAGCCGTCAACTGGACACTGATCGCCTACGCCGTCGTTCTATGCGTCGGCATCTGGAGCGCTGCGCTCGATCGGGTTCAGCGCGATTATCGATCTACTCTCGAGACGGAGCGCGAACGTCTGCGCAGCGTGAGCGGAACCCTTCAGGCGCAGGTCGAAGCCATGCTGGGGGATGGTGTCGGCGCCGCGCTTGCCGCCGCCAACGAACTTGGGAGTCGCAGCGACCTCGCCCACGCCAGCGACGCGCAGTTCGCGGACACGCTGGCACACATGCTTACCGGCGGCTCCTACGTGCGCTCGCTGTTTCTGGCCAATACAAAACGGTTTGTGCGGGTCGGCCGCTCCGAATTACCGGATATTCGCACGACACCCCCCGCGTGGCTGGCGCCCGCACTTGTGCTCGATTCGGACAGTGCCTGGGTCGGTGGGCCCATCCCCGATCCGGATGACCCAGCCGAGCAGGTGATCCCGATAGCGCGGCGTGTTGAGCACGGCATGCTGCTGAACGACTGGGCGGGAGCGCTGATCGCGTTCAGAAGCCTGGAGGGCGCCTACCGGCAGACCGATTCGGCCAGCGTTGTCGGTCTGTTTTCGGCCGATGGCACTGCCCTGATGGTCGTGACTCAGGACGCGCAAGTGCGTGCTGCGGAAGGCACCAATGTCCACAACTCGTCGTTGTTCCAACAAGCCGAACGCGGCCCGGATTCAGGCGTGATGGAGGGCATCAGCCCGCTCGCGGATGTCCAGACGATCGTCGCCTACGACCGCGTGAGAGGGTATCCGCTATTCGCCGTCGCTTCGCGGCGCCGGGAGGAAACGCTGACGCCGTGGTATGGGCGGCGGCGCGGCACCGTGGAGGCGGCTGCCGGCATCTCCGCGCTCGTGATCGGGACAACCTGGTTGCTGAACTATTTCGTGGGGGCGCTGCGGCGCCGGGAGCATCACTACCGCACCCTGTTCAACAATGCCTCCTTTGGCGCCTTCGTCCTGGATGGCGAGCATATTGCCGAGGCCAATCGAACCAGCGCCGCCATGTTCGGCGTCAGCGGTCCGAGGGAACTGATCGGCATGCGGCTGTGGGATCTATCGCCCTCGTCGCAGCCCGGCGGTGCCTCGTCCGAGGAGTTTTGCCGGGCGCGCATCCGTCATATGGTCGACAGTGGTGCCACGACCTTCGAGTGGACCCAGCAAAGGTTGGACACACACGCGCCGTTCTTCGCGGCCGTGTACTTATCGAGCCTCGATGTCGATGGCACGACGCTGATGCTCGCTGTCATCCACGATGTCACCCAGCGCAAGTTGGTCGATGAAGAGCGCGAGCGCGCGCTTGACGAACTGCACGAATTGGCCGCAGCGCTCGTTCACGTTCAAGATGATGAGCGGCGGCGCATCGGACGGGATCTGCACGACAGCACGGGGCAAGGCCTGGCGGCCTTGGAGCTCAGTCTCAGCCTGTTGACGCGGGCCGTGCAGCCGTCCTCGAAGCCCGCGCAGATGCTGGTGTATGAGTGCGTCGCCCTCGCGCGACAATGCTCCAGCGAGATCCGAACCGCCTCCTATCTGCTGCACCCGCCGCTGTTGGATGAAATCGGGCTGCTGAGCGCGCTGCGCTGGCTGGCTGATGGACTTCGCAAACGCAGCGGTATCGACATCAAGCTGGAATTCCCCGAGACCATGGGCCGCCTGCCGCCTGAGCATGAACTGGCCATATTCCGAGTCGCTCAGGAAGCTCTCACGAACGTGCATCGGCATTCGAAAAGTCCATCGGTGACCATTCGGTTGTTCGAGCAGGATGACACCGTGATCCTGGAAGTCGAGGACGCCGGCCGAGGCATGGCCGTGGGCGGTTCCCCGGATAGAGTCGCCGACGGCGTCGCGTTGGGAGTGGGCCTGGCCGGCATGCGCGAACGCATGCGACAGCTCGGGGGCGCGCTGAGTGTGCGCACCAGCTCGGAGGGAACGTGTTTGCGGGCGTCGCTCTCGCCGACCCGCACGGCCGGTTTGCGCACCGACCAACCCGCATCGCTATAGGGGTTCCGCATGAGCAAGATACGTATCCTGATTGCCGACGACCATGAGCTGATCCGGCGTGGACTCACGACGGTGCTGGCGGAGCGGCTCGATTGGACCATCGTCGGAGAGGCCGCCAACGGCCGACAAGCCTGTGAAATGGCCGCTCGCCTGACACCGGAGATCGTAATCCTCGATCTGACCATGCCCGAGCTCAATGGACTCGAGGCTACTCGCCAGATTCGCGCCATGACTCCGAACACGCGCATCCTGATCGTGACCGCGCATGAGTCGGAGCAACTGCTTCGCGAAGTGCTGGACGCCGGGGCGATGGGCTACATATTGAAGTCGGATGCCGGACGGGTGCTCATCCAAGCGGTAGAGGCGCTGCTCGATGAGCGGCCATTTTTCTCCTCGAAGGTTGCACGCTCGGTGCTCGAAGGTTATCTGCGCTCCAGCGAAAATTCTGCGCAGACTGCCGCCCTGGCTCTCTCTCCGCGCGAGCGGCAAATCGTGCAACTGTTGGCCGAAGGCAATAACAACAAGGAAGTGGCGCGTACCCTGCAGTTGAGTGTGAAGACCGTTGAAACGCACCGCAGTAACATAATGCGCAAAATGGAGTTTGGCTCACTGGCCGACCTCGTGCGTTACGCAATCCGCAACAAAATCGTCGACGCCTGAGGACCAGCGCCGCCCCGGCGCACCCTGCTACAGACTCTCCCCGGCTCCACTCAGGAAAGTACCCGGTTCCCCCGGCGCATCCCGGCCCCTACAGTGCGCCCCCTGAATTCCGGTGAGCGCGAATACCTATGGATCCATTGAAGCAGGCGAGCCCGACGAGCGTGATGTCTCTCAGCACAGTGGTGAGGGACGCGTTGCCGGTCTTGCGGGCGGCCATCGCTAACGCGGCCGTGCTGCGTATTGCCACGGACGAAAACGCACCGCATGTGGATGTCGACCCCGTGGTCATGGAGCGCCTGCTGCTGATACTGGTGCGGAACGCCTGCCAAGCCATTCGGCAGCCGTACGGCGTTATCGAGATCGGAGTGGCGGGCATGATTGGCTCGGCGGGCAACGGCCTCCCGTTCGTTCGGCTCACGGTGGCGGATAACGGCGTTGGCATGGAGGGTGCGACTGTCGGCCTCTTGCGGCAGGGGCTCCTCGAGCCAGCCACTTCTCACGGCAACGAACCGGGGTTGCGCATGGTGCATCGCGCGGTCTGCGCGCATGGCGGTCGCCTGCAAATCGACAGTCAGCCCGGTTGCGGTACGACGGTCCGGATAGACCTGCCTGCGGTATCCAAGCCGTCCGGCGGCGACAGGAATTCCGGGGAGCGTCGATCACCATGACCGAACATTCCCTGGATCCCGCTTCGCATCCGTCCCCGGCCGAGCCCCGGTTGGCACGGCTACGGCGCCAGTTCCGGCTGCTCAGCACCAGCAATCGCACCTTGAATAGTAATGACAAGGAACATCAGTTGCTGACCAACATTTGCGGTGCGCTGGCCGCAGTCGGCGGCTATCGGCTCGCGTGGATTGGCTGCTCGAGCGCGCTCGCCGGCGCAGCATCCGAGCCAACCGTGAGCGCCGCCTGGGATAACGGCGAACTCGACCCATCACAAGTCGGCTGGACGCACGCGCGCGGTCCGACGCCGGCGCTGGAAGCCATGCGCGAACGGGCGCCGCAAATCGTCGGTGATATCGAGGACGAGCGTTGGAGCGCCGCCTGGCGCGAACAGGCGCGCCAGGCCGGCCTCAGGGCTGCCTTGGCGATGCCGCTCGTTGCCGATGACCACTGTCTCGGCGTGCTCGAGGTCTATAAGGATCGACCTGCGGTATTTGCGGTGCCGGAGGTTGCGATGATCCAGGAACTCGCGGCGGACCTCGTCCTTGGCATCGCGGCTTTGCGCACACGCCGCGAGTGCCAGCGCCAAAAAGCCGATATCGCGCGGCTGACCCGGGTACTGAAGATGCAGAGCGCCATCAACTCGGCGGTGCTGCGCATCCGGGATCGGAAGCTGCTGCTACAGGAAGCCTGCCGCATCGCCGTCGACGTCGGCCACTACACCGGCGCCGTCGTGTGGGCCGTCGAACCTGGTGCGCGGTACGCGCGGCCAGGGTTCTATGCCGGACGGCAAATGCCCTATGCTGCGCCGGACCCGCTGCTCATCGGCGTCGGCGACGAACGCGATACGAGCCTGACGGGCCGCGCCATGCGTACCGGGGAAGTCACCGTCTGCTGCGATCTCACGCGCAACGAGCCGCCGGTGGTCGGACGCCAATTGCTATATGCGGATGGCATGCGCTCGGTGGTGGCCTTGCCGTTCAACGTAGATGGCGTGCCCGTCGGCGCACTCACCCTGACTTCCCGAGACTCAAGTCTGGTGCATGGCGATGAACTGCTGCTGTTGCAGGAGATGTCCGCGTCGCTGTCGTTCGCCGTGCGTTCCCAGCAACAGGCGGATGCGGCCGAATATCTTGCGAACTATAACCCGCTCACAGCGCTCGCCAAGCGCTCCCTGTTCTGCCGGCGCGTCGACCGAATGCTGCATGCGCGACTCGGTCCGGAAGAGACGCCCACAGTGGCAGTGCTCGACATCGACCATCTCCACAGTTTCAACGACAGCTTCGGACGGCATTTTGGCGACTTTCTATTGCAGCAAGTGGCGGAGCGCCTCCGACATCATGCCGGCAGCGAGGAACGTGTCGGCGATTTGGGCGGTGGAAGGTTCGTACTGGTGGAGCCGACCGCGGGCACGCCCGATCGCGAGGTCGCGCTGCTGCTGGAGAACGAGGTATTCGCCGAGTCCTTCTTGATCGAAGGTCGCAGCGTGCGCGTGTCGTGCCGCTCGGGCGTGGCGCACCACCGAATCGACGGCGATGACGGCAGCACTCTGGTGCAGAAGGCCGAAGCGGCGCTCAAGCATGCCAAGGGAACCGGCAAGAAGCACCTGCACTACAAGCTCGAAATGCGCAGTCAAGCCGCGGAACGGTTGGCGCTCGAACACAAACTGCGGCAGGCGATCGACGCGCAGCAGTTCGAGCTCTATTACCAGCCGCAATTCAACATCGTCAGCGGCCGCATCGAATCGCTCGAAGCACTGTTGCGTTGGAACGATCCTGAGCACGGCCTCATGCTTCCAGGCCGCTTTCTGCCGGTGTTGGAGTCTTCCGGCTTGATCATTCCGGTGGGACAGTGGGTAATCCAGCGTGCCGCGCGGGACTGCGATCGCTGGCGCGGGCTCGGAGTGCGCTCGATACGCGTCGGCGTCAACGTCTCGGCCGTTCAGTTCCGCGGCCGTGCGTTTACCGATTTCGTTCTCGAAATTCTCAAGACCTGGCCGCACGGTTTCGGCATCGACTTGGAGATCACCGAGACCGCGCTGCTGCAGGACATCGATGGCGCCGGCCGCCAGCTGCGCGAACTGCGGGCCGCGGGAATTCGCATTGCCCTGGATGACTTCGGCACCGGTTATTCATCCCTCGGTCTGCTCTCCAGGCTGCCCGTCGATATGCTCAAGATCGATCGCAGCTTCATCAGAGGCCTGCCCAATGACCACACGAGCATGACGCTGACTCGCACCATAATCAGTCTGGCGTCGGCGTTTGGCATGCTGACCGTCGCCGAAGGCGTCGAAACGCCCGATCAACTCAAGCTGCTGCGGCTGCTGAACTGCGATCTGTCGCAGGGCTACTTGCATTGCCCGCCGGTGCAGGTGCACCAGATCGACCGGCTGCTGGCGGAAGACCGGTAGCAGCGCCGCGCTAACGCGACGCGGCAATCATTTTCGGTAATTTTACATTTCAACAGAATCAGGGAACGACTATGGACGCGGGCGACGCAGAGACATGTTTACGGACGGCGGATACATCCGCCCGCAGGCGAAGAGCGGCGCGGGTTCTCATCATCGACAACCAACCCATCGTCCGCGAGGGACTGCGGCGGATCATCGAACTCGAGGACGATCTATTGGTGTGCGCGGAGGCAGATACCCTGAAAGGGGCGCGTGCCGCCATCAGGGAGGCCAATCCCGATGTGATCATCGCCGACATCAGTCTCAACCAGGGCGACGGTCTCGGGCTGCTGCGCGAAGTGCGCGCTCATTATCCGCCGCTGCCGATTCTGGTGCTGTCCATTCACGATGAGACCATCTATGCGGAGCGCATATTGTCCTTCGGGGCCAACGGATACGTGACGAAACTAGCGACGCGCGAGCAGATATTGTGTTCATTGCGCCGTGTGATCGACGGGGGTATCTCCGTGTCAGAGGCCGTCGGCCGCAACATGATTCGCAGCGCTTTTGCCACTGGGAAATGCAGGTTGCCAAACCCCATCGAACGCTTGAGCAACCGTGAGCTCCAGGTGTTGCATCTGGTCGGCAAGGGAATGAGTACTCGCGAAACCGCGCACTCTCTCAGTGTGAGCATCAAAACGATCGAATCGCATCGTCAACGAATAAAGGCCAAACTCAATCTGCGCACCAGCACGCAGCTCATGCAGTTCGCCATCAATTGGCTCATCGGGGAGAATGCCGGTTCAATGTCGCGCATCAATTTGGACAATGGCGGCTCCGCCCCATGAGCGGGCGCAATCGCCGCAACGCTTGCTCCACAACGGCCGCTTTTAACCACGCAGTCGCCTGAGACGCTGGGTGCGGCTTCCATCGAAGTCGCGGGCGAGGCGGCGCAGAAGCTGTCCCGATTCTGCGACGGTTAGCGGTGGACTCAGGAAAAACCCCTGCACGAGCGTGCAATGCTCTTCCTGCAGGAACAACAGCTGCGCAAAGTCCTCCACTCCTTCCGCAACGACCTCTAGCTTGAGCGTCTTCGCCATCGCGATTATGGTCGCCGCAATTACCCGATCTTCGCCGTTGTTCTGAACGCGCCTGATAAATGAACCATCTATCTTCAGTCGATCGATTGGAAACTCCCTTAGCCGACCGAGACTCGAGTAGCCGGTGCCGAAATCATCGATGGAGATCTGGACCCCGATCGCCTTGAGTTCCCCGAGTACCTGCCTCGTCCAGTCCTCGTTCGTCATGACCACGCTCTCGGTAATCTCCAGCTCCAGCTTATCGGCGGGCAAGCCTGAGTCGCGCAGCACGGCCGCAACGAGCCCTGGGAAACCTCGTTGCGCGAGCTGTAGCCCGGATACGTTCACGGCCATGCGCAAGGCCGCAAAGCCCTCATCGTTCCAGGCTTTAGCTTGCTTACACGCAGCGCGCAGGACCCACTCGCCTATGGGCAGGATCATGCCGGTCTCCTCTGCGACTGGAATGAAATCTAAAGGTGTTACTTGTCCAAGCTCCGCGTTGGTCCAGCGAAGCAGCGCCTCCATACCGACGATCAAGCCTGTGCCCAAGTCGAACTGCGGTTGGAAGCGCAGCGAGAGTTCGTTGCCGGCGATGGCGCGGGACAGCTTGCCCTCCATAGTCAGGCGCTTTAGAGCATTCGCATTCATAGACGATTTGAAGAAGGCAAACGTGCCGGGACCCTGGCGTTTCGCAAAATACATCGCAAGGTCGGCACTTTTAAATAGCGTTTCGAAGTCATCGCCATCGGCCGGATAGACGGCGATGCCGATGCTGGGGGTTACCATCACCTCGTGCCGGGCGAGCAGAATTGGCTGCATGATCGCGGACAAAATGCGGGCGGCGACAACCCCGGCCTGGTCTGGAGCATCAATATCCGGCATCAGGAACATGAACTCGTCGCCTCCCAGTCTGGAAAGATCCGCATCGCCGGTACCTCCAGGTATCGCTCGTTCCGCGGGGTCGCCGCGGCGCACCGCCTCGCGCAGGCGCAATGCCGTCATTCGCAGCAAATCGTCTCCGACACTGTGGCCGAGCGTGTCGTTGATGCGTTTGAATTTGTCGAGATCGATGCAAAGCAAGGCCAACTGGCGCTTGTTCGTTCCGGCATGGTCAAGCGCACTCGCCACTCGGGCGTGGAAGTGCTCGCGGTTCGGCAGACCCGTCAGCTGATCGTAATACGCAAGCCGTCGAATCTGGTCGGCGGCCGCTCGACTTTCGGTAACGTCGCGGGCGAGAATAATGAAGTGCGGCGTCTGACCTGAATCCACGGACCTGGATACGGACAACTCGACCCAGGCCGTTCCGCCCGGCAGCTGTAACTCAAGCTGCTTGCCGATTGACGCGCCGGTTTCGTACGCTTCCTGCATCGCTGTGCGGCACACACGAGCCGCTTCCAGCGAGAGTACCTCCTCTATGGTCTTGCCAATGAGATTCTCGACCGGCGTGGTCAGTAAGTCCGAGCGCGGCGGGTGGTACTGGACGTAGCGCCCCTCAATGTCGAGCTCGAATAGGAGATCAGGGAGGGCTGCCAACAGTGCCGTATTTCGGGCTTCCGCGGTTCGGAGATCCAAAACAGCCTGATAGCCGCGCAGCAGGTAGCGCACGCGATGACCGAGCAGGGTCCAATTGATCGGCTTGGCTATGAAGTCCGTGGCGCCCGCGACGTAGGCCGCGTCGACGGAACGGAAATCATCGAATCCGGTGACCATGACGATCGGCAGCAGCGGACCCGCCTCGAGACGCAGTGCGGCGCAGACCTCATATCCGCTCAAGCCCGGCATGTCCACATCCAGCAGAACAATGTCACTGGGCTTGGCGCGGAACTGCCGCAAGCCGTCCATACCGTCGAGCGCCGTGCTGACAGCGAAGCCGGCCTTTTGCAAAGCGGCGCGCATCAGCGCAATCGCCGTGAGATCGTCATCGACCACCAGAATCGTCTTGGCCGCCGTCGTCATGCTGCCTCCTGCAGAATCTCATACATGCGCGCGACGGCTCGTTGATGTTCGGGTCTGACCTGTATGAGCAGCTCGCGGGCGTCCGCGAGTCGTCCCTCGCGCCCGAGCTGTTCGAGCTGGCGATAAAATTCCGACAACGTCTTCGCACCGACATTGGCGGAACTGGACTTCAAAGCGTGAGCCACGGTGGCCAACTGGCCGCCGTCGTGCGCAAGAATCGCGTTCTCCACACGCATCACGGACTCGCCCTCAGATTCAATAAAGTAGCGTAAGATTGTCTTCACGAGATCCATACCTCCGCCGGGATCGAGTTCACGAACGGTCTGCAACGTCCCCAAGTCGATGGCGTCGGACCCAGGTGCGACCGAATTATCTTGAGCGTCGGCGGACTCGAGCGCGGTATGGGTACTGCTCGCCTCACCGCCGCGCGGAAGCCATCGGGTAAGCAGCGCCTCGAGCTGCGCCAGCTTGAATGGTTTTGGCAGAAAATCGTTCATGCCCGCATCGAGGCAGTTCTGTTCGTCGCCCTGCAGTGCGTTGGCGGTAACGGCGGCGATCGGCAGGTGCTCACCCCGTCCCAACGGCAGTCGGCGAATCGCGGCCGTGGCCTGGAACCCGTCCATCACCGGCATCTGGCAGTCCATCAGCACCAGGTCAAAGTCGCGGTTCTTTACCAGCTCGACCGCCTGTTGTCCGTTGCTGGCGAGAGTGACTTGCGCGCCGAGGCTCATCAACATTGCGTTGGCAACTTCCTGATTGATCGGATTATCCTCGACCACCAGCACCCTTCGCTGTAATGAAAGTCCGGCGTCCACCGACGCGGCAGTCGGTGCATCGATGCGTGGCGCGGGAGGCGCCAAGATGCTGCAGAGGACGCGGAGCAGGTCGGCGCGTCGGATTGGCTTGTTGAGGAAACGCAGGATACCGGATGCCTGCCGCTCCGGCTCGGTCAAGTTCGAGGCAGTGGACGTCAGCATCATGAGCGGCGCTTGGGCCAAGTCAGACCGCCGCTGGATCGCGCCGGCCAGTTGCAGTCCATCCATCCCAGGCATGTGCATATCGAGGATGGTGAGCGCAAAGAAAGATCCCGCACGGGCCGCCTCCGCCATCAACTCCAGGGCTTCCTCGCCGCTGCGTGCACACGTCACGCGCATGTGCCAGCCTTCGAGTTGCTGCTGCAGGATTTCCCGGTTGGTCTGGTTGTCATCCACGACCAGCACGCGTGCGCCCTTGAGGACCGTCGGCTCCAAGAGTTCCCGGGGCAAGGTTCGTGCTTTCGGCAGACGCAAGCTGACGATAAATCGCGACCCATGACCCACAGAGCTCTCCACGCGAATCGTGCCACCCATTAAAGTCAGTAGGCGGCGGGATATAGCAAGACCGAGGCCGGTGCCGCCGTAGCGGCGGGTGGTCGAGCCATCCGCTTGCGAAAAATGCTCGAAGATTCTATCGAGCGTCTCCGTCGCAATCCCGATGCCTGTGTCCTCCACCGACAGGCTCAGCGCGACATCGGTGTCTGTCTCACTCTCCAGCCGCAGGCGCACGATGACTTCGCCGCGTTCTGTGAACTTGATGGCATTGCCAATCAGATTGGCCAAGACCTGGCGCAGCCGCAGCGCGTCGCCGCGTACGCCCGGCAGTGCGGAGTCAAGCGGCGTAAACTGCGCGGCAAGTTCAAGGCCTTTCCTTTCGGCAGCGTATGCGAACATAGCCAGAGTCTCCTCGACCAGATCGACGAGGCTGAAGGCGACGGACTCGAGCGTCATGTTCCCAGACTCAATCTTGGAGAAATCGAGGATATCGTTGATGACGCGCAGCAGATGCTCGCCGGAGGTCTGAACGGCAACGGTCCACTCTCGCTGCCGGGGCGTGAGATCGCTGGCCAGAAGCAGCTCGTTCATTCCAAGCACACCATTCAATGGTGTACGAATCTCGTGGCTCATGGTGGCCAGAAACTCGCTCTTTACCCGACTCGCGGCTTCTGCAGTCTCCTTGGCAAGCCGCAGGTCAGCGGTGCGTTCTGCGACCTGATCCTCGAGATGATCGCGTTGTGCTGCCAGGTGGGCATCGCGCTCCTCGATGTTTTCGAGCATGCCGTTGAAGCCCCGGG
>Ga0302324_100027227_pt1 | contig 10898 bp, 9 predicted proteins | sample Palsa_T0_1_FD_201949 | JGI IMG/M metagenome (GOLD analysis project Ga0302324, IMG submission 201949) | Peat permafrost microbial communities from Stordalen Mire near Abisko, Sweden - Palsa_T0_1 | ecosystem: Environmental > Terrestrial > Soil > Palsa > Peat permafrost | place: Sweden: Abisko...
GCAACTCGGGCAGCGAGGACTCGCCCCGCATCCTGGGCGCGTTCAACGAGGAGACCCCGGACTGGCTGTCGTTCTTCATGTTCACCTACTTCACCGACCGGGACGGCAAGTACCAGCTCGGCACGCTCAAGGAGTCCGCGTTCGATCCGCTGTCGCGGACGTGCGAGTTCATGCTCAAGGAAGAGGCGCACCACATGATGGTCGGCACGACCGGCATCGACCGGATCGTGCAGCGGACCGTGGAGGTGATGCGCGAACACGACACCGACGACGTGGCGGGCCTGGGCGCGATCCCGCTGACGGTGATCCAGAAGTACCTGAACTTCCACTACTCGGTCTCCCTGGACCTGTTCGGCGGCGAGACCTCGACGAATGTGGCCAACTACTACACCGCCGGGCTCAAGGGCCGCTGGCTGGAGGACCGGCGCAAGGACGATCACCAGCTGACCAGCGAGGCGATCATGGTCGACTCGCTGTCCGACGATGGCCAGATCGGGCAGACCGAGGTGTCCGCGCTGGTCGGGCTGAACACGGACCTGCGGCGCGAGTACATCTCCGACTGCGAGGGCGGCGTCAAGCGGTGGAACCGGATCCTGGACGAGGCGGGCCTGAAGCAACGGCTGAAGCTGCCGCACATCGCCTTCAACCGCAAGGTCGGCGCGTTCGCCGGGATCGAGGCCTCACCCGACGGCGAGCAGTTGACCGAGCAGGACTGGCAGCGCCGCAGCCGCGACTGGCTGCCGACCGACGTCGACAAGACCTACGTGCGGTCCCTGATGCAGCCGGTGCACCAACGAGGCAAGATAGCCGCATGGATCGCGCCGCCCAGGAACGGCATCAACGGCCAGCCGTTCGACTACGACTACGTTCACCTGATCTGAGCCGGCGGCCACGGTGACAGCGGGACAGGCCAGCGAAGCTCTGTTCAACGCCAGCGAGTACCTGCTCGACCGGCACGTGTGCGCGGGCGGCGGCGACCGGATCGCGCTGACCGGAGTGGCGGGCGAGCTGAGCTACGCCGAGCTCGCGCAGCGGGTGAGGCAGGCCGCCCGGGGGCTGCGCCGCCTCGGCCTGCAGGCCGAGCAGCGAGTCGTCATGGTCATGGCGGACTCGCCGGAGTTCGTGATCACCTACCTCGCGGCCATGCGGATCGGCGCGGTGCCGGTGCCGATCTCGACGATGCTGCGCGCCGATGACATCGCGGCGATCCTCATCGACTCCCGCGCCCGGGTCCTCGCCCTGAGCGCCGGGTACCGCGACGTGGTGGCCAGCGCGCTCGCCTTCCCCGGCGTGCGCGAGGTCGTCGCGGTGGTGACCGACGACGCGGCCCACCCGGAGCCCGTCGCCGGCCTGACCGCCTGGGCGCTAGGCGAACTGCCCGCGGACACGCCCGACGATATCTACCCCACGACCGCGGACTCCCCGGCGTTCTGGCTGTACACCTCGGGCACGACCGGCGCGCCCAAGGGCGCGATGCACCGGCACGGAGCCGTCCGGGTGGTCTGCGAGACCTACGGCACCCAGGTGCTCGGGATCACCGCGGCCGACCGGTGCCTGTCCGCGGCCAAGGCGTTCTTCGCCTACGGGCTGGGGAACTCCCTGCTGTTCCCGCTGTCGGTCGGCGCGACCGCGATCCTGGAACCCGCGCCGTCACGTCCCGACGTGATCGCCGAGCGGGCCCGGGCCTTCGGCGCCACGCTGTTCTTCGCCGGGCCGACGTTCTTCGCCAACATGCTGCGGGCCGGCCTGCCGCCGGACGCGCTGGCCGGAGTCCGGCTGGCGGCCTCGGCCGGCGAGACCCTGCCGGCCGCCCTGTACCAGCGGTGGACCGCGCGCTTCGGGATCGACATCCTCGACGGCATCGGCATGACCGAGATGCTGCATATCTTCCTGTCCAATCGGCCTGGCCAAGTCAGGGCCGGAACGACCGGGGTGGCCGTGCCCGGATACGACCTCCGCGTCCTCGGCGAGGACGGCCTCCAGGTCCCGCCCGGTACGCCGGGAACGCTGTTCGTCCGGGGTGATTCGGCCGCGACCGGGTACTGGTCTCGCTACGCCGCCTCCCGCCAGGTGTTCCAGGGCGAATGGCTGCGCACCGGCGACACCTACGTCGTGGACGCGGACGGGTACTACGCCTGCCTGGGGCGCACCGGGGACATGCTCAAGGCCAGCGGGATCTGGGTCTCCCCTGCGGAAGTGGAGTCACGCCTGCTCGCGCACGCTGAGGTCGCCCAGGCGGTGGTGGTGGCCGCGAACGATACCGACGGGCTGGAGAAGCCCGTCGCCTTCGTCCAGCTCAATCCCGGCGCCCTGGCCGACGAGCAGACCCTGATCGAATTCTGCAAACTCGGCCTGCCCTCGTTCAAGCGGCCGCGCCGGATCGTGATCGTGACCGGGTATCCGACGACCGCGACCGGCAAGATCCGCCGTGTCGAGCTGCGCGACCAGGCCGCGGTCATCCTGCAGAGCCTGCCGGACCAGGCCCTACCCATCCCGGGCGACAAGGTCTCCCGGGCCTAGACCTCCCGGAGGGAGCGCCATGCCCGACGAGCTCATCGACGCGTCCGCGCCTGTCGCGGTCATCGGCGCGGGCACCATGGGCGCCGGCATCGCCCAGGTCGCCGCGGTGGCGGGCCATCCGGTCCTGCTGTACGACACCGTGCCGGGAGCGGCCGACCGGGCCATTGGCGCCGTCCGGATGCGGATCGCCGCGTCGGTGGCCAAGGGCCGTCTCGACGTCGACCCGGCTCGCCTGCGGCTGGAGGCGGCGGGCGCACTCGACGAACTGGCACCGGCCCGGTGCGTGGTCGAGGCCGTGGTCGAGGACCTGGCCGTCAAGCAGGCCCTGTTCGCCGACCTGGAAAAGGTCGTCACGCCCGGCTGCGTGCTGGCCACCAACACCTCGTCGCTTTCGCCGACCGCAATCGCCGCTGACCTCAGCCATCCCGGACGGCTGGTCGGGATGCATTTCTTCAACCCGGCTCCGGTGATGCGGCTGGTCGAGGTGGTCAGCGGTCTGGCCACCCGGCCCGAGGTCGCCGCGGCGGTCACCGAGCTAGCCCAGCGCTGGGGCAAGCAGGTCGTCCAGGCCGCCGCGACACCGGGTTTCATCGTGAACCGCGTCGCGCGGCCCTACTACGCCGAAGCCCTGCGGCTGGCCGAGGAACAGGCCGCCAGCCCCGCCACGATCGACGCCGTGCTGACCCAGGCGGGCGGGTTCAGGATGGGTCCGTTCGCGCTGATGGATCTCGTCGGGCAGGACGTGAACGAGGCGGTGACCCGGACGGTCTGGGCGGCCTTCGGGTACGACCCCCGGTTCGCGCCGTCGCTGCTGCAGCGGGCCCTGGTCGAGGCCGGCTGGCTGGGCCGCAAGTCCGGCCGCGGCTGGTACCGCTACGGCGAAGGCGAGCCACCGCCACGTCCTGAGGCGGCTCCCGGCCGCCCGGCGCCATCCTGGGTCATCGAGCACGGCCCGTCGCCGCTGCGCACGCTGCTCGGCCGCGGCACGGCGCAGGTCCGCGCGGGCGCGGACGGCGACGGGACCGTGCAGCTGCCCAGCGGCGTGCGGCTGGCGCGATGCGAAGGCCGGCCGGCGACCGCGCTGGCGGCCGAGCGCGGTGTACCCATCGTGGTGGTGGACCGGACGCTGGACGACGCGACCGCCGCCGGCATCGCCGTCGCGGCCAGCGATGGCTGCCCGGCTCCGGCGCTAGAGGAGGCGGTGGGCCTGCTGCAGGCCAGCGGCCTGGCCGTGTACGTCATCGACGACGCCCCGGGCCTGGTGGTGACCCGCACCGTCGCCATGCTGGTCAACGGGGCCGCCGACGCCAGGGGAAAGGGAGTGGCGAGTGCCGCCGACATCGACACCGCCATGCGGCTCGGCACCAACTACCCGCTCGGCCCGCTCGCCTGGGGGCAGAGCTGGGGTCCAGCCGCCGTCCTGGCCGTGCTCGACGCGCTGCACGCCTGGTACGGCGAGGACCGCTACCGCGCGTCCGCGCTGCTGCGCCGGACCGCGGCGGGCGGCGGATCGCTGCTTTGAGCCACGCCGAACTGGAGGGGCCGTGACGCTGACCTGGACCAAGGAGAACTCACCGCGCTGGGATGCCGGCAAGCAGCGGCTTTTCGGCGCGGCGGAGCTGGCCGCGGTGGGCCTGGCCGCGCCGTCACCCGGAGAGCCGGTCGCGAACGAGTGGTGGCGGGTGACGGACGGAGGGGAGCTCGCCGGATACGGCTGGCTGGACTCAGAGTGGGGCGACGCGCGGATCACCTTCATCGTCGCCCCGGGTCAGCGCGGCCGCGGGGTCGGTGACTACATCCTGGAGCACCTCGAAAACGAGGCCGCCACGCGAGGGCTGAACTACATCTACAACGTCGTCCCAGAAACGCACCCAGACGGCGCGTGGATCAGGAACTGGCTGTCGACGCACGGCTTCCACGAGGCGTCCCGCGGTCAGTTGCGCCGCCAGGTCGTCACCGGCCGGCCGGTCACGGCACCAGCGGAGCCACTTCGGTCGCCAGGAAACTGACGAAGCGATCGAGGTCAGGGTCGCTGCCGGTGGCGTTGACCGCGACGCAGCTCGCTCCGGCGCGAGCGTACTCGCCGACGGTAGCCGCGATGGCCGCCGCCGGGCTGTCAGCCGGGACGCTGATAAACGCCACCACCTGAGCCGGGCGGTCGGCCGCCCGCTGGCGATGGAAGTGGGTGAGCGCGTCCCGGACGTCGTCGGGACTGAGCTCTCCGGGCAGGATCAGCCCGTCGGCGAGTTCACCGGCCAGGCCGACGGTGCGCGGGCGGATCCCGCCAACCAGGAGCGGCGGCACCACCGAAGGGGGCCAGTCGAGCGCGACGCCGTCGAGGTGGACGTAGCGGCCGTGCGTCGTCACGGTCCCACCCTGCAGCAGGGCGTACAGCGCCACGGTGTATTCGCGCAGCAACGTCATGGGCGAGGAGACGCTGGCGCCGACCTGGCTCATCCAGTCAAGCACGCCGTGACCGACCCCGACCACCAGACGTCCCGGGAACAGCCGGGCCACCGTGGCGACCTCCATGGCGGTGAGCGCGACATTGCGCAACGGCACGGGCAGCAGGCCGATCCCGACCCTCACCTGACTGGTCGCGGCCAGGATCGCGGTGGCCGTGGCGATGCCGCTCTCTGCGAAGCAGTCCTCCCATACCCACAGCTCGGCTAGTCCGGCCGCCTCAGCGGCCGCCGCGACGGCCCCGAGCCGTTCCGGAGCTTGCGTAGGCGGGAAAATGGCAGCCAGCGTGGGCATCGGCGCTCCCGGGGTGGGCGGAGACCAGTGGCGGTGCCATCCGGTCACGAATCTTAACCAGAACTGAACTTCTTCGGATGCTGGTCCTTAGTAAGTCGTCGGGCATAGTTCATATCAGAGTTCCTTGTTTCTAGCGCGGCCAGCCTCCCTACGGCCGGCGCGCGGGTGACATGAGAGGGTCCGCGTTGGTGAGGCAACCCTGCAGCCTCATAGACGCGGACCCTAACTAACTCGGGCCCGGTTACCGGGATACCCAGGGCAGCACACTCGGCCGCGCGCCATGATTCGCGGCACCATCTAAACCCTAGTATTAGAATCGAAATTACGTGTAATAGGCCCGTCATACCATCCTGGGGCCTGCGTCCTGAAAGACACGTGATGATTCCGGGGAGCGATGGACTGTGACCGCGCCGCATCCACTGGACAACCCCGTCCGCTCGTCGCTGGCCGGGCCGCACGCGCGTTTCGCCGAGCGCCGCGGCAACGCGCTGCGTTACCCCGTTGACGTCTCGCCGTTTCTCGCCCTGCCTGACCAGCCGGATGCTGCCGACTGGGCGGACGCGGCCGCGCTGGCCGGTCCGGGTGCCCTCGTGGCGCTGGCGGGCGTGCGGGCGCCGGCGCCAGATGGCTGGCAGGTCACGCTGATCGGCGCGGGAGTCCAGCTGGTCGACCATGCGGTCGAGGCCGCAGCCGATGGCGAGGCGGTGCGGCTGGGGCCAGGTGACGTGCCGGAGATGCTGGAGCTGGCCGGGCGGACCAAGCCCGGGCCGTTCTTGCCGCGGACCGTGGAGCTCGGCAGCTATCTCGGCATCCGGCGCGGCGGCACGCTGGTCGCGATGGCGGGGGAGCGGCTGCATCCGCCCGGCTGGACCGAGATCAGCGCGGTGTGCACGGACGACGCATGGCGCGGCCTCGGGTTCGCCTCCCGGCTGGTGCGCGCCCTAGTGGCGGGCATCCGGGCCCGCGGTGAGAGGGCGTTCCTGCACGCCGTGGTCGACAACCCGGCGATCGACCTCTACGAGGCCATGGGGTTCCGGCTGCGCCGCGGTGTGGTGTTCTCCGCCGCCCGTGCGCCCGCGGACGAGCCGGCGGGATGGGGCTTCCACGCAGGCCATGGTTCTTGACAAAAAAGACCATTTTTATAGACAATAGGGTGGCTTGCTTACCGTCTCGCTTCCGGAGGTCAGGGTGTCGCTCAGCACGCTCATCGCAGATACACGCAAGGCAGTCGACGACGATGCCGCGAACGCCCAGGCCGTCTTCAGCGCGCAGGGGACGCTCGTCGGCATCACGGAGGTCGATATCCGGACGGGCACGCACACCTTCAAGGTGGACGAACCGCCCGCGCTCGGCGGCGCCGACGTGGCCGCGAACCCGGTACAGTACGCGCTGGCCTCGCTTGGTTCCTGCCAGGCCATCACCTACCGGTTCTGGGCCGAGCAACTCGGCATTTCCTTCGACTCGCTTTCCGTGCGGCTGGAAGGTGACCTCGACATCCGCGGCTTCTTCGGATTCGACGACACGGTCCGGCCCGGTTTCTCCGCCATCCGGCTTGACGTCACGGTGACCGGGCCGGAGAGCGACGAGCGTTATGCCGAACTCGCGGCGGCCGTGGATGCGCACTGCCCCGTCCTCGACCTGTTCGCCAACCCGGTGCCGGTGACCCGGACCATCCACGGGCAGGACGCATCTTGACCACAACATCGATCGGCACGAAGCTCGGCGTCCGCCAGATCACCGCGCGCATCGGCGCAGAGGTCACCGGCGTCAGGCCGTCGCTCGAGCTTGACCCGGACACGGTGACCGCGATCCGCGCCGCGCTGAATGAGCACAAAGCGCTCGTGTTCCGCGGCATCAGCATCGACGACGACGGCCAGCAGCGGTTCGCCCGCTACTTCGGCCCGCTCACCTCGGCCCACCCGACCGTGCCCGCCGTCGCCGGCGAGCCGAACGTGCTCCCGGTCGACAGCGAGGACAGCCGGTCAAATCACTGGCACACCGACGTGACCTTCGTGGTCAACCCGCCGCAGGCCAGCACACTGCGCAGCATCGTCATCCCGCCCTACGGCGGCGAGACCCTGATCGCGAACACCGGCGCGGCCTACCGCGACCTGCCCGAGCCGCTGCGCGCCTTCGCCGACACCCTGCAGGCGGTGCACACCAACGACTATGACTACGCGGTGCCGCCGGAGAGCCTGGATAAGGCGAAGCAAGCGCGGCGCGCGCTGTTCACCTCGATCAGGTACGAGACGGTCCACCCGGTGGTGCGGGTGCATCCGCTGACCGGTGAGCGGGGCCTGTTCATCGGCGGGTTCGCGCACCGGATCGTGGGTCTGTCCACGGGCGAGTCCAAGGACATCTTGCGGCTGCTGCAGCACTACGTGACCCGTCCGGAGAACATCCTGCGGGTTCCCTGGGAGCCCGGCCAGCTGGTCCTGTTCGACAACCGGATCACCCAGCACTACGCCATCGACAACTACGACGACCTGCCCCGCCGGCTCAACCGCGTCACGGTGGCCGGTGACATCCCGGTCGGCATCGACGGCCAGCAGAGCTACTCGGTCACCGGGGATGCCTCGCACTATTCCCCGGTCGCAAAGATCCAGGCCGCCTGAGCCGGCTACGTCCAAGGCCACCTGAAGAGCATGGCCGGGACGTAGCCGCCGGTTCAGTCAAACGAAGGCTTGCGGTCCCGGCTTCGCTTGAGCTCGAAGAAACCGTCGGCCTCGGCCACCAGTGCCAGGCCGTCCCACAGCCGCCCGGCGGCCTCACCGCGCGGCGCAGGCGTGATAACCGGGCCGAACAGGGCCCGGCCGCGGACGCGGAGGACCGGCGTTCCCACATCGAGGCCCACTTCGTCGAACGCCTCATGGTGAGAGCTCTTGACCAGCTCGTCGAACTCCGTGCTCTCGGCGGCGCTGGCCAAAGAGGCAGGCAGTCCCGTTTCCGCCAGGGCCTCGGGGATCACCTCAGGGTCCTCCCGGCGGCCCTGGACGTGGAGCCGGGTCCCGATGGCGGTATAGAGCGGCCCGAGGATGCCGGGGCCGCTGTGCTGGGCGGCCGCGGCGCAGACCCGTATCGGTCCCCAGGCCCGGTTCATCCGCTCCCGGTACTCCTCGGTCAGTCCGCTGCCCTCGTGCTGCACCAGGTTCAGGTAGGCCAGCGACATAATCCGCCAGTCGACCTGTACCGGCCGGACCTTCTCCACCTCCAGCATCCAGCGGGAAGTGATCCAGGCCCACGGACACAGCGGGTCGAACCAGAACGGCACGTCCTCCAGCGACTGCGACTTCGACTTTTCTGCCACGTCCACGGCAACGGCACCTCTCATTTCGGTATTCCCGCATGCCCCGCGACGCCGTGCGGGGGTCCTTTTTCTGATATGTTCGCTACACGTCTCATATTCTACTAAATCGATCGGATTTAACGAGTTAGGATCGCATGAAGTTCACCGCCGTCAGCCGGATCACCCGGCTGCCCGACCCGATCACCGGCAAGGTCAAGTCGACCACCGACCGGCTGCGAGAAATAGTGGACAGCGCCGTTCAGGCCGAGGAGTTCGGCTTCGACGGGTACGGCGTGGAAGAGCGGCATGAGCATCCATTCATCTCCTCCTCTCCGTCGGTCGTGCTGAGCCACATCGCGGCCCGGACCTCGGTGATCCGGCTGTTCACCACCCTTAACGCGCTCAGCCTGGCGGACTCGGTCCGGGCCTTCGAGGATTACTCCACGCTGGACCACCTGTCCGGCGGCAGGCTTGAGCTGATTGTCGGCGATGACGACGGCCCGGTGTCAGCCACGCCGCTGCACGGTAGCGCCGAGGACCGCCGGGACCGTCACCGGGAGGCCTGCGAGTTGTTCCGGACGCTCTGGCGCGAGGACGCGGTGACCCGGACCGGAAGGTTCAGCCCGCTGCAGCAGCCGATCCGGATCTGGCACGGCAGCGCGGCAAGCACCGGCTCGGCTGACCTGGCGGCGCGCTGGGGTGACCCGCTGTTCTGCGCGAACGTCACCAACCCGGTTGATTCGTACGCGGAGCTGGTCCGCTACTACCGGGAACGATGGGAGTCCTACGGCCGCGACCCGGCCGCCATCCTGATCGGGGCCGGGACGGCCGGGTACTACTCTGCGCCGACATCACAGCAGGCGATCCAGACGTACCGGCCGATCTACAACGCGCGGCAGCAGCGGCGCCGGGGACTAGGCCTCAAACCCGTCTTCTGCTCGCTCGAGGATGCGGTCGAGCGGGGCTCCCTTATGGTCGGCAGCCCTCAGCAGATCATCGATAAGGTGCGCCGCGGCCACGAACGGCTCGGCCACGAGATGATGCAGCTGTACACGGACGCCGACGGCCTGACCGAGCCTGAACACCGGGGGAGCCTGGAGCTCTTCTTCGACGAGATCGCCCCGGTACTGCGGCAGGAAATCCCGAGCCGGCCGTTCCCGAACGCGCAGGTCTCGCTTATCCCAGCCCCGGCCGACCCGCCATCCCGGCTTCCGGCTTGGTGTCATCCCTGAGCTGACCCGTTCTCGATCAGCCAACCAAGCGCGCCGCCGCGCAGGGCCCCGCTGGTCATTCGGTAATGAAGACGGCGTGCCCACTGCCGATAACGCCCGCAGTTGTCATGACTCGCGAACTTGGCCCCCCGCTCGGGTCCGTGCGACCAAGTGCAAAGTAGCTCTGAGTGATTGCTTCCGTGCAAGTTGAGTTGGGCTCTTGGTGGTCTGGGTGGGGTGAAATGTAGCGCAGAGCTACGTTGAAGCTTCGCTACGCGAAGATCACGGCTCGGTGATACCGGCTGGTAGTCAAACGGCTACAGATCATGTTTTCTCCTGACCATATTGGGTTCAGGAGGAAGGTGCCGGGATGCGGCGGGAATGGGAACTTGAGGATCTGATCGCGTGCTGGACGCTGGATGAGGAGGAGTTCGCCCTGCTGGCGAACAAGTCCGGGGCGACGCGGCTGGGTTTCGCTGTGCTGCTGAACTACTTCGAGCATGAGGCCCGGTTCCCGCGGCGGGAGGACGTGCCCCGGGCGGCGGTGGATTTCGTGGCGGGGCAGGTGAAGGTCGGTCCGGAGTTGTTCGCCGGCTACGACTTCACCTCGCGGCAGGCGGCCAACCATCGGGGACAGGTCCGGGACTTCCACAAGTTCGCCAAGGCGACGGTGCAGGACGAGGACGGGCTGGCGGTGTGGCTGTCCACCGACATGTGCCCGATCGAGACCTCGCGGGACCGGCTGCGGGCGGCACTGCTGGCGCGGTGCCGGGAGCTGCGGATCGAGCCGCCGGTGCCGGGCCAGATCGAGCGGGTGCTGGGTGAGGCCGAGTCGCTGTTCGGCAAGGACTTCACGGCCTGCACCCAGAGCCGGCTGCCGGACGGTTCGGCGGGCAAGCTGGAGGAGTTGCTGCTGGAGGGCGAGGACGGGGACCCGGCGGGCGGCCGGCGGGGTTTCCTGCAGGAGCTGAAGGAGGACCCGGGGTCGTTCCAGCTGGACACGCTGCTGGCCGAGATCGCCAAGCTGGGGCGGGTGAACGCGATCGGCCTGCCGGCGGACCTGTTCGAGGGGGTGTCGGAGAAGGTCGTGGCGGCGTGGCGGGCGCGGGCGATGAAGATGTACT
>Ga0302324_100027229_pt1 | contig 10898 bp, 8 predicted proteins | sample Palsa_T0_1_FD_201949 | JGI IMG/M metagenome (GOLD analysis project Ga0302324, IMG submission 201949) | Peat permafrost microbial communities from Stordalen Mire near Abisko, Sweden - Palsa_T0_1 | ecosystem: Environmental > Terrestrial > Soil > Palsa > Peat permafrost | place: Sweden: Abisko...
AAATACCAGGCATTTCAACGTCGACAAAAATCAGATCAGGCGAGACCTGCGGAATCTTCGCGCGCGCCTCCTCGCCGGTACTGCACTCCCCAACGACCAGCATGTCGGAGTAGGCACTTAAGCGAGTAGTGATGCCAACTCTAGCTAGCGGCTCATCATCGACAACCAGAACGCGAATGTTCATTGTCCGGCCCCGTAAGAAACTATAGAAGGCGCCGTGGTGACAGGAAATTGAATCGAGACTAAGAACCGATTGTTCTGCGTAGCGGTGACTGTAACGCTCCCTTGTTCTCCGTAGAGTTTTTCCAGCCGCGTCCTGGTGTTTGCCAGGCCGAGCCCATTTCCTTCGTCACCGGACTGCAGCAGGCCTTCCGTGCGGTCATTTTCTATATCGATTCGAAGCTGTCCTTCGATTACCGAAGCTGTGATCGATACCTCGCCCCCATTAGGACGTCGTGCGATGCCATGCCGGATCGCATTCTCCACAATCGGTTGCAAGAGAAACCTGGGGACCTGTGCCTCGGAAGCTTCTGGGCTAACGCTCAGCGAGACGGCAAGACGCGGGCCAAAGCGAACCTGTTCGATGGAAAGATATTCCTCTGTGACGGCTAGCTCCTCGCGAAGAGTCACGACATGAGCTTCTGGAACGCTGAGGGTATTTCGTAGGAGAGCGGCAAGTCTTGCAATCATCTCAGTAGCTCGTTCGGGCTGTTTGCTTACGACAAGCGACGAGATGGCGTTTAGGGTGTTAAACAGGAAATGAGGCTGCAATTGGTAACGGAGCGCCTGAAGTTGTGCCTCCCGCGCGGTCGCTTCGGACGCGACCAATCTACTCCTCTGCTCCTCGACGGTCCCGTAATGCTTAATCCCGAAGTAAAGTGCGCTCCATGCGATGAGAACGATCGTAGCTTCGAATGCCTGGGCGGCGACCATACTCCAACTGAGGGGTGTCCGGGGCTCGTTCAAGTGGAGTGTCGTTAGAGCTGATACGACCGTGCATAGAACGCCCAGAATGTATGAAAATCCCACCGATAGAAACAGGGCAGAAGCTAACGGGGTAGACCGCCGCCAGAGGAAATGACACGAGGCATACAGAACGAAGCTAGCCAAAAACGTTGAACAGAAGAGAGCAAGCTGGTAATCCACCTGTTCCCGCATGTGACGAAATGGGATGTATGAGACGGCGGTTGCCAGGCCATAAAGCGTCCATCCCCCGATCTGGAGGGGCCAAAAAGAAGGTGCGCGTCGCTGGAGAGCAATCTGGGGCACGTATCCATTCTAGCGACCGGGTTCCTCCGCTGAAACCGACTGGGCGCATGAGATGCACGACTCATCGCAGAATTGCGGAGGTTCACCGCGTATGTCTTTCGGCTCGGGTCGAACTGACGCTAGGTTGATTGCTGAAGTTCAGGCGAAAGGTGGCGGAATGAGTGTACGAAGAGGGATGGTAAAGACCGTTGTGGGTGTTGTTCTTCTGACGCTGTGCGCTATTACGGTAGTTACGATGGCCACGCCAACTGGGCATGCTTCATCTTCAAGCGCGGCCGCTCTTCCAGCACCGGGAGTGTACACGATCGATCCAATGCATACTTTTGCCTACTTTGGCGCGTGGCACCATATCGTCGGCCGGGTGCGGGGCAGGTTCGACAAAGTTACCGGGACGATCTCAGCGGCAAAGGAGCCGGCGGACTGCGCCGTGGATATTTCGATTGACACGGCGAGCATCGATACGCAGGTCTCCAAGCGGGATGAGGACTTACGTGGCCCGGATTTCTTTGATGTGAAGAACTTTCCGATGATGACCTATCGCGGCCGCGGCATTCGGCAGACCGCAGATGGCGCCTGGCTGATGGATGGCTCGCTTACCATTCGTGGCGTGAGCAAAGAGGTGCCGTTGACGTTTCGGTTCAAGGGAATGTTCCCTGACATGCCGGCAGAACAGCCCGCGCGCGCTTCGTTCCACGCAGCGACAGCAGTGAAGCGCGGCGACTTCGGAATGACGCGCGACAACCTGATGGAGCTCGGGCCAAACCCGAATGGACCGGACGTGGAGATCGAAATTGACGTAGAGGCGAACGCGAGTACGCCGGCAAAGTGATTCGCTGGTTTTGCCTTCGACCTAGCGATTCGAATGAGGGGGGCACGCGCGAGATGCCCCGAATTTCCTGTACGCAGCTCTGGAGAGGCCCGCGTGTGCGCCTTTCTTCAAGGAAAGGCGCATGAGGTTCATGGAATCCACGAAGCTCCACAGGAAATCGGGGATGTGGGACCGAAGCTCGTTAGAGATTTTGTGGCAGGATATCCGCCAGGCCGTCCGCACTCTGCGCAACGATCCAGGGTTCACCTTGGTAGCGCTTACTGCCCTCACCATCGGCATCGGCGCAAATACCAGCATCTTCAGCGTCGTCGACAAGGTGCTCCTACAGCCCCTCCCCTACCGTGACCCGGCAAGCATCGTACAACTCGGCCGGAAGTTTCCCGATGGCGTCTCATACACGGCCTCCATTCCCAAGTACATGGTCTGGCGGGATAACGATGTCTTCTCATCCATGGCGCTGTACGATCTGGAGGGTCCGGGTTTCAACATCGACACCGGCGACTTTCCCGAGCAGGTCAAGGGTGCCCATGTGTCAGCCGACTACTTTACGGTCTTCGGCGTCCCACCCGTGATCGGGCGCGCCTTTAACCAGGCAGAAGATCTCCCCAACGGTCCCAAAGCCGTTCTGATCTCAGAAAATCTATGGCGATCCCTCTTCGGCTCCGATGCGCAGATCCTCACCCGCACCATAAATCTCAACTCTGTGCCCTACCCTGTCGTCGGCGTTATACCATCGCGGTTCGCCGCAAAACCAGACGCTGAAGTATGGATACCGCTTCAAGCTGATCCGCACAGCGTCAACCAAGGACATTACCTCCAGGTCGCCGCGCGTCTGAGACCTGGTGTTTCCATCTCGCAGGCGCAAGCCGAAATGCTTGCGGCCGGCGAGCGCTTCCGCCACCTTTATCCGACGTATATGGACAAGACCGAGAGCGTCGAGGTGATACCGATGCGCGAGTCGATTGTAGGTGACATCAGGAAAACTCTTTACGTTCTGTTGGGGGCGGTCGCCTTTGTGCTGCTCATCGCTTGCGCCAATGTTGCCAATCTGCTGCTCGCACGTTCCGGCGGCCGCCACCGTGAGCTGGCGATTCGAGCCGCCCTGGGCGCCAGCCGCTTCCGGGTCATCCGCCAATTGCTCACCGAGAACGTATTGCTCTCCACGGTGGGTGGTTTCCTCGGCCTGATTCTTGGAGTTCTTGGCGTTCGCATGCTCCTGCTTCTCATCCCGGGCGACATCCCGCGTGTCGACCCGGCTCAACTCAGGAACCCATTCGATTTCCTCGACTGGCGAATTCTTGTCTTCACCATCGGCGTCTCCCTCCTCACCGGCATCCTGTTCGGCCTCATCCCCGCGCTTCAGATTTCAAAGCCAGACGTCGCTTCGACCTTAAATGCGGCGGGCACACGATCCTCCACCAGCCGGCATCAGCGATTCACCAGCAAGACTCTGGTCGCCGTCGAGATGGGCCTGGCGCTTATGCTTCTCATCTCCGCCGCCCTCCTCATCCGCACCTTCGCCGGCCTCAGTTCTGTCGAATCCGGCTTCGACTCCCATCACGTCTACACGATGCTTACGTCCCTCGCCAACGATCGTTATCAAACTACAGAGGCCACAACGCGCCTCACTCGCCAAGCCCTGCAGAACATCGAGTCGATTGCAGCTGTGGAGAGCGCTTCCACTTCTCTCGTTATTCCCGCAACGAGCGCCGTTGGGCAACTCGCCTTTGACATTCCCGGCAAGGCCAACCCTTCCGGCCAGGAGCATTACGGACCCGAACAATGGCGCAGCGTTTCGCCTCATTTCTTCAAAGTGTTCCGCATCCCCCTGTTGAGCGGCCGGGTTTTCACTGACCATGACGACATCGGAGGCGCCCCAATCGTCATCGTCAGCGCGGCGTTTGCCAGGAAGTACTTCGCCAATGAGAACCCGATCGGAAGGACGCTTGACATTGGGAAAGGCATCGGCCCCACCTATGCCGATTACGCGCGGCGAGAGATCGTAGGGGTTGTGGGTGATACCTGTGAGACCGGACTTATCGGCGGCAAAATCCCCGTCATGTACATACCTCAGGCTCAACAACCGCAGGGCATGACCAAAATATTCAATAGCTCGGTCCCACTGGCCTGGGAAGTGCGGTCCAGCCTTGACGAAAAGTCGCTCATCTCCGCCGTCGCCAAAGCAATTCGTGCAGTGGACGGCCGGTTGCCCCTGGGGGAGGTACGCCCCATGGACAAAATTCTTGCTGACAGTATCTCGCGGCAGAATTTCAACATGCTTCTACTCTCCATTTTCGCCACCTCGGCTCTCCTGCTGGCCGCGATTGGTATCTACGGCGTAATGTCCTACTCGGTCCAGCAACAAACCAAGGAAATCGGAGTTCGTATGGCTCTGGGGGCAGACAAAAACACGATACTCGCGATGATCTTACGGCAAGGTCTCACGCCTGCGTTCATCGGCGTCGCTGCTGGCCTTGCCGGAGCTTTCGGATTGACGAGACTCATGGAAAGTCTGCTTTATGGAGTCAAACCGGGCGACCCCATCAGCTTTTTCGGCGTAGCCGCAATTCTATTCATGGTAGCCCTCCTCGCGGTCCTCATTCCGGCGCGGCGCGCTATTTCCTTAGATCCTGTCGCGGCCCTCCGCAGCGATTCATAGCTACGCCTGCTGGGCTCTATTCGCGGTCACCTCCTCGTCCATGTGACGTACACGATAAATTCTGAAGCTAATTTTAGGATGTGCGGGACCGCGTCCGGTCATGCAAGGGGCGGGAAATGCGTCTACTATTGATACTTATTTCCCCCGCGGGGCAATTTGGCGTTTTCAGATGAGGGGATCTGCTTTAAGGCCCGTTCCGTCTTTCCGTCCATACCCGGAAAAAGTTCGCCGACCCCTGCATCGCCGCCGAGCACGGCTATGTCGATGCAGTGATTCAACCTAGGGATACCCGCCGGCGAACGATTGCCACAATTGAAACGCGGCAAGGATTCACACCCCAAATAATCGAGGAAATATCCTATACTTCTGGCACCTTTTACCAGGTACTTCGCGGCGGCCGGAATTGGACAATGCAGTTCGCGCTTCATGAAACGCTGGGACCGCCTGACACCAATCCGGTCATTGACCTTAGAAACCACCAACCCCCAAAGCAGTCGAGGTGTCTATGTCAACGCATAATCCACAGCACAGCCTATCACGGGTCTCCTTTCCCAAGAGTGAACGCAAGACACATCCGGGCGCAACGGTCGCGGGCAGGACCGACTCTCAACGCAACATCAGCGTTTCGGTGATTGTGAAACGCAGGAACCGTCTGGATCTGGACACAATGATTGGCCGGCACATCAGCCAGCAGGAATTCTCTGAGAAGTACGGCGCCGATCCGGCTAATTTCGAGCACCTCCGCGACTTCGCGCACAAGCACGGACTCACCGTGGACGAAGGAGCATCCAGCCTGGCGCGGCGCACGATGGTCCTGCGCGGCCCGGCCAGTAAGATGGAGGCCGCCTTTGGCGTCACCCTCAACGACTTCGAAAAAGCAGGAAAGAAATTTCATAGCTACACCGGAACTATCTCCATGCTCCAGGAGTATGCCGAACCCGTAGAAGCGGTGCTCGGTCTTGATAACCATCCCATTGCCATGCCGCACTTTCGCCTGCTAGACAAGCAAGGAAAAGGTAAACCGAAGCGCCATCCTTCGCAGATGGCATCGTTCAACCCGCCCCAGGTCGCTCAACTCTATAACTTCCCGATGGGACCCAATGGCGCGGGCCAGACGATCGGCATTCTCGAACTCGGCGGCGGCTACAACGCCAGCGATTTGTCCAGCTACTTTGCCGGACTCGGCATCGCCGAGCCGCGAGTCACTGCGGTCTCAGTCGATGGCGCCACCAACACGCCCAACCTCCCCAGCTCTCCCAGCGATCCTAATGCCGACGGGGAGGTCGCACTCGACATTGAAGTCGCAGGCTCCATCGCCCCGGGAGCGAATATTGCCGTCTACTTCGCCCCCAATACTTCGCAGGGTTTCATCGACGCCCTGACCACGGCTATTCACGACACCGCCAATGGCCCGCCGTCGGTCCTCTCCATCAGCTGGGGCAGCGCGGAGTCGAACTGGACGGCGCAATCCATGACTGTGTTCGATGAGGCCTGCCAGTCCGCGGTCGCGTTGGGCATCACCATCACCGTCGCCTCCGGAGACAACGGCTCCAGTGACGGCGGCAGCGGCAACAATGTCGACTTCCCTGCCTCCAGCCCGCATGTGCTCGGCTGCGGCGGTACCGATCTGATCGCGGCAAACGGCGTTATCCAGCAGGAAGTCGTCTGGAACGATCAGCCGCAAGGTGGAGCAAGCGGCGGCGGCGTCAGCAGCGTCTTCCCCATTCCACCCTGGCAGATGAAATCCAACGTCCCCAAGCCGCCAACCAGCGGCGGCGGACGTGGAGTACCCGACGTGGCCGGCGATGCCTCACCCGAGACCGGTTACAACGTTTTGTTCGATGGACAGTCTGCGGTGGTCGGCGGGACCAGCGCAGTCGCCCCGCTCTGGGCCGCGCTCATAGCCCTGCTCAATCAGCAGTGTGGCAGCAATATCGGCTTCGCCAATCTCGCGCTCTACCAGAACGCCGAGAACGGCTTTAACGATATCACCCAGGGCAACAACGGCAGCTATTCCGCGGGACCGGGCTGGGACCCCTGCACCGGCCTTGGCTCGCCCAACGGAAACCAGTTGTCGCAGATTTTCGCGGCAGCCACAGCCGGCGCCGCAAAATCGGTACCCGCTACCGCCTCGCGCGGGGGAAGGCCCGCCCACGCCGGGGATTAGTCCTGATGGAGTGCCACAAGTCCGGAGCCCCAGGTTTCGCTTTTGAGACCTGGGGTACCCCGGCTCAGCATGAAGCTGACCCTGATCAATACTCGAACCTGAAGCGCTCCCACGTTGAAAATGTCGTGATAGCGTTATTGAGCATGGAAGAGATCAACTCCGTAGCGATGCTTTTGAAGCTTCTCGTCGTGTTAGGGCTATTGACGTTGCTCCTGCCTTCGATGCGTAACGCGTTGATCGAAGCCCTTAACAAATTCGGCGACAACTTTCGGGGCGGTCCTCCATCCCAGATGCATCCTTCCCCAGCAGATGATGCCGTTCTACTTCGGAAGCGTCGTCGCAAGCAAGACTAAACATCAGTTGCATGGCTCTGTGCGTGCACAGTGCGGATACGCTTCACTGTGAGGCGGGGCTGCCAGCCTCCTAAGAGCGGAATAAGTATGCCTAAAGTTGTGAGATTTTATGTCCTCGGCGGTCCAGAAAACTTGAAGCTTGAAGATCAGCCGTCGCAACAGCCCGGAGAAGGCGAGGTGAGGCTGCGGGTGCAGGCAACCGGACTGAATCGCGCCGAAGCTGTTTACATGAGGGGGTATTACTTCGAAAAGCCGCAACTACCATCACGTCTTGGCTTCGAAGCCGCAGGGGTGGTGGAGGCGGTTGGCCCCGGCGTGGATCGAGGGCTGATCGGGAAGCAGGTTTCCACGACGCCGGGACTCTCGCAGAATCAACATGGCGTTTTGGGCGAAGAGGCAATCGTGCCTGCCTCGTCCGTTGCAGAATATCCGCCGCAGCTAACGCCGGAGGAGGGCGCGTCCATCTGGATGCAGTATCTGACCGCATGGGGCGCGTTGGTCTACCTGGGCAAGGTTGGAGCTGGCGATGCGGTGCTGATTCCAGCGGCGTCCAGCAGCGTGGGACTGGCGGCGATTCAAATGGTGAAGGATGCAGGGGCCGTGTCGATTGCGGCGACGCGGACGAGCAAGAAGCGGCAGGAGTTGATCGATCTGGGGGCGGACCATGTGATCGCAACGGAAGAGGAAGACTTGCCGGCGCGGGTTAAGGAGATCATGGGCGGGAAAGGGGCGCGGCTTATTTTCGATCCGGTGGGCGGCCCGTATGTGGAGACGCTGGCCGAGGCGGCGGCGCCGGGCGGGATCATTTTCGAATACGGTGGACTTTCGATGCAGCCGACGCCGTTTCCGACGAGACCCGCGATGATGAAGGGGCTGAGTTTGCGCGGGTATTCGCTGAGGGAGGTTCGCAACCAGCCCGCAGTGATCAGCGAGGCAAAGAAGTACGTCTACGAGCGGCTGGAGAAGGGGAGATTTACGCCCAAGATCGCGAAGACCTTCCCGCTGGCGCAGGCGGTGGAGGCGTACAAATACCTCGAGTCGAACGCGCAGGTGGGGAAAGTGGTCATCACAGTATAGCGGTTGACTCAGCCGTTAATTCGCGACTGTCTCACCTATAGGATCATAGTCAAGCGCGAGAAGTTCGCGGGGGATGTCCGTTCCATTCGTCATCCGGAAGTAGGTTCCGGGATGGGCCGGATCGATTCTACGGAGGTAATAGATAATTCCTGTGGTGTACCGGGAACTATCGTCAAATGTCGATCTGTAGCTTGCACAAACGACGAAAGCCGGGGAGAAAGATCCAGTGCGGTTCGACTCCTTTAAAATTTCCTTCGCATCAACATGGAAGGTCAAGGACTTCGTGAGTTCAACTGTAGGGAACAGTGTTCCGTACGTCCCTGTTCCTCGCATGCGATTTTCTTCGCAAACCCTACTTCTTACCATCACGGGATCCTGCTCGCCAAAAGATGCGATAAACATCTTCGGCTCAACCGAGAGGCCCTTCGCAGGAGTACTGCCTACATTCCTAATAGCAAGCTGCACGGTAACTTGTGCGGCTCCGTTCGAATTGAAGGTCAAGGAACTTAGGATGTCGGCACTTATGGAAACCCATGGCCTTTGTGATAGTTCGAGCTGATGTATTATCTTTTCTGCCGTGCTCTGCGTCGCGTCGGTCGCTTTCTGGACAGTGTGCGCAGCAGCACGCGACTGCCACACGGTTACTATGCACAACCCAAGAGCAACCACCAGGAGACCGGCTTCAGGCAGTCCCTTCCACCATGGCGTTGGGGAAATCTCGTACGGTCTCAGGGCATCCGTCGTTGTCGAATTCGAGGGCACCATGGCCATTGGGTGTGAATTGTGGTCTGGTTTCACATCAGAGTCTTGTCGTGGGCTCGGAATCCGGTTACGTCTTGACGCAACGGCTACCAGCAGCGAGCCAAAAACTAGCGGCCAAAACAAAGGTAAAGGATTTCTATCATTCTTCACGCCAAACCTCCCAACTAAGCGGACGAACGGTTGGACGCCGCTCTCTTGCCCTTAGGGCGGGTCCGAGTGTTTCTCTCGCCTATCCGCAGGAAGGCTCTGCACTCGGTCTACATCTCCTTCTGTTGGTACTATCGGCGTATCATTTTGGAAGTACAGCCTCTCATTCGAGTCGATCGCGGACGAACCGAATTGGAACGATCGGGCGTTCCAATTCCTCTGCGGCTTGGGCCCTCCCACTTAATGGAGTCGGTCGCTCTTCGTGGGAGATTATGTTCCCGATTCGTCGCGCATGCGGGTGCACGCCTTACTATGGTGCGCTGGACACAGGATTCACCGGTCACCGTTTGCACCTTGCAGCCGATGAGATAGCGAGACGGTGAAGCATCACGTCCCGCTTCGTCAGGATACGCAGACCAGCTCTGCCGATTCCGATGAAGGAGCGAACTGACGCGGAAAGAGGAAACCACATGGCTGTGACCGACGCGCTAACCCTGCAACGGCTCAGACGCGAAGAGAGCCTGGCAGAGCAGCAAGGCAGGCAGGCTTTGAACATCGCGGCGATACTCAAAGATTTCCCACAGTATGATGCGGCTCGGCAGAAGGCTGATGCTCTTCTGGCCAAGGCCTCAGCGCTGCGTGAACAGATTGTCAAGATCGAAACTTCATGAGCAGTGCGGAGACGCAGAAGAAAGCCCGGCAGGAACTTTCTCAGCAGCAACTACATAAAGTTAAATTGGAAAGTTGGTCCACCCGGAGATGTTTCAGGCGCGTTACCCAGGTTTGCCGCTCGGTCAGAACGCTGTGCCCGTCTCAACCAGGACGGGACTATTTCCAACCTCCACACTGCTTTCAGACAGCGATTGCAGATCGTCTTGCTCCGATCGCCGCCTGCAGGGGTAGCGACCACCTTGTGGCGTGTTTTTTGTTTACCCTCGGGAAATGCGGCGCTCCGGCTCTGCATAGAGCCCGAGCTCTGCAATCCCCGGCGGCTCGCCCGTCCCACGTAGGCTCAGGCGCAGACGCTCCGCAGAGGTCGGCTTCACCCGGTACACCATCTCCCTCGGTGACTCGCCGGCAAGCACCTCTCGCCACTGCCCTCCGCTCCACGCTTCGACGCGATACGAAACAATGCGGCTGTCCGTCCCGTAATCGCCGAGATAGGTCGGCTCAACCACCGCAACCGTGTTGAATGTGGTCGGCTTCTGCAGATCAATCTCAACCCATCCCGAGGTTTGCCCGATATCGCACTGCCAGTACGTTCCCGGCTGGTCATCGTTCGCCAGGTCCGGTCCCGTCGTGTCGGCAATGCTGCTTGCATACGAGGGATGCGCGGACGCAAGGTTCGGTGTGGTGATCTGCCGTGCGCTTGCAAGCCGTGGCGCAGGCGCCCGATCCCGCCAGAGCCGCCCAATTTCAGTAAGCCGGTCCACCGCATTCTGGTCGAACCGGCCCTCCCGGTTCGGCGCGACATTTAAAATCAGATTGCAGTGGTGGGCATTGAACGGGATCAGCCACTCCTCCACGATTTGCTTGGCCGAGCGAAGTTCCTGCGCCGGATAATCCAGCTTCCAGAACCAGTCGCTCTGCAGCGTCGTCGCCGACTGCGACGGCACTTCGCTTCCGGCCGGAATT
>Ga0302324_100027230_pt1 | contig 10898 bp, 3 predicted proteins | sample Palsa_T0_1_FD_201949 | JGI IMG/M metagenome (GOLD analysis project Ga0302324, IMG submission 201949) | Peat permafrost microbial communities from Stordalen Mire near Abisko, Sweden - Palsa_T0_1 | ecosystem: Environmental > Terrestrial > Soil > Palsa > Peat permafrost | place: Sweden: Abisko...
CAGCGGTGTGGACGAGGATATTCTCCGTCAGGTTGGTGGGCAGAAGATCGGCGTCGCTGTTGTCGGGCCGCCATTTGTAGGTCGCGCCATAGACGGAGCCGTCGGCGGAGCGCACCAGCAGGCGCGTTTCCAATCGGCGCCGCTGGAGCGGTTGGGATTCGTTGGTCGCCAATTCGAAGTGTTTGACGAAAACCGTTCCGGCTGGGAAAGTCCATTCTCCTTGCGGCACGAAGCCGATTTTGGCGTCGGGCAAGGCCATCCACCGCAACTTGTGCGCGCCGTCCGACCAGAAGGGGACGTTCAACTCGTAGGGCAACAGGCCGTCGCTGGGGATGAGCTGGCGGGTATCTTTGAAGGCGCCGGTTTGGGAAAGGAGCGATGGCAACGGGCCGTCCGCGCGATCCGGCATGCGGAGATAGGCGGCGGGCGGCGAGCGGGGTTCCTGCTCGGCTTGAAGATTCAAGCGAACGGCCGTTTCCAGCCCGGCGGCAAATCGACGGATCGTCTTAGTGATACCCGGCACCGGCACGTATTCGTAGTGGCCCGCCGGATAACCGTGCTGCACCACGTAATCGTAGCGGTGGACGGCCGGCCGTTTGGGAATATCAGTCAGGAACAGGAGGCCCACGGCGACGGAATCGGGCGCGGCGCCTTCCACCAAAGCGGCGGGGCGGATGGGCGCGGCATTGGCATGTGTGACCCACGAACGGTTGAGCGGCGGCTGCAAAAGCGTGGTGTAGCCGCTATCGACCACCAAGCCCGTCGGCGTGACTTGCAGCACGCGGCCGCAGACGATACGCCGGTCCTGGATGCATTGGGCGCGGATTTGCTCGGCGCGGATGGCCAAGTTGGTTTGCGCCCCGACAGACCATGTTCCCAGCCAAAGACACAAAAGAATCCACCGCGGCATAGTCACGGAAACTGCAACACCCGATAGAATCGGGCTTCGACGCCGGGCGTATTGGTCTCAGTGAGCACAAAGGGCGAGACCGATGGCGTATTGGTGCTCACAGAAGTCCATTGCAGCAGGTTGGTGCTAGTCTGGAGCACGTAATTGGAGCCGGCCGGCCCGGTAAAAGTCATGTTGAAAAAGCCGTTGCTGAAGCCGATCGGCGAGGTGAAGTAGCTGCCTGGCGCGACATTTAAGTCCGCCACACCCACGACGCTCTCGACGTAGCCCGGCTCCCAGGCATTGGCCAAGACGGTGGCGCCGTTGGTCAGCCGGAACGGCCCGGCGTAGCGCGTGGAATTGGTCGTCGGCACCGAACCGTCCAAGGTGTAGTACATCGTGACGCCGGCGGCGGGAGGCTCCACCGTCACGTTGACGAATCCTTGGAAGTTTCCGCTGGCGGGCAAGACCGTGGGCGGCGGCAGGGCGGGCTCGTTGGTGAAGCTGTTGATCCAATCGGTCATGATTTGAACCGCGTTGGTGTCAATTAGATTACGTGCCAGCGGCGGCATTTGGATGCTCGGATTGACCGCGTTCATGCGGAGCCAGAGGCTGGAGCGCCAGACGTCGTCGGGCGTCACGATATCGACGTTGTCGTAGCCCAGATAGATGTTTCCCTTGGCCGCTGGCGTGCCGATGATGTTTTGGCTGGCCAGCGGAACATCGTAGCGGGCGTCGAAGGTCGGCCCCGACCCGCCGGGCTGGAGGTGGCACTGGGCGCAATTGGCGTCCAGATAAGAGCGCGCGCGCTGCTCGAAAGAGGCGGTGGTGTTGGTCAGTGCCGAGAGCGCCTCAATGTTGGCAATTTGCGATTCATTGATGGCGGGATAGAGCAAGCCGACGCGGTTGAGCGTGCGCAGTTGGTTGTCGGTCACGCCGTTGGAATAACTTAAATTGCGGTTCAACTGGCGGGCGTTGAGGCCCAAGACGTAATTGGCCAGGGGCGTATGGCACTGCAAACAATCGCTGGGGCTGGGATAATACCATAAATTGGTGTAGCCGCCGTCCGCAGTTTGAACGAAGATCGGTTCGGTTAAACTATTGGTCAGCAAATCGGCATCGCTGTAGTCGGAGCGCCATTTGTAAGTGACACCATAGACACCGCCGTTGGTGTCCCGTACCAGCAGGCGGGTTTCCAGACGGAGCAGGGCATTGGGATCGCTGTCGTTGGTCTGCAATTCGAAGGTCTTGACGAAGACCGTGCCGGACGGGAAAGACCAGGAGAAGGTCGGCTCGTAGGCGATTTGTTCGGAGGGCTTGTAGGGAGCGCCGGTGTTGGGGACCGAAAAGTAGCGCACCTTTTGCGCGTTGTCGGAGAATAACTGCACATTGGGCGCGTAGGGGATCAGGCTGGCGGCGGGGAGCATGCCGGGGGTGTTGGAGAAGACGCCTGTCAACGATAACAGCAAGGGCATCGGGCCGGTGAAGACCGGCGGCATGTTGTAGAAGCCCGGGGCGGGCGGCAAATTGGTCATGCCATAAGGCAGGCCGGTAGCGGGGGTGACGGTGAGATCGACCACCGCGGAGGTGGAGGCCAAGCCGCTGCCGTCCACGGCCACAGCCGTCAAATCGTAACTGCCGGCGCCCAAGCCGGTGGTCGTAAGAGTGTAGGGAAAATTGCTGACGCTGCCCAGTAGCGTGGTTCCGATGTAGAAGCTCACGGAACTCAGAGTGTTGATTTGGGCGGCCGCTTCGGCCGTCAGACTAACGGTGGCGGCGGCGGTCAACACCGTGCCGTTGGTTGGTATGACCAAGGTGACCGAAGGCGGCGGATTGGTCACCGGGTAGAGCTGCGATTCTGGAATGATGGTCATCGGCCCGGTGGAGGGGCTGCTCCAGTAAAGATAGGCCACGGCGTCTCCGAGGCCTTGGAAATAATCCATTTTAATGTTGTAGCTTTGCTGCGCGTTCATGGCGATGGTGCCGCTCCAAGTCGTTTGGCCCTCTGGCTCCCACTCGTTGACCAGCAAATGCCCATTGACGTAGAGAAGCACCCCGTCGTCGGTCGAGGTGGAGAAAGTGTAGGTCTCGCTGAATTGGGGCTCGACGGTCCCGGTCCATTCGACACAGTAGTTGGTCAGGCCGATTTCGGGGGATGAGGGCGTGGTGTCCCAGTTGAAGTCGATGGTGGGATCAACGCGGGTCAGCGTGGGTGGCGCGTCGAAGCCCGGGGCGATGAAAGCAGTGTAGGCTGTGTCAGCCCAGTACTGGCCCAGCAAGCCGGTGCCCGAGCCGACGGCCGAGCTATTGATGAAGCTAGCGCTGGCCGTGCCGCTGGCGACGGCGCCGGGCTTGAACGCCCCGGCGGTGACCGCCGCCGAGATAGTCAGCGTAAACGGCTCGGTGTAGAGAGTCGAGTTGGTGGTCGGCGTGGTGCCATCCAGCGTGTAGTAAATCGACGCCCCAGCCGTCGAGTCCGACAGGGTCACGATCACTGAATTGGTGAATACCTCGCTGTCGGGACTGATGACGGGCGTGGCCACAAAAGTGGTCGCCAGCCCATAGACCGTCAGAGAATATTGCGCCCCGACATAGACCTTGCCATTGGCAATGGTGGGCGCGGTAAATTTGACTGCGTCGCCGGCGGAATCGCGCGATGGTAATTGGTCGCTGGTATAAAGTTCCTGCGTGAGATTGGCCGCATTGTAGGCGCGCAGAACGCAGGGAGTGGTTGGGCTATCGGTGTCTCCTGAAATGGCAAGCGCCCAGGCAATAGCGTTGCTGGAGCCGTTGGCCGAAATGCAGACGGTGGCCCCGCCTTTGTTCTCATACCCATCGGGAGATTCCACCGGTGTGGTGTTGAATAACGCGTTGGAGATGGAGTAGGCGCCCAGTTGGTTGTTGTAGTCAGTAATATATAGAGTGTTGTTGAAGAAAGCCGGCGTCGTATCGCGGTCTCCATTCACACTGCCATTGAATTCCTGCACGATTTGATCGGCGGTGCCATTCCAACGCTTCATGTTATCGCGGTCCACCAGGTAGATCGGCGAGGTCTTGCCCCCGCCGACGACTAAATGCGGATGGGCCGTGCTGCCGGCTGAATCAGGTAATATAATCGGCGCGCCGGAGCCGAGGTCCTGATCCCCGCCACTCAAACCGACGGCATCGGAAGGCGCGAAAAAGTCCACCATCGTAATGCCGTTGGTGGTGGCAAACTTGATCAAGCTCATGGCATAGTTATTCGAAGTGGTGACATTGGTGATTTGATCGAAGGTGCCATTGCCGGTCTGCAAATACATGTTACCTTCCGCATCCACGGAGGGGCCGCCGCCGCCGTCCCAGAAACCGCCCAAGCCGCCGTTCGGCGTGGAATTATAGACACTGGGTTGCAGGGCGAGGTTGGTAGCGTTGTATCCAAAGAGCCAACCATGATAAGGCCCGTTGTCTCCATGCGAGGCGAAGGACAGATAGACCACGCCATTGAGCAGCGTCATCGCAGGCCGGCAGTGCTCCTTGAGCGGATTCCACAGCACGTGGGGAGGGTTCTCGCCATCATTGTCACCGCTGCCCGCGCCGAGATAATTGGTGCATTGGATAACGACGGGACTTTTCACATTGGTCCGTTCCAGTCCCGTGGTGATGTCCAGCGCGTGCAGCCGATGCACATAGGTAGAACCATTCTCCAGGGTCTTGACTTCGGAGTAAATCGTCCCGCTGACCGGATCAATGACCGGGGTGCTGGTGATGCCGATCTCGGGCGTGATGTCGCTGCTGCCGACATCACCCGAGGGCACGGTGGTGACGTTGGTCCCCAGAAAAGTGGTCTTCCAAAGCGGCGAAGCGTTGGCGCCGGAGTTGTTATCGGCATCGAAAGCGTACACGCTGTCGTGCTCGGTGGCGATAAAGACCACGTTGTGAGTTCCCTTGCCGGGGATGTTCACGTTGGGCATGATCAAGGGCTGCGCATAGACGAAACCGTCCACGGTGTAGGAGAACAATTTGCCAAAACTGTTGGTGTTGACGTTGGCCAGGGTGAGGATCGTTTCGTTGGAATTCAAGCCCATGCGGGTGTTGTCGTTGTGATAGGTCAGGACTGCGGTCAAAGTAGAAACCGGGTTAGTGGCCAGCGTGGTGAAACTCAGTGGCGGCGTGGCCCAAACGGTGCCCGAGACATTCGAGGCGCTGGCGGTGAAATAATAGGTTGTATTGGACGAGAGCCCACCCACCGTTTGCGCGAACGCGCCGGTCTGCAGACCGAGGGAAATGCTATTGGACCAGGCGGCTGGATTGGAGCCGCCATTAAACAGACCGTAGTAAATCTCAACCGTGGTCGGCGCGCCACCCGTCGAGAGGACCTGGCCGTTGAGGGTGGCCAGGGTGGCGCCGATGCCCGTGGCTGCGGAATTGGATACTTGCGGCGGCAGCACGCTGCCCGTGCTAAAGCTTTTGGAGGGGGAGGCCCAGGAGGTGCCGGCAAAATTGACCGCCTTGACAGTGTAATAATAGGTGGTGTCGGGCGACAGCCCGGTGATCGCCTGGTTGAAGGAGGCGATCTCGACACCGACAGTGACGCTGTTGGCCCAGCTCCCGGCGTTGGTGCCGCCATCGGCCGGACCATAATAAAAAGTGATCGTGGGGGCGAAGCCGCCGTTGGTCACCACCTGGCCGTTGAGGGTTGCCGACGTGGGGGCAACCTGGGTGGCGGGAAGGTTGGTCACCACGGCCACAGTAAAGGCGTTGGATACGGTCTGGTAGGCAAAGTTGCTGATGTTTTGGATGCCGCCGACGCCGCCGGAACTGACGGTCAGCCCGACATAGGCAAAGCTGCCGCCGAGCAAGGCCGTGATATCGCCAATGTTGTAGTTGGTGACGAAGGTCGCTTGCGTGGTGGTATCGACCAGCGTTTCCTGCACCGCTCCTCCGGGCGCGTAGACGATGGTGAAGTTGATGGGATCACCGCTGGCGACATTGACGCTGCCCGTGGTTTGATAGGTGCCGGTGGCGCCGTCGGTGTTGTAACCGATCCCGATCGCGTGGCCGCCATAAATATTAATTTCCCAATTGGCGCTGGGAGACATGTCGAAGATTCCGAAGCTGCCGCCCGAGGTGCCGCCGTCGCTGTTGAGGTAGGCGGTGCCGCTTTCCTGCAAATCGAACGTCGCGCCATCCGCGTCGTTGCCAGGAACGCCATCGACGTTCTGGTAGGTGAAGGAGGCGGTAAAGCCGTTGATATAAACCTGATCGTTGAACCAGGCGGTGACCCATTCGTTGCCGCCGCCGGTGGTTCCGGAGAGGACGTTGCCGGTAATGTTGGCGGAGGTCAGGCCCGATTGGTTGATGGTCCAGTTGGCGCCATCACCAAAGAAGCTGATCGCCGTTGGCCCAGGCAGGCTGATGGTGGCCGAGTTGCTGACGGAGCCGTAGCTATTTCTGGCGACTGCCGTGACGTTGGTCAAGGTAGTGCCGACAGGGAGCGTCGTGTAGGTGATGTTGGTCGCGCCGGCGGCCACGATATTGTTGGTGTACCAGGCGTAGGTAATTGGGCCTGGACCGTCGGCCAGGGTGTAAAAAGTGACGGTGCTGTTGGAAACCGCGATCGTGTTGCTCAGGGCCAGGGTGATGACGGGCGGGCTGTTGGACTGAAACACCAGGAAATTGTCCCAGGCGCTGATGCCGGCGTCTTCCCATGCGCGCAGAGCAGGGAAGACCGCCGTGTTGGTGGCGATGTCCTGCGCGGGATGGCTGGTCGCGGTGGAGAAAGTGATGAGATTAGAGCCTGGGATCAGGCCGTTGGATCCGTAATCGTAGAGGGCGCAGCCGGCGGTCAGGTTGCCGGAAGCGCCTGAGGTGTTAGTCACGCCGACCTCGAATTTATACCAGTGCCCTACTTCCACCGTGACGGTGCCCAGGGCGCCGCCGGTCGTGCTGACGCCACCCGCTCGGTACTGTTCATAGACGGGCCAACTGGTCGCGCTGCCGGGAACGAAGCGGAAGGATTCGAAGGCGACGCCGGGATTGCTGTTCAGGCCGTTGGTGTCGGAGTTCACCACGCCAAGCTGCACTTTGTCCGCGCTGCTCTGGCCATCGGTGTAAATGAGCACCGACACCACAATGGTCGCTCCATTAGTGGCCAGATTCCAACTGCCGCTGGAGTAGGTCGCGGTCGTGTCGTTGTCGGCAAAGACCGCCACGCCGCCGCTGCCGCCGACGCCGTTGGTGGGATTTTCCTCGAAGGAATAATTATCTCCGTTGGCTCCCGCGTTGTCATTCCAGGGGCTGAAATTGTTGGTGTATTGACCGACCGTGTTGAAGCTTAGAAGAGCGGTTTGGGCCATGGCTCCCAAACTGGGCAAAATCAACAACGACGCCCAACCAAGCACACGTCGAAACCGCCGGACAGCAATCAGCCGCAATAGTTTATACATGAGTTTTTTGGACAACCTGATTTCAAGCATGCCACGCCCCTGTCCGAAATGCAAAGAGAAAAAAACACCCCAAACGCTGGCCTTCGGCGAAGGCCGCATTTACCCCTGCCTCCATTACCTGGAGCAGGAGAAGTTGCTGCGCAGCCTGTGCAAAAAGGTCGGCGGCCGGAGCCGGAATTATTACCAACTGACGCGCCGAGGCGCCAAGGGCTTGGAGGCCATAAACACCGATTGGGATCGCGTCAGCTCCGGCATTTCATTTTTGAGGCGAGGCAAAGATGCATGAGTGGGAACCATCAAGTTTCGGCCATGGCGGGAATGCTGGTCTTGCATCAATAATGCTTGCGTCGGAGGATGGGATTGGTTTCAGTGGCACGGCTTCCGACGCCCGGACACTATGAAAATCGAATTGCAAGGGATCGTGAAACAGTTCAAGTCGCGCCGGGCGCTGGACCAGGTTTGCTTGACGATTGAACCGGGGCAGGTGGTGGCGCTGTTGGGGCTTAATGGGGCGGGCAAAACCACGTTGCTGCGCTGCCTGGCCGGAACGGTTGCGCCGGATCAAGGCCGGATTGTTTACGACGGCCAGGAATTCGTGCGCGGCCGCATGGATCTGCGCCGGCAATTTATGTTTCTGCCGGATTTTCCCGCCATCTTCGAGGAATGGACGCCCTTGCAACACATCGGCATGGTGCTCCGGCTTTACGAACTCGCTCAACCTGGCGTGGAAGATCGTGTGGTGGAATTGTTGCGCGAGCTGGACTTGCTGCCCCTGGCGGAGGTCCCGTTGGCGACGCTCTCGCGCGGGCAGCGTTATAAGGCGGCGCTGGCCGCCTTGCTGGCGGTCAATCCGAAACTATGGCTGGTGGATGAACCGTTCGCCTCTGGCATGGACCCCAACGGCATCAACGCCTTCAAACGCCGGGCGCGCCAGGCTGCGGCCAAGGGACAGACGATCCTCTACACGACTCAGATTCTCGACGCGGCCGAACGCTTTTCCGACCACGTCTGCGTCATCCACCGCGGAGTGATTCGAGCCTATGAGTCGGCCGCCGAGTTGCGCAAAGATCCACACGCCGCTACCAGCGGCCTGGACGACATATTCAGTCAATTGCGCGAGGAGGAGGTTTCGTGACACTGCGGGGATGGTCCTTTGAGGCGGCGGCACGGAAGCGGGTGCGGGCGGAAGTGTTCGCGTCGGAATCATTGCGGCAGGAATATCGACTGGCGCGGGCGGCGGCCAAAGGGAGGCCCTCCATGCCCCCCGGTGTGTATCGCTTATTGTTTATGGGATTTTTGGTGCTGCTGGCGGTCGAGTCCAAGGAGATCACCGTGGAAAACGTGGTGGCGATAATCCTTTTGTGGACCTTGGGCACGATGTTTTATCAAGCCAGTCATTTATATGCGGCGCTTTATGACGAGGACGGCGTGATCGTCTATGATTATCTGCCCATTTCCGACACCGCCATCTTCCGCCTGCAATGGAGACGATTTCTGCGCGGCAGCGGGTGGCCCATCTTTGATTTCGCGGTGGCTTACTCCGTGCTGCTTTTCCAGGCTGGCCTCACTTGGCGCGCCGTGACTGGCGGCCTGGCGTTTGGCGTCGTGCAATGGGTTTTTATCATGGCGACGGCGGTGTGCCTGGTTGCTTTCAGCCGGCCAAATCACTTCACTCCTCTGGCGTTGCCGTTCCAATTCGCAGCGCTGGTGATTCTTTCCGTCGGGTACAACTTGTCCAGTGTATGCACGTGGCTGGAGGGCCTGGCCTGGAGCGTCCCGCCGGTGGGCTGGATTCTCCAGAGCTTGGGAGTCTCCGAGATCGGCGGGGCGCTGCAGCGTCTCTGGCCGGGGCTGGCGAGCGCCGTGGTGCTGGCGCTTTCGCCCATTGCTTTTGGGCGCGTGCGCCGGGCCTTCCTTTTGAGCGAACCGACCCACACCAGCGATGGGCGCATCCCGGAAATCCTGGAATTTGGGGAGCGCCTGGCCATGAGTCCGGAGGACGCTCGCGCCGCGATCCAACGCCGCCAATTCCTGGCCGGTTTGAATTGGGACGAGGCGGGTTTGGTGGAACGCCACTTTTCACGCCTGCTCAACGCCCGTGAACGCACCGTCGCCGAGTTCATGCTCGCCGCGGAGCCAGGCTGGACGCTTCGTCTCAGACGGATGTCGCCCTTTCTTTTGCTGGCCTTAGTGATGCCGTGGTTATTTCGACACCGCTGGCTTCCGAACGCTGAACTGTTTTTGCCGGTGTGGGGATTGATGGGTGCGGCAGCCATCATCAGAACGGCGCGCGGATTCGAGGTGCCGCCCGGGGGCGGGCTGCGCAGTCCCTATTATGCCAATTACCCAATCGAGTTTTGGGAACTGGCCCGCGTGGCGCTGAAAATAAACCTGGCCAGCACCTTTGTCCTGCTGCTCTTTTTCTTGGTCCTTTACGCCGCGTCCGGGGGATTTCAAGTCCGTGCGATTGAGGACGGCTTGAGATGGGCGGCGGTGGCCATGATAGCCCAGCCGTTGCTGGTGATTGCAGCCATTTCGCCCAGAACTAACGATGCCCAAGACAGAGGATTCGCCTGGAGCGCCTTGGCGCTGCTCCTGGTCCTGTTGGGGGGCGGCGTGGCGTTCTTCATGGCGGCGAAGTGGTGGGTTGTGGCGCTGGGGGGATTGCTGGCCGCGGGCGCTTCGGTTCTGGGATTGGTTCTCTATGGCCGCTCATTCAACCGCAGCCGTTTCGACTTGGTTCCGACGAGAAGAACAGACGCAGATTAGCCCGCTTCCGCACGAATACCCTTGAGAGTACCGAAAAAGGGACTAATTAAATCGATGCGTGATGGAACTTGTTGACCTGAGTCTCAAGCGGGTGGTCGCCGGTAATTACAAAAGCATCAAGCGTTTGGAGTTGGATAATCTCAACAACCTCGCGCTGCTGATGGGCCGTAATAACGCCGGCAAATCCAATTGCCTGGATGTCTTCAAGTTCCTCTCCGAAGCCGCCACCAGCTTCGAGCATGCCCTGGCTTCCCGCGGCCAGAGCCTGAGCGAAGTGGTGCATCGCAAGCGTGAGCAGGAGACCATCGAGTTCCTCTTCGAGTTCATCCCGGCCCCCCGAAAGCGGATCGATTTCATCCACACGCTCTATGCCGGCAATCCGCAGATGGCCGCGCCCCAAGTCAGCAACTCCGGCTTCCTTTCCGCCTTGATCCTCAAGATCGACATCACGCGAGAGGGCTTCAGCGAGGAACTGGCCACCCCCAACGTCGCCGGCGAGCGGCCCTTCGTGATTTTTTCCGTCAAAGGCACCCCGCACAGCCTGGAGGCGGCTTGCGGCCAGATGGAGGCGCTGTGCAAACGTTGCAGCGGCGAACTGCCCGTCGAGCCGATCAAACTGGAGTCCAAGCCGGAGGCCGCCGCGCCTTACCGTTTGCGCCTGGGCCGGCCGGAAGGCGGCGGAGCGTTCCCGGTTTCGCAGGCCTTGGCCGAGGCGGTCTATCAACAATTCGCCAGCCTGGAATGGGCCGATCCTTTGCGCAAAATGCCCACCACTTCTCCCATCATGGGCGAGCACACGCTCACGGCCGACGTGT
>Ga0302324_100027231_pt1 | contig 10898 bp, 5 predicted proteins | sample Palsa_T0_1_FD_201949 | JGI IMG/M metagenome (GOLD analysis project Ga0302324, IMG submission 201949) | Peat permafrost microbial communities from Stordalen Mire near Abisko, Sweden - Palsa_T0_1 | ecosystem: Environmental > Terrestrial > Soil > Palsa > Peat permafrost | place: Sweden: Abisko...
TCCGCGGGGGCGGCGCAGTGCGTTCGGCCGAATTGGTCTTAGACCTTTATTCCATCGATGTCCACGGCCAAGAGTACCGGGTGGATAGTTCCTCCGTGGTGGAAAACAACAAGAGCGGTCTAGGTGCAAACCGCCGCACCGCCGAAATGACCGGCGGAGGCGCAGGTCTCGGCGCTCTGTTGGGCGCTGTGTTTGGAGGCGGCAAGGGAGCTGGAATAGGCGCCTTGGCAGGAGCCGGAGGAGGTGCGCTTACCCAACTCTTCACCCGCGGCAAACAAATCAGCGTGCCCGCCGAAACCACGCTCACCTTCCGCCTGGAGCAAACCCTCGTCCTGCACCCATAAGCTCAGCGCGCACCCACCACGCCGGCGTCGCTAAGAGCGTGTTTCTCCGCATCCAGGGAAGAGGTGTGCAATTGCACCACGTGCTGCATGGCCGCATCCGCCTCCTGCACGTGTCCCTCGGCGCGCAAAGCCCGGGCCAGCAGGTAAAACGAACCCGCATCCTCAGGATTCATGTCTACCGCCTGCCGCAGCAGACGCACCGCAGCCGTCGCGTCATGCTGCTGAAACCGGGCCTTGCCCATATAAAAGTAGGTAGCCCAAGAGTCCGGAGCGATGCTCTGGGCTTTTTGAAGGTAAGACAAACCATCCCCATAGCGCTGTGACTGAACCAAAAGCGCGCCCAGAAAGTACAACGCACTAGCATCCTGGGGATCGGCGTCAATCGCCAATTTCAGCTGCTTCTCGGCATCCTCGTTTCTCTGCAGGCTGATATACACCTTGCCCAGTTCGCGATGAGCGCCGGCAAAGCCAGCATCCGCCTGCAGCACGGCCTGATAAGCCTGTTCTGCTTCACGGAATTGCGCCCCGTCGTAGTACGCGTGACCCAGCAGGGCATTAGCCTGAGCCGGCGTGGCGCTGCCGGCAAACAGTCTGGTGAATACGTCCTGGGCCTGTTGCGCCTGCCCGGCGCGCGCATACGCCACTCCCAGCAAGTACAGCGCCGCCGGATCCGGATCCTCTGTCTCCGTCAACGGCTTCAACAAGCCGAGGCCTTGATCAGGATGCCCGCTGTAAGTAAGGCAGGTGGCCAGGAGCATAGCAGCCTGAGGATCGGACGGAGAGCGTTCATGCAGCTGCCGGAAGTAGGGCAATGCGTGTACATAGTCGTCCTGCTTAAGGTAGGCGAGACCCAAATCGAGTTGAATTTCGCGTAGCTGCGGGCTAATGCGGAGCACCCGCTGGTACGCCTCGATCGCCTTGCCATAGCGATGGGTCTTGGCATACAACACGCCCAGATTCGCCAGCGCGCTCACATTGCGGGGATCGAGTTGCAGAACCTTGGTGAAACCAGCCTCGGCCGTGGGATAATCGCCCGCATTGAGCGCCTTCATCGCCGACTCAAACGTCTGCCGCGCCGTATCCGGAGAGAACAGCAGGGCGAGAACAACAGCAGAGGCAAGAAGTTTCATCAAGAGATCAGTCTATAAAAAAAGGCCGGACCCACGGTGAGCGGGTCCGGCCGTATAGGAGCGAATCTAGAAGTAGAACTTACCTCCGAGCTGCAGCTGACGAGGATCACGGGCGCTGGTGATTTGGCCGGAGGCGCCGGCATTCGCACCAGAGAAAGGCGTTCCCGACGTCGGCGCGGACAGACCATTGTTAACGTTAGCCCACTGCGTGTGATTGAACACGTTATAAGCCTCGAACCGAATCTGAATGCGCATGCTCTCAGTGAAGATGAAGTTCTTGAAAAGAGACATGTTCCAATTGTCAACTCCCGGACCGTAGATCGAATTGCGCCGGAAGTTGCCAAAGCTTCCTGGTGCGGGTGAAGCAAAGGCCGCTGGGTTGAACCACATGGGGTTCTGTCCCGCGGGCTCGTTGTGGTTGTGAGAGGTTTTGATCGCCCCGCCGATGTAATCGGGACGGATGTGACCGAATGACTGGGAGCCAGTCTGCGCAGCTCCGGGGCTTTGTTGTCCGCCGCCGGTGCCGAGGTTGCCGCTGGAGAACAGATCGCAGGCGTCGTTCGAGGGACTATTTCCCGGGAGGCAAGGCGTACCGCCCCAGAACTGAGTTACCCCGGAATACTCCCAACCGCCCGCTGTAAGCTGCACTAGCTTGTTAGATCCCTTGAATTGAGGCAGATCGTAAACATATTGGAAATTAAAGACATTCCTGCGATCGAACCCAGCAGGGGCGTAGAACTTCTTGAGCTGGGTGTAGTCCGGAAATGCGTTCTGGTCATTGTCAACATCGTCTAAGTCTATTGCCTTGGCCCAGGTATAGTCCGCGTTGAAGGTGAGCCTGTCGCTAAACCTGCGAGTCACCTTGACCTGCAGCGCGTTGTACGAAGAGCTGGCGCCAAATACGTTGTAATAGATGGAGCTGTACCCCTTGTACGGCAGAATAGCTGCCACTTGGTTGTTCACAGTGGAAAGGATGTTCGTACTCGTGGTGGTGCCCAGCGGCAATTGCTCCAACTGCCGGTTGAACAACTGGTGCCGGCTGGCGTTGCCGACATAACCGATGTCCAACGCGAGCTTATACGGCAGCTCACGCTGCAGGCCAAGATTGTAGCCGTACGTCGTGGGAATTTGACCGGCGCGATCCGTCCCCAGAACCCCCGATGATGGAGTAAGAGGAGCACCGTTGACCAACGACGGAGAGATGGTGCCTATGTTGCCACCGTAAATCGTCGGAGTATAGACCGTAGGCGGATTGCTGATGCCTCCAAAGTTGAAGACATTCTGCTCATAACGTTCGTAGAAGATTCCAAAGCCACCGCGAAGTGCAGTCTTTCCATCGCCGAAGACGTCGTAGGCAAAACCAAGGCGCGGTCCAAAGTTGTTCCAACGATAGTTCAGACCGCCTTTGGGGAACCCGGGTGCGCCCTCTCGTACCATGCCGTTGTAAGGATTCCCCACGCCGGAAATGATCGAACCCTGCGTCGGCGCCTGGCCTGGAATATTGGGAGCGGTATTGATCTGCACTGCTTGCGCCGAATTATAGGCCGGCGGGCTGAAGTAATACGCGTGGTACATGCCGGTGGTGTAGGTTGGTCCTACAAACTCATAACGAAGACCCACGTCGAGCGTAAGCCTGGGAGTCGCCTTCCAGGTGTCTTGCACGTACCCCTCGTACTGGAAGAAATGGAAGTGGCCAAAGGCAAAAATGTTCGACTGGCTCACCGTCGTGTAATTGCCCAGCAGGGTGTTTCCTATTCCCGAGTTGCTGTTGTTGGCGTTTTCGTTGCTGGCCCCAAAATTGAGGGCGGGGTTTTCCGTCCAGGTTCCTTCCTGCCCGTTCTCGTTCAGATCGGCGAAAAGGCCGAACTTGATCACGTGGTTGCCCAGGATCTTGGTCACGTCGTCGGTAGCCACCACTGTGTTCCCCGTAGACGTCCACCCGGAAGGAAATGGGCTGATATTGATGTAGCCGTCTCCGGTGTTGATATTTGGGGCCAGGTCGTGGGTGTTGGTCGATGGATACAGGTCGCTGAAAGTGAAGCCCAAAGTGCCCTTGTCATACAGCGACTTGGACGTACCCGGAACGATGTCTACCACCTGCGTCAAGTGCAGCCAGCCGACCGTAGCCTCGTTGGTTAGGGTTGGCGACAGCACGTTCACCAGGCTCCAACCATAGCTCTTGCCCGGCTTCTTGCGGTACTGGGGGAGAACGGGGAAGCTGTTCCCTGAGAAGATGCCGAAGCCCTGGCTTTCCTGCTGCCGGTCATCTACATAACGGAAGAAGGCATTTGCCTTCGGTCCGAAGTTGAAATCGACGCGGGCGACATACTGGTTCTTTTTGAAGGTGTATGTGTCCTGGAAGTTGATCTGTTGTTCGTCGCCAAACCCGTTGTTATAGGTGGGATGGTTGAAGCTGCCCCGATAGCCGGGCGTGAAGTACTTGATCATCGCGCCGTATTGGCTATTGAACTGCGACGCCGGAATGATATTGCCCGCATACGGCGTGCCCGTCAGGACCTCGCCGACCGAATCATACTTGACCGTCCCGGGTATAAAGACCTGTCCGTTTCTCACCAGGTTGCCGCTGGTATCGTGAATCGAATTACAAGTCGTCCCTCCGTTGTAATCGCACATGTTGCCTGGGCGATAAACCGGCGAGAGGTCGGCCTGCCCGTTTGGCGTGCCGATGCCGAGCATCGAGGGTTGCGGCATGGTGTAGTAAGTACTGGCGGCGCCGCCCGGGTTGCCATTGGGACGGTTGGCGCGGGTACCCTCATAGTTAAAGAAAAAGAAGGCCTTCTTATTGTTTCTGGGTGAAACCTTCGGAATGGGAATATAGCCGCCAATATTGCCGCCGAACTGGTTGAACTTCAAGTCCGCACGAGCTTGGCCATTATGATTGCTGAACCAATCGTTCGCGTTGTAATCGGTGTTGCGATTGAACTCATAGGCCGTGCCGTGGAAGTTTTGGCCACCGCTCTTGGTATTGATAAGGATCATTACACCCGGGCTACGGCCGTACTCGGCATTGAAGTTACCGGTGAGCGTCTTGAATTCGCCCACGGCATCCAGGCTCAATGCGGTGTATTCCCCATCGTTCGCGCCTACGTCCGTATTGATGATGCCGTCCAGAAAGAAATTGTTTGCCGTACCGCGCATCCCGTTCACATAGAAGTCGTCGGTCTGGTTGAAGACAAGCCGGAACTGGGAGTTGTTGTTGGTCACCACGCCAGGCAGGGTGGTGAGGAGCGATTCGAAGTCTCGACCGTTGAGGGGCTGCTCAGTAACCTGGCGCCGGTCGACCACGGCCGCATTGCTTGAAGTTGCCGTATCAATTAATGGGGTTTGGCTACTGACGGTGACCGTCTGGTTAGCCTGCCCAATGGTCAACGCCACCTGTCCCAGTCCGAGGCTCTGGTCCTGATCAAGGATGACGTCATTGCGATCCAGCTCTTCCATCCCGCTGGCTGTTACCTTGACCTTGTACGTGGCAGCGGGAATGTTCAGGGCCCGAAACGTACCACTTGCGTCCGAGGTTGCTTCACGCGTCAAAGCGCCCGTTGATTGATTGATGATCTGAATCTGGGCGCCAGGTATCGCTGCGCCGGATGGATCGACTACTGTACCGGTGATGGTGCCGGTTTGGGCATGGAGCTTGGCGCCGGGAAAGAACGCGGCGAGCAGGCCCAGTAAAGCGAGCTGCAGCCAGAGACTTGGCCGCAGCAGACCGCGGTTGCTTCCAGAGAAAAGAGATTGACTGGGGTAGAAGGCAGCCCACTGCCCTAATTGCTGATCACGTCGCATGGATCCTCCGAGAAGAGACGAACACTGAACCTTGTTGTCTTAACCGCCTGGGCTTTTGGCAGGTCTGTCGGCTGCTGCGGGCGTTTCACAACTGCATAACCCCCTCGCAACGGCCGGAAATGAGACTACTCAACGCCGCGTTACTCTGTCAAACCACAGAACCGTTTCTTTAGAGGGAAAGAAACGTTTCTGTTACGCAACAGCCCGGAAACTGTTTTTGCACAGACTGTGCCAAAAGTAACGCTACAGCGGGAACCAGAAAGAAAAGTCGGCCCTATTTGCCTTTTGACATGCTCCAGGTAAGATGCGACACTCCCTCAGCCAATTCCCGAATTGGGACTGGACATTAACCCGGACTTTAACTTTGACCAGCAAGAGAGCACCTGACCAGGGCGAGCGCGTAACCCTGCGCGCTCTGGCCAGTCACCTCGGCCTATCCCTCACCACGGTGTCTGTCGTGGTGAGCGACTCTCCGGCTGCGCAGGCCATTCCGCTTGCTACCCGCAAGCGCATCCTGGCCGCGGCCAGCGAGATGCACTACCGGCCCAACTACTTTGCGCGGTCGCTGCGCAAGAAGCGGGGCATGTCGGTCGGCGTGCTGGTGTCGGAAATGGCCGATGGCTACTTCACGCTGGTGATGAACGGCATAGAAGAATATCTCCTGGCGGCCAAGTATTTTTACCTGCTGGCCGCTCATTACTGGCAGCCGGCGCTGCTCGAACAATATCCGAAGATGCTGTTGGAACGGTCAGTGGACGGCCTTTTGCTGGTGAACACTCCAACCCCATCGCTCGCCCACGTGCCCATCGTCTCGATTTCCGGGCATCAGGCGATACCCGGGGTGACGAATATCCAACTGAACCACAAGCAGGCTGCTCGTCTCGCGCTGAAACATCTCGCAGACCTGGGGCATCGCCGAATAGCGTTCATGAAAGGCCAGGAACAGACAGTCGACACCGACTATCGCTGGCAGGAGATCATGGACACCGCCCGCGCCTTCGGCATGGAGATTCACCCGGAGCTGCTCATCAAATTGACCGAGAACAGCTGGTCGCCCGCCCTGGGATACGGCCCAGTCAAGGCGCTGCTGTCGCGAACCAGGAATTTCACCGCGCTCTTCGCATTTAATGACATCGCTGCCATCGGCGCCATTCGGGCCCTCCATGAGGCTGGCCTGCGGGTGCCGGAGGACGTGTCCGTCATCGGCTTTGACGATGTGCTCAGCGCCCCCTTTGGCATTCCGAGCCTCACGACCATCCGCCAGCCTCTCCGCGACATGGGCAAGCTGGGCGCGGAATGTCTGCTCAACCGCATCAATCATCCAAAAACGCCTTATGAGCAGCAGGTGATCGTGCAGCCGGAACTGGTCATCCGCGAATCGACCGCAAAGGTCCGAAGCCCTCCGCCGGCGCAGAAACGTAGAAAGCGGACCCGGGTTTGATCGAATTGTTGGGTGGCCCATTCAAGCCCGCTTTTGGCTTGAGTGGGGCATGACGGCACCAAAGCTCTGCATCGCGGAAAGACATTCCTGCTCCAGAAAAGCCAGGAGCTGGTCCATATGTTCCATACGGGTACGGAAGTTCACCGGGCTGATGCGAAAATACATTTTCCCTTTCAGCTCGGTAGTCGCGAACCAGAATTTCCCGCTTTGCTCGACTCGCTTGGCCACCTCGGCGTGCAGCTCCCTCGACTGCGCCTGGTCCGGGTCGGCGCCACGATAGCGAATACAAATTGCCGACATCGGCGGTTCACAGGCCGCCTCGAACTCAGGATGCTCCGCCACCAAGGAATAGAGATGTTTCGCCTGGCGCACATTGTTATCGACCCACTCGCCGATCTGGCTGGCCCCGTATCGCTTGAAACTCATCCATACTTTGAGCCCGCGAAAACGCCTCGACTGCTCGAAGCTGTGAACGTAGTACTGGTAACGCTCGTTCGCGCGATCGAATTCGTCGGTAAGGTATGCAGGCTTGAGCCCGAAGGATGCTGTCAGCCGGCGTTCATCCTTTACCAGGATGGCGCCCGCATCGAGCGGCGCGTAGAACCATTTGTGCGGATCGATGGTCACCGAGTCCGCCAGCTCCAACCCTTGATCGCCCATGGGCCACGCATGAGAGAGCAACATGCCGCCGCCGTACGCGGCATCGGCGTGCAGCCACATTCCTTCGCGATCCGCGATCTTCCGCAGCTCGCGCAGCGGATCGATGGACCCGGTATTGGTGGTGCCGAAAAGACCCACAATGCACATGGGCCGTATCCCACGTTTGGTGTCCTCGGCAATGGCTGCCTCCAGCGCGTCCAGGCGTACACGAAACGCGGAGTCCGTCGGCAGCGCACGTAGCGCCGCCCGTCCAAGTCCCACCGCGTCAACCGCCTTATCCACCGAGACGTGCCGTTCCTCCGACGTGTACACCGCCCACTTTTGGCCTACGCCTTCGTGCTGTATGCGGTCGCCCGACACCGCGTCCCGCGCCAGCTTGAGCCCGGTGAAATTGGCCATCATACCGCCGCTGGTCAGGTTGCCGCCGGCATTCTCACCATAGCCCACCAGGTCGGTGAGCCAGCGAACGGTGCGCCGCTCCATGGCCACCGCGGCGGGCCCGCACGTATAGACGCCGAGGTTTTGGTTAAGAGCAGAGCATATGAAGTCCGCAATGATGCCCACCGGGCTGGGCGAAGGAGTAATCAGTCCCATGTACCCCGGATGCCCGATATGCGTGCAATTGGGAATAAGCTTTTCTTCCAGCTCACTCAGAATGCTCTCGGCGGAACTGGGATCCTGCGGGAGCCCCTCGGCGAAGAGCTGCGTCAGCGCCGCCGGTTCGACATCCGGAAACACTGGCTTGGCTTCGATGTTCTCCAGGTACTCGGCCAGCAGATCCACCACCCGGTGGCCCACCTCGCGAAATTCGCCCGCGTCCATAAGTACCTCCGCACTTGATCTTACGACCGGTTGCGGCGGCGCGGGGATGATTGCTACATTGGATCTGCACGTCAAGGGTGCACCCCGTCCGCGGAAAGGGATGATCCCACCTTGCTCTCCGATAATCCGATGGAAGGGTTGAGCGCGGCGATTAAAGCCAACGACGCGCCGCTGTTGCGCCAGATCCTGAAGCGCCATCCGGAACTGAAGCCGCAGCTGGACGAACCGCTGCCGGACTACAGTTTCGACGCACCGGCCCTGATTGCCGCGGTCCACAAAGAAAATCGCGAAATGATTGACGCCCTGCTCGAAGCGGGCGCGAACATCAACGCCCGCACCCGGTGGTGGGCGGGCGGCTTTGGCGTTCTCGATAGTGCGGGTCCAGAGCTCACCCGCTACCTCATTGAGCGCGGAGCCTACGTCGATATCCATGCGGCCGCACGCCTAGGTATGTTCGACCGGGTAAAGGAGCTTATCCAAACCGACCCGGCCCTGGTCCACGCCCGCGGGGGAGACGGCCAGACGCCGCTGCACTTTGCCGCAACCATCGAGATTGCCGCGTACCTGCTGGATCACGGCGCGGAGATCGATGCGCGCGACGTCGATCACGAATCCACGCCTGCGCAGTACATGGCCAGTCACTGGCCGCGCCGGCCCGAGGTAGCCCGCTATCTCATCTCTCGCGGAGCGCGCACCGACATCCTGATGGCGGCCGCAGTGGGCGACCTGGAGCGGGTCCAGTGGCACCTCGATGAGGACCCGGCATCGGTGCGGATCAGTGTCTCGGAGAAGGACTTTCCCAAGCAGAACCCGCAGAGCGGCGGCTGCATTTATATCTTCGGTTTCGGGTGGACCAGGACGGCCCATATGCTGGCCCATCAGTTCGGCCACGACGATGTATTTCGTCTCCTGATGCAACGCAGCTCTTTGGGGCTGCGTTTCGCGATTGCCTGCGAAGTGGGCGACGAACAGTTGGCGGCAAGCCTGCTAGCGAAACATCCGGCCGTGATCGAGAAGCAGCCGCCCGATGCCTACCGCCGCATCATCGGGGCGGCGCTACGAAACAACACCCGCGCCGTGGCCATGATGCTGGCCGCTGGTTGGCCCGCAGACGTCCACGGCAAGGACGATCAAACTCCGTTGCACTGGGCTGCGTTCCACGGCAACGTGGAGATGGTGCGCGCGCTGATAGCCCACCAGGCTCCCTTGGAAGCGGAAGAGCTGCAATTCAAGGGAACTCCACTGAGTTGGGCGCTGTACGGATCGGAACATGGCTGGAATCGGGGCAAAGGAGACTATCCCGGCACGGTCGATGTACTGCTGTCAGCGGGGGCAAAGGCGCCCGGGCCCATCGATGACCTGGAAGCGCCGGAAGAACTGCTGGAGGTATTGCGCAAGCATTCCGGTTCAACCTAGGTCCTAACGGAACCAGTCCGGGTGCCCCATGTTCGCAAAGCGTACGTGGGCCGGAAACGATGGGCGAAGCCCGTCCAAATCTTTTGCTTTATATTTTTCGTGAACCCAATGACCTCTTCCAGGAAATCGCTATGTGCAGCCGTCCTCATGGTGTGGTTGCTTCCTCTCCGCCTGTTCGGCGTAGATAAGCTGCTCATCGTAAACGGCACAAACCTGACGATGAAACCAGGACAAACCGAACCCTTCACCGGCTACATCCTGGTGGGCAGCGACGGCAAGATCGAAGCCGTGGGCAAAGGGAACCCCCCGGCCGGCACCACCGCGCAGAACACCTATGACGCCAAAGGAAAATTTGTGCTTCCCGGCTTTATCTCCGCGCACAGCCATCTCTCCGAAAGCGCCTTTCGCGGGCTGGCGACGGACCAGTACGTCTACGAATACCCAGCCCTGACCGGCTGGGTGGAGGCGCTCGAAACCCGCGAACTGGGAACCAAACCGGAAGACTATTACTGGTTTACTCTGCAAGGCGCCCTCGATCACCTGGTTCACGGAATCACCTCGGTCTACAACTTCGCCTACGCGCGGAACGATGACGAAGCCTTCGAGGAACACCAATGGCGCGCCGAACTCGATTCCGGAATACGTTTCATTCATTCCTACGTGCCGTCAGGCAAGTCAACCCCGCAGGTTCGCCGGGCAAACCTGGAAAAGTTTCTGGCTTCTGCCAAAAAAGACAGCTCTCGCCCGACGGTCCTGAAAATGGCCTACTCGGGCTGGATTACCACCCCAGACGCCGTGCAGCGCGATGCTTCGTATTTGCGCGATTATCACCTCTACACAGAGATCCATTTCCTCGAATCTCCCGTGAACCAGGAAGCGCAGCGCGCCACGTTCAAGTACATTACCGCGGCCAACATGTTGGGCCCGAACGTCAGTTTCGGGCATTTCATACACCCCGATGACGCAATTTTGAAAACGGTCGCTGCCTCAGGTTCCGGAATGGTTTGGAACCCCATGTCGAATGGCCGTCTGGCATCGGGCATCGCCGACATTCCGAAGTATCGCAAGATGGGCATAAAAATCGGCATGGGCGTGGACGGCGAAGGCAGCTCGGATCTGCCCGATCCGTTCGAGAACATGCGCATGGGCCTTTACGTCATCCGCGCGAAATATGAAAGTGCCAAGATTCTGCAGCCCATCGACGTGCTGCGCTTTCACACGCTGGGAAGCGCAGAGGTTCTCGGCGTCGCGGACAAAGTAGGCAGCCTCGAGGTAGGTAAG
>Ga0302324_100027233_pt1 | contig 10897 bp, 8 predicted proteins | sample Palsa_T0_1_FD_201949 | JGI IMG/M metagenome (GOLD analysis project Ga0302324, IMG submission 201949) | Peat permafrost microbial communities from Stordalen Mire near Abisko, Sweden - Palsa_T0_1 | ecosystem: Environmental > Terrestrial > Soil > Palsa > Peat permafrost | place: Sweden: Abisko...
GGAACGTCGGACAAGATGGGACCACATGACCCGACACGTGACTGACGCGCCACTGTTGCCGGTCGAGGCCGGTAGCACGGGCGGATCCGCTCCGGTGGGCTATCTCAGCATGCTCGACTTCTTCCGCGTGGCGGTCTGCGCCTGTGTGCTGGGGCAGCACTCCTTCATCTGGACCGACATGGCGACCAACGACATCGGGACAGGTTTCATCACGATCCTGCACTTCACCCGCAACGCCTTCTTCTTCCTCACCGGCCTCGTCGTCTGTTACGCGCAGATCACCCGGCCTCGTACAATTTGGGGCTTCTGGACCCGGAGGTACATACAGATCGGCGTGCCCTATCTGGCCTGGACCGTTATCTACGTCGTGTTCACCGTTCTCCGCCCGGGCGGCGAATGGGGCCAGGCGCACGTCTACTTCTGGACCGACCTGCGTATCGGCTACTACCAGCTCTACGTGATCGTCGTGATGTTCCAGTTCTATTTGGTGTTCCCGTTCCTCTTCAAGCTGCTGCAGTCCACCTCCACGCAGGCCCATGTGGTGATCACGACGGTCAGTGTCGCCATCGCGCTGCTCATCGGAGTCGACCTCCACTTCAACCCGGGCCTTGGCGTGGTGGGACACGCGATCCATGACATAGGCAATGGCTGGGTGTGGTCGCGCAACCTGGTCAGCTACCAGGCCTACTTCGTGGTCGGCATGATGGTGGCGTTCCATTATCAGCAGGTACTCCAATTCCTCGAGCGGTGGCATCGTCAGGTCTTGGCGGCCAGCGCAGGGGTCGGCGCGACCACGCTCGTGTGGTATCTGGTGGTTATCTCGCAGGGAGCCAGCACGGCTTCGGCATCGGATGTGTACGAACCCATTGCCGTGCTGTGGTCCTTTGGTGCGATCGCCGGGCTTTTCGCGCTCAGTTGGCTGTGGGAGCAGCGGCGATCCCGGGCCGCAGCCGCTCGGGCGGCGGCCGCTCCGCAGCGGTCTCGGCTGCTCTCCATCACCTACCTGGCGGAACTGACGGGTGGTTTCTACCTGTGCCACGTTCTCTTCATCAACATGATCCGAGCTGCGCTGTATTCGAATCTCGTCGGCGGGACGCACCTCGCGTGGCCCTTACGAACCGCCATCTTCTACGTCGGAACCGCCATCGTCGGCGTGGCTTTCGTGTCGCTGATCGTGCGCACGCCCCTGCGGTGGGTCCTTGGTGGTCCGGTGCGAGCCGAGCAGCGGGTGCGGGACACTGCCGAGGTGGCTCTGCGGGCCGCGCGTGAGGCGGAGTTCGCTGGTGCGGACGGCCCCGACGCAGGCGACCACCACGGCGATGGCGACGGTGGCGACGGCCATCTTCCGCCCAGGACTCCAGGATTACTGGTGGAGCAACGACCTATACCTTGAGAGGCCCGGCATCGCCGAAGCCCTGGCGGACCCCCTGGCCGGCACGGGCCACGAGCTTCTCGGGCTCGTAGAGCATGAGGTACGCGTTGATGGCGTGGTCCCGAGACCGGTTCTTGAAGACCGACGCGAGGATGGCCGGATCGTCAGACTCATCCTCGTGCACGAACACCTCGAGAATGTGTGTGTTGGTCATGAGCTGAGCCGTCATGATCCCGGTCGACGCCTCATGGGCGCATACCTTGTCCACTGTTTCCTTGCCCGGCATGCCCAGTGCCACGATGATGCGACAGCCCTCTTCCTCGATGAGCTTCTTGGCTGCCACCGCCAGGTCCTTGAAGCCGGGAACGGTGCGGCGAACGGTGGTGAAGAGCGTGCCGTAGCCGGGGCACTGCTTCAGCGCATCGAGCGCCTCGCCGCCCATGTCGTAGCGGGCGAACATCGTGTCGACCACGCCGATCGTGTCCATGCACCATTCTCGCGCACCAGATTGGCGGCGGATTTCAGGCCTGTACCGCCCGCCGCCACCGCCCGCCGCCTCGTCCCGCCGCCACCAGCGGCCACCAGCCCGCCGCCACCTCCAGCGGCCACCTCTGTGAGGACGGCCAAAATCGGTTGATACACCCCGCGCCCATAGTGGATTCGTGGACATGAACGCCAGACCTCCGGCGCCGTCGGAAGCACCCAGAGTCCTGCGGAGACGGCCCCCGTGCCGGGACTCGGGAGCCGACCAGCGGTCCTTGGAGCTGGCCGAGCGCATGGCCGAGCTCGGCCGGACCATCTCGGCGAGCCAGCGAGCCCTATTTGCCGACATCGCAGAATTCGACGAGGTGGAGTCGTGGCGGGGCGATGGAGCCGTTTCGATGGCGGCATGGCTGACCGAACGGTGCGGGGTCAGCGGCGCAACCGCCCGGATCTGGGTGCGAACCGCCGCCAAACTCAAGTCACTTCCTCATCTGGCGGGCGCACTGGCCGATGGCACGCTCTCGCTCGATTCTGTGGCGCCCCTTGCGGACGTCGCCACGCCCGCATCCGAGTCCGAATTAGCCGAGGCGGCCGTGCATTGGACGGTGAAGCAGATCCGTGAGTTGGCCGCGTCTCATCGTGGGACCACCGACGCGGCGGCGGCCCGTCGGTTCGAGAACCGCACGTTTCGGTTCAACGACGACAAGGCGACCATCTGGGCTGCACTTACCCAGGATGATTACGTGGTGGCCAAGGCAGCGCTGGTCGCTCGGATGTCGTGGGGTGAGCGTGACGCCGCCTCCTCCCTTGGAAAGGGCGCCGCCGGCGCCGAGAAGGGCGTGGAAAAGACCGGCAATGGCGGCGATCCGTTGGGATATGTTCCGTTCGACCAGCGGCTCTATGACGCCTTTATGGACTTGTGCCGTGTGGATGAAACGGCGGAGTCGAGCGGCGAGGCCGGCATGCCTGGCGAGGGCGGCATGCCTGGCGAGGGCGGCAGGCGTAACGAGGGCGGAGTGAAAGGTGCCGCGAGGAGATTTCGGCCCACGATCGTGGTTCACGCCGACCTTGGAATGTTGACTGGGCTCAATCCGGATGGCATCGCCGAACTCTCGGGAGTTGGTCCTGTATCGACCGAGGTGGCGCGGCGCTTGGCGTGCGACGCCAAGGTGATTTTCTCGCTCGAGCGTCGCGATGGCTCCATCCTTGATCAAAAGCGCGTTCGTCGAAGTCCGACATCGGCACAGCGGATTGAAATTGCCCGCCGAGACAAAGGCTGCCGATTTTCGAGCTGCAGCTTTCGGGACTTCACCGAGGTTCACCATGTCGTTCCCTGGACCCTCGGAGGAGAGACCAATCTCTCAAATCTCATCACTTTGTGCGGTCGGCACCACCATGCCGTCCACGAATTGGGCTGGTCGATGAAGGGAAATGCCGACGGAGTGGTCACGTTCCAGTCGCCCAACGGCCACCGGATGACATCAGCGCCTTCCCCCACGTGGCGCCGACAGGGATCCGCACCAGCGAGGCGTTGAGCTCACCGTCAATTGCAACGGCAACAATTGCAACGGCAACGCAACGGCGAAGGCGGCTGCAACTGCTGCGATGGCTACGGCAACCGCAGCTTGAGCCGATCTTCAGGAAGAACGGAGTTCAGCGTGGTCGCGGCAGCGCGCCACCCAACCGATAGGAGTCACCTGGACGGTCATGCGCCGCCCGCAATCGGGGCAGAACCTCGGTGGGTCGAGTGCGCGCAGGCAACCGGCGCACTCGAGCTGGGGGTGTCCGCACCCGGTGCAGTAGGAGCCGACCGGGGTGGATTCGTCAGTCAGATCGGGCACGCGCACCTAGATGGCTGCGGTGAGGGCACCGATCGGCATACGTAGGTCCGCCAGCATCTGGAAGTCCTCGTCAGAGGAGCGACCGAGGGTGGTGAGGTAGTTCCCCACGATGAGGGCGTTGATCCCGGCCGTCATGCCGATGGCCTGAAGTTCCCGCAGGGTGACCTCGCGCCCTCCGGCGTAGCGGAGAATGACCGAAGGAAGGGCGAGCCGGAACAGGGCGATCCAGCGAACGGCTTCCCAGGCGCCCACGACAGGCCGGTCGCCGAGAGGGGTGCCGGGTCGTGGGTTGAGGAAGTTGATCGGAACCTCGGTGGGCTCGAGATCCTGGAGCTGGGTGAGCAGTTCGACTCGTTGTTCGTCGGTTTCGCCCATACCGATCAGGGCACCACAGCAGAGCTCCATCCCATGGGCGCGCACGAGACGGCATGTCTCCGCCCGTTCATCCCAGGTGTGCGTCGTAACAACGGAGGGGAAGAAGGATCGGGACGTCTCGACGTTGTGGTTGTAGCGGTGTACACCGCCGGCGGCCAGCCGCTCGGCCTGCTCCTCCGTCAAGACTCCCGCGCTCACGGCGACGTTCAGCCCCGTTTCCCGTCCGATGAGCGGCACGAGCTCCAGCAGACGACCCATGGTGCGTTCGTCAGGGCCCCGTATCGCCAGCACGATGCAGAACTCCGATGCTCCCAATGCGGCAGTCTCGCGGGCGGCGGCGAGCACCTCAGCCGCATCGAGGAAGGGAGTGGCCTTCACGGGCGTGTCAAAGCGGGCGGACTGGGAGCAGAAATGGCAGTCCTCCGGGCAACCACCGGTCTTGGCCGAAAGGATCCCTTCGATTTCGACCTCGGGCCCGCACCAGTCGAGGCGGACCTGGTGGGCCAGTGAAGCCAATGCCATGACCGCTCCGTCGGGCAGCGCCGCCAGTGCGGCCAGTTCGGGGCCCGTGAGCAGCCGGCGCTCGTCGAGCAGGGCCCGTTCGGCCGCGGCGATCACGGCCCGCTCGGACGGCGTCAGGGGGGCCTGCGGAGGGGGCGACACCGCCTTGGGGCGCAAGGTCAGAGGAGTGGGGGTTGATGCACGCACTGGCGGAGGCACAGGCACACGGTAGTGGCAGGGGATGGTGTGGCGGTACCCGAGTGCTAGACCAAGTGCTGCTGTTCGCACGAGGGAGGAAACGATGGCCTGGGACTTCTCAACCGAGCCCGAATTCGAGGAGAAGCTGGAATGGATGCGCGCCTTCGTGCGGCAGGAAGTCTTCCCGCTGGAGACGCTGTCATTGACCTATGACCAGATCCGGGTGGCCATCCGCCCACTCCAAGAGCAGGTCAAGGCCCAGGGCCTCTGGGCCGCCCACCTTCCGCCCGACCTGGGCGGGATGGGCTTTGGACAGGTTCGGTTAGGCCTGATGCACGAGATCCTGGGCCAGTCGCCCCTGGCCCCGGTCGTCTTTGGCAACAACGCTCCCGACTCGGGGAACGCCGAGCTCCTGGCGATTGGCATCAAGACCTCGGGGAACGAGGAGCAGCGCCGTCGCTGGTTGCAGCCGTTGCTCGACGGGGACCTTCGAAGCGCCTTCTCCATGACGGAGCCGAACACGGCAGGGTCCGACCCGACGCTGCTCACCACCTCGGCCGTCCGTGACGGCGACGAGTACGTGCTCAATGGACACAAGTGGTTCACCAGCAACGGGTCGGTCGCCGACTTCCTCATCGTGATGGCCGTGACCAACCCGGACATCCACCCCTATCAGGGCTCGTCGATGCTGATCGTGCCGGTCGAAACTCCCGGAGTCGACATCGTGCGCGACGTCGCCACCATGGAAGACCCGGACACGCCTTACGGGAAGTTCGGCAATCACGCCGAGATCATCTATCGGGACGTCCGTATCCCGGTGGACAACCTCGTGGGCCGCGAAGGTGACGGGTTCCAGCTGGCTCAACAGCGGCTCGGACCGGGCCGCATCCACCACTGCATGCGATGGCTGGGCCAGTCACGGCGCGCCTTCGACATGCTTTGCGAGCGCGCTGTCTCGCGTTACGCCCACGGCTCCGTGCTGGCCGAAAAGCAGACCGTTCAGAACTGGGTGGCGGATTCGCTGGCCGAGATGCAGGCCGCCCGGCTCATGACGTTGCACGCCGCCTGGAAGATGGATCAGGAAGGGCAGGCGGCCGCCCGGGTGGAGATCGCCATGATCAAGTACTACGGCGCCGCGGTCCTCTACAACGTGATCGACCGGGCCGTGCAGGTGCACGGCTCGCTCGGGTACTCGTGCGATCTTCCGCTGGAGTCGATGTATCGAGCCGCTCGGGCCGCTCGGATCTATGACGGTCCGGACGAGGTGCACCGCCAGACGGTGGCCCGGCGGGTGCTGAAGGGGTACGCAGCCACGGAGGTGCCGACGGAGCACATTCCGACTCGGCGTGTGGAGGCGCAGCGCCAGTTCGCCGACCTGCTGGAGTCGTTGACGATCGACAGCTAGACGATCGACAGCTAATCGAACACCAGCGGAGCGTGGCGGACGCCGGCGATGACCGGGCTCGAAGTGCGCTCGACGGGACCGGCCGGTTCGATCGTAGCGAAGCGGTCCAAAAGAAGGTTGAGGACCGTGCGTGCCTCGAGGCGGGCTAGCGCGGCGCCGAGGCAGAAGTGTGGCCCGAACCCGAAGCTGAGGTGGGGATTGGGATGGCGGTCGACGCGGAGCTGGTCGGCGTCGGGTCCGAACACGGCCTCGTCCCGGTTGGCGGACGCATAGACCAACAGGAGGGGGTCGCCTTCGGCGATCGCCTGGCCCCGGAGCGTGGTGGGTCGGGTGGCCGTGCGCATGAAGGAGATCACGGGAGTTGTCCAGCGCAACAGCTCTTCGACCGCGGTCGGCACGAGCGTGCGGTCGGCTCGAAGGGCGGCCCACTGCTCGGGGTGTTCGGCCAACGCCGCCAGTCCGGCCGAGATCAGGTTGCGGGTGGTCTCGTTGCCCGCCACCAACAACTGGATCAAGAACATGGCAAGTTCGGCTTCGCTCAGCTGCCCGTCCTCGGGGTTGGGGGGTTCGAGGCCGTCGTGAGCGAGATCGGATGCGGAATCGAGACGGGGCGGCGGTTGGCTGTGGGCCGTCGCCAGCACGGAGACGAGGTCGTCCGCGGGGGAGATCCGGCGCTCATTGGCCACCCCGACGAGATACGCCCACATCTCGCCCTGCAGTTCGGCGCGCGCCTCGGCGGATATCTCGGTCTCGCCCGGGATCACCGCCTCGGACCACTCGTAGAAGCGGGGCCACTGCTCCCCGTCGACGCCCAGGAGCTCGCAGATGACCTGGAGGGGGTAGGGGATGGAGAGGGTCGGCACGATATCGAGGGGCACGCCAGGCTCAATGAGCTCGATCAGGGTGCGAGCTTTCTTGGCCACGCCGGTCTCCATGAGGCGCACCATCGACGGCTTGAAGCCCGGCTGTACGAGGCGCCGATAGCGGGTGTGCTGCGGCGGATCGGTGTGCATCATGGTCGGGGGCGAGTCGTAGGAACTGCCGATCTCTTCGACGAGGATCCCGCGAGCTGAGCAGTAGGTCTCGGGGTCCGTGCCGATGGCGGCTACTTCGGGATGGGTGGTGACGGCCCAGAAGCCGGCGCCCTCGTGCCATGCCACCGGAGCGTGGTGGCGCAGCTCCGCGTACAGGGCGAATGGATCGTCGTCGCGGTAGAGATGGGGATCGGTAAGCCGCTCCGGGTCTGGCGCCGGAGCCGTGCCCGAGGCGGCGGCTGGGGTGGGAGGGGACGAATCGCGCACGGTGCCGGTGCTATCGCTGACGCTTAGACGATGAGCCCGTTGGGCCGTGGATCCCCTTGCGCTTCGAGCAGCGCGTAGTACGCCGCCACGATGCCCGGACCGTCGGTCACCGACTCGACCGACCCGTCTGCGGCCAGGTTGAGGAGAGCGCCTTCGATCACGAAGCACACGTCGGTGTCTCCGGTGTTGTCCTCGGGCACATGGAGCGTGTGCACCGAGTTGGCCGGCTCGTAGAGGTACGACCCTGCGGTCACGTAGAAGTCGTACTCGACATAGTGCCAACGACCGGTCGAGGTGTAGGCATCGACCGACCCGGTGTGCCGGTGGGTCTGCAGCAGCACACCGGGGCTGAACCGGTTGAAGATGACCCATGTGCCTCGCTGCGCATCGAAGCGGACGAGTTTGAGCAGCGTCCCGGTGCCGGTGTCCGCCCACGGCGCATCTTCGGGGCTGACGAGACGCACGCCGTCGCCGTCCTTTCCGGTGACCCCGCTCTCTGTTCTCGCGCTCTCTGTTCTGGCATTGGTCAACGACACGGCTATCCCCCTCCTTCTCCTTCGGGCGATACATTCGCCCGTTCAGCGGCCCCTATCAACCACGACGACAACAGCAACCGTACTCACCCCGCAACCGTACTCAGCCCTCGACGGGAGCGAGCAATTCGAAACCACGAGCAGCCGTCAGCGCCTGCTCCAGCGCCGCCGCCGTGCGCAACACGACCAGGTCGCCGTGCTGGGGCCCGATGAGTTGCAACCCGACCGGCAGCCCGTTCGCGCTCAGGCCGGCACACACCGTGGCGGCGGGCGACCGTGTCATGTTGAAGGGGTAGGTGGTCTGCACCCACGAGGGGGTCATGACGCCGTTCACTTCGCTCTGCCCGGTCCCGATGGGCGGGGCCAGGCCCGAACAGGTGGGGGTGATCAGAATCCGCGCCTCGTGGAACAGGTCGACCAGGGCCAGATTCATGAGGTGGAAGCGATCGAAGATCTGCACCAGGTGCTCAGCTGTAGTCGATTGGGCGGCGTCGATGATGGCCCGCAGCACAGGGTCGATGTCGTCCCACCTCGGATGCCCCATGAACGGACGCATCGTGCGCAGCTGGCAGACCCCCATGAGCGTGAGGAAGTCGGGGACCGGGTCGCTTTCGAACACCGTGTCGACCACGGTCACGTCGGCGCCGAGCGACTCGAGGGTTTCCACCGCGCTCGTGCAGATGGCGAGCACCTCGGCGTCGATGGTGGCGTAGCCGAGGGTCGGGGCCCAGATCACCCGGGCGGGCACGTGGGGATCGTCCATGGCCGCCAGCCACGATGCCTCCGGGCGTGGCAGTGCGCGCAGGTCCGTCGGGTCGGGGCCGAGCGACACATCGAGGGCGGTCACGACGTCGGCGATGCGGCGAGCCATGGGACCGTTGGTGGAAAGGTCGAGCCAGCCCGGACCGGTGGGACCGCCGCCGGGGACCCGGCCGAGCGAAGGCTTCATGCCCGAGAGGCCGCAGCAGGCCGACGGGATGCGGATGGACCCGCCGCCGTCGGAGCCCGTGGCGAGCGGCACCATGCCCGCGGCCACCGCCGCCGCCGCCCCGCCCGAGGACCCACCGGGCCCGTGCGCCGTGTTGAACGGGTTGGCCGTCGGGCCGAACAAAGCATTGGTCGTGTTGCCCGACCAGGCGAACTCGGGGAGGTTGGTCTTGCCGACGACCACGCAGCCGGCGCCCTTCAGGCGTGCCACGAACGGACTGTCCGCCGTCGCCGCAGGGGCGTCGCCGAGAACGGGGGCGCCGAAGGTGGTGCGATAGCCCTGCGCATCGTGGTTGTCCTTCACCGCCAGCGGGATGCCGGCCAGTAATCCGGGATCACCGCCCTTCGCCGTGACCGCATCGATGACGGCGGCGTCCGCCAGTGCTCGCTCGCCATCGACCGCGACGAAGGCGTTGTAGGTCGGGTCGAGGGCGGTGATGCGCTCGAGTGCTGCGGTCGTCAGCTCCCGGGCGCTGATCCTCTTGGACCGGACGGATTCGGCCAGCTCGGCGATGGATGTGGTGCGGAAGTCGAAGTCCATGTCCATGTCCAGGGGGACCGCCTAGTACGCCGAGGGCGAGAGCCCGGCCACGGCCTCGCCGAGATCGGCGCCGAAGGTCATGACGGCCAGGGCCGGAATCGTGATGCCGTTGTCCATGTAGCGCTGGATGTGGGCTCGGCACTCCGCCACCGAGCCATGGACCACGAGTTCGTCCACCACCTCGTCGGGGATGGCGGCCAGCGCGCCCTTGCGGTCGCCGCCGCTCCAGGCGTCCCACATGGGCTGCAGAGCGGGGCCCCTCCCGAGCCAGCGGTGGAATTCGGCGTAGGCGTTGACGTTCAGGTAGGTCGTGATCATGCGACGGCCGACCGTGCGGGCGAAATCAGCGTCCTCGGAGGGAATGACGAAGATCCGGGCCACGACGGGTTTTCCGGAGCCGCCGGCGCCCTCGACCTCGGCCACCGACGTGCGCACGTCCTCCGCGCTGAGCCAGTTCAGGATGACGCCGTCTGCTTCCTTGCCGGCCAGGTGCAACATGCCGGGACGCAGCCCGGCCAGATAGAGCTCCGGCTGTTGCTCGGGGACGCGGGCCAGGCGGAAGCCGGATACCGAGAACCCCTCATAGGTCCCGCTGATCTTCTCGCCGGTAAGGGCCAGCCGGAGGAAGCGCAGGGTGTCGCGCACACGTCGGTACTGGTTCTCGAACGCCATGCCGTTCCACCTGGCCACGATCACTTCCGACGACGCTCCCAGACCGAAGGCGAACCGGCCCGGCGCCGCGTCGGCCAGGGAGGCCACGCTCTGGGCCAGGAGTGCCGGTCCACGTGTATACGCCGGAGTGATAGCCACGCCGAGGTTCAGGTCGGGCTCCCATGCGGCGGCAAGGGTCAGCGGGGTGAAGCCGTCGGATCCGTCGACTTCGGCCGACCAGAGGTCGGTGTAGCCCAACGCGCGGAGGCGGGCGAACCACTCCTTGTGTGCGTGGAGGGGGATGCCGTCGAAGGGGATGGTGATGCCGTAACGGGTGCCCTCTTTCCAGTTGCCGCTCATGCCTCGAGCCGCAATCCGGCTGTGGGGTCGGCGCCGTTCTCGGACTTGGCGTTTGCGCCCTGCTCGGACTTGGCGTCGGCGCCCTGCTCGGACTTGGCGTCGGCACCGCCATCGCCACCGTCTGACTCCACCTCGGGGTCGAGCTGGAACTCGGCGTCGTCGAAGGCCAGGGCCGCCTGGGTCCGCTCCTCCTCTTCGTCGTCAGCAGACGGCACCTCGATACCCCAGCGAGCCATGCCCTCCTCCATCCGCCGGATCACCGTCTCGATCACTTCCACCCTCCCGTTGCGCTTGTTCTCCGATGAGATGACGTCCCAGGGAGCCAGCGGCCCCGAGGTGAGACGAAGCA
>Ga0302324_100027234_pt1 | contig 10897 bp, 8 predicted proteins | sample Palsa_T0_1_FD_201949 | JGI IMG/M metagenome (GOLD analysis project Ga0302324, IMG submission 201949) | Peat permafrost microbial communities from Stordalen Mire near Abisko, Sweden - Palsa_T0_1 | ecosystem: Environmental > Terrestrial > Soil > Palsa > Peat permafrost | place: Sweden: Abisko...
GGTCTCGGCACGTACACGTAAACCGTGGAGATACCCGCGGAACGATGTCAGCTTCAGGTTTCGACAAGCGCGCTCCACGATATCCTGCGAACGCGATCATGAAGGAACAGGAATTCCGCCGCGCGGATTGTGACTGACGGAATCATCGCAACTCCCATTGCTCCCAAAGCCGTCGCTAAGAGTCTGTCGGAGATAGAGTTTCCACAACCACTATTGCGATCAGCCCACCACGCGACTACCAGGTATTGGGGTCGAAATAGCCAAAAACCGTTCATTCCGAAAGACTCCTAGCCTGATCGGCAGGATCCGGCCATCGTCGGCGATCCCCAAACCCCATCGGATATTTTCGCCTGGAAACTGACCAAAAACCGCCGGCCCGTCGGTAACCAAATCCAGTACCGCTAAGAGCGCGACGCGATTCGAACGGAAGGCACGCATGAGTGGGACCATCTTTATCTATCCGAGAGGGGATCGATGCGCCCAGTTTTGTGGCGATGGGACACTGAATCGAGCGCCCCGGATATTACGGCGGGACTTGGCGAAATGCGACTGAAGGATAGAAGTGGAGCAAAGCCCAACCCCAAAGCTCGGCTGTAAGGAAAAGAAAAAGCTGGCTACAGCGCAGCTTGATATTTTGGTGATTATGCGCGCTAAGTGTTTATATTTCAGGATGTTATGCCATGATTAACTGAAGACCTAAAGTTGAATCGGTTGATGGTGTTTTTACAGATAGAGTCTAGTATGAGATCGAGGCAGCAAGCGCTGCATGAGAGACCAAGCGAGACATGTAGTTTTGACTGCCCTAATGTTCGCATCAACGATCGGGATTGCCGGCCTGGAATACTGGGTCACCATACTCGGTAGGTGGCGGACGCCGGCGGACCCGCTATGCCCATCGTACGCGTTATCGGCGTCGCGTTTCACTACGCGTAAACCTTCCGCCCATGTTTCATCGGGAGTGTTCGCGTGAACTACGAGGGCTATACGTGCGTCGTCGACTTCTTGCCCTCGAACGAAACGTGGAGCTATTCGGCCGTTCCACGACTGTCCGTCCTGCAGTTTGAATACATCCGCTGGAGTTTTGCGCGGTGACACAAGGAGGATCATAGAGTATGTTCCAACCGATTTCGAGAAGAACTTTATTACGAGGCGCAGGTGCAGCGCTGGCAATCCCCTGGCTTGAGACGATGGCGAAGGCGGCGCCCGCCGGCGATTCTCTTTCCGAACCGCCGCTACGTATGATGTTCCTGTTCATGCCCAACGGAACCAGGCCCGAGTGGTGGACTCCGGCCGGCGATGGAGAGGATTATGAAATTACTCCGCACCTTAAGCCCCTTGAGCATTTGAAGAACGATTTCATGCTGTTGGAAAACCTTTGGAACCAGAACTCCATCGGCCGCAATGGTCATTGGCCGAAAGTGCCGGTATGGCTTTCGGGCGGCTACGTGCAGCGTACGTCCGGGGACGATCTGGATACAGGCGCGGTTTCGGTAGACCAACTTGCCGCGCAGCGAATTGGCAACAAGACAGACCTCCCTTCGTTCGAACTTGGCACCGACACGCCGCGCACCGGAATCGATGTTGGTGGCGGCGGCTTTGCGCGGCTTTACGGCTCGTTCATTTCCTGGCGAGATCCGCGAACGCCGGTACCCAAGGAAATCATTCCGCAATTGGCGTTCGACCGCCTGTTCCGCGGCAACCGGTTGCCGGTTACTTCCAGCTTGGATCCGCACGATCCATCTCTCCTCGAGGCCTTGCAGCGCGACGACGCCAGCGTCCTGGATTTGGTTAGCGAAGACGCTAAGGCGGTGCGCCAGAAGGGAAGTTCATCGGATCGAGTCAGGCTCGATGAGTATTTCGAATCGGTGCGTTCGGTGGAACAGCGGTTGGAAGCCTCCCTGCGTCCGCAAAAGCGTTGGATTAATCAAGGCAAGTTCCCCCTGGAGCGGCCCGCGCCGGGAATACCCGAGAGTCACCAGGAGCATGTTCGGCTGATGTTGGATATTTTTCTGCTAGCGTTCTGGAGCGATACTACCCGAATCGGCTCATTTATGTTCGGCGACGCACAGACACAGCAGGACTACTCGTTCCTGCCCGGCGTCCGTGGCTCGTGGCATTCAATCTCTCACCACGCCGAGAATGCCGAGCGGAAAGAACAGTACAGTAAGATCGTCAATTGGAATATCGAGCAATTTGCCTATTTCCTCAACAAGGTCAAGGGATTCGATGAGGGCGGCACTTCCCTGCTGGATAATTCCATGATCATGTTCGGCGGCTCCATCAAGGATGGAAATCAGCACACGGTCGAAAACCTCCCATTGCTTCTTGCGGGCCGCGGCAAGGGTACATTGCGTCCCGGGCGGCGGCTGAGGGCTCCGGAGAAAACGCCTCTCTGCAACCTCTACGTTTCCCTGCTGCAGCGGATGGGTGTGGCGGAAAAATCCTTTGGAGACAGCACCGGGCCGCTTCAAGGTCTTTCCTAAATGTATCGATCACTCATCTGGGCGGCCACATGCGAATACAACTAACCTTCTTTCTTGCGGCGACCTTCGGCGGCGTTGCTTACGCAGCCGCCGATCCGGCCCAGGAGTTCGCGCAATCGGTGCGGCCCGTTTTGGTTCAGAATTGCTCCGGCTGCCACAACCCCGCCAATCGAGCCAATCCCGCCAATTTTCTGAAAGCGAACACCGCCAAGGACATGGAAGCCGACCGCTCGTTGTGGCGGAGCGTGGCGGTGCAACTACGGAACCGCACCATGCCGCCGATCGATTCCAAGTTGACCGAAGCGGACCGCCTGCATGTCTCTCAATGGATCGAAACCCGATTGCGAGAGACTGCCTGCAACGCCGGCGACTACGCCGGCGCCGGCACGCTCAGGCGGCTTAACCGCCGCGAATATCACAACACCATTCGCGATCTGCTGGGCGTCGACTTCGACGCATCCGCTGTCTTTCCGGCCGATGGAACTGGCGGCGCCGGCTTTGACACAAATGGGGAAACGCTCTACGTCCAGCCGCTGCTCATGGAGCGCTACGTTCAGGCGGCGCAGCAGATCCTGGATCGCGTCATCATTACTCCAGCACTTTCCCGGACCTTCGGTTCGGCCGAGTTGAAGCCCGCGGTGGCCGGAGGCGCTGCAACCCGAACCCTGGCGCCAAAACAGGAATTATCGGCCTTGCTGCCCGTCTATATCGCGGGCGAGTATGATGTCCGTGTATCGCTCGGCCCGAACGCTTCCAGCAAGGTTCTCTTCAAAGTCGACAATGTGGAAGGCAATCCCCTGGCAACGCCGCAGCGCGGACGAGGTTTCGGCGGCGGTGGCATCGCAAAGCAAGGCGGGCGCGCCGGGCGTGGCGGCGGGGCCACCGTGCTTGGAACCAATGTACATCTGGAGCGCGGCACCCACGTTCTGACCCTTGTGGCAGGCGCGGATCCCGTTGAAGTCATGAGCCTCAGCGTGAACGAGAAGCCGGCCGAACCCTCTCCCGAAAAGCGCGCTTTGCATTACCGCCTGCTGGGCATGGAGCCTGGGGACCAACTTCTTCAGCCGCGCAAGATCGCCCAACAAACGTTGGCCGCGTTTCTGCCGAAAGCCTTCCGGCGGCCTGTGGAGCCTGCGGAAGTGGATCGCTTCCTGGCGATGTACGACCGGGCCGCTGAACGCGGCGATCCCTATGAGGAACGGATCAAGCTTGCGCTGAAGGCCGCATTAGTGTCGTCGGACTTCCTTTTCCGCATAGAAGAAAGAAGGCCCAAACCGGGGATCTATCCTCTTGGTCAGTATGAGTTGGCGACGCGGCTATCTTATTTTCTTTGGTCGACCATGCCGGATGAGCAGTTGTTCCGATTAGCCGAACAAGGAAAGCTGCAAGATCCGAAGGTGCTCGCGTCGCAGGTGGACAGGATGCTCGACGATCCGCGGGCGCGCGCGTTCACCAGCAGTTTCATTGGCCAGTGGCTTGGAACGCAGGAAATCGGCGGGCGGTTTATGCCCCTTCTACAAGAGGTCGCGTCGTATTATAACGCCGATATAGCGGCGGACCTGCGGCTGCAGCCGGTCTTGCTGATGGACCGAATTGTCGGAGAAAACCGGAGCCTGCTCGAACTCCTGACAGCGGATTATGCTTTCTTGACCCAGCGCCTGGTCAAATTTTATGAGATGGACGGCCAGGTGAAAGGAGTCGACGACAATGCATTCCACCTCGTACAGCTCCCGGACAGCCGGCGAGCGGGTGTGCTTGGACTCGCCGGAATCCTTGGCATCACCTCTCATTATCAGCAGACCAGTCCCGTCTTGCGGGGCGCCTGGGTGCTCGAGACAATTCTTGGAACACCTGTACCGCCTCCGCCCCCGGGCGTGCCGCCATTGCCCGCGGGAGATACGGTCACCACCAAGATCAGCACTCGCGAGAGGGTTTTGGCCCACCGTGCTAATGCGGTTTGCGCGACCTGCCACAGACTCATGGATCCCATCGGCTTCGGACTGGAGAATTTCGACTGGATGGGCCGCTGGCGCGAACAGGAAGATGGCAAACCCATTGACGCCAGCGGAGAGATGCCTTCCGGCGAGAAGTTTAATGGTCCGGTCGAGCTCCGCGAGACACTGCTGAAACAGAAGGACACTTTCATTGGGCAGGTCGTGGGAAAAGTGCTCGGATATGCGCTGGGGCGCAGTCTCCAGGATGGGGATAGCTGCACAGTGCAGGGACTGGTGGGAAAGATCAAGAGCGACGACTACCGGGCGCGCACGATGTTTCGGGAAATCGTTCTTAGTCTGCCGTTCCGAAATATCCAGGGGGGCGATATCAAAGTCTTGAACACAGAAAACCGAAAGCTGGATATCACCGCTGTAACGGCCAAGACCCAAGATGCCAAAGGCCACTGACAACAGTGATTGGCGCAACATGGATGGTGCAACATGGACATCGGCAGAAGACGATTTGCCGAACTAACGGGAACCGCGATTCTGATGGGCCGTCCCGTGGCGGGTCAACCCAAGACAGTCACCGCCCAGCAGATAGTCGAACGCATACAAAAGAACGTTGGCGTGCCGTGGCGGCCGGATAGCCTCGACACTTTCAAGGCGGGGGACCCGGCGCTGCCGCTCACTGGCATTGCCACCACGGCCATGGCGACGATGGATGTGCTCTCTCGCGCATTGAAGGAAAAAGCCAATCTCGTCATCACGCTGGAACCAACCTACTTCGGCCGTCTGGATGGTATGCCCGCTCCGGCTGCCGGGGGTCGCGGACAGACCGGCGTCAGCCTGGACGATCCGGTGTATATCGCCAAGAAGGAGTTCATTCAGAGGAACCGACTTGCGATCTGGCGTTTCACCGACCATTGGCGCATGCACAAGCCCGATCCTTTTGCTATAGGATTGGCGCAAACAATGGCCTGGAGCACGTACCAGTTGAAGGACGATCCCTTCCGCTACGATCTACCCAATGCCACGCTGGGGTCGCTCGCTGACGACTTGGCGAAGCGGCTGAAGGCTCGCGCCGGCATCCGCGTTGTCGGCGATCCGCAAACCAAGGTCCGCCGCCTGACATTCTTACCCGGCGTTTCCACCCTCGCGGCCACCATGAAGGCGTTGCCGGAATGCGACGTAGTTCTGGCCGGAGAGACGCGCGAATGGGAGTCTGTGGAGTACGCCCACGATACGGTGGCCTCGGGCCAAAAGAAGGGCCTCATCATGCTCGGGCGAGTAATCTCGGAAGATCCTGGCATGAATGTTTGCGCCGAGTGGTTGAAGAGCATGGTTCCCGAAGTTCCGGTCCGCTGGCTGCCAGCCGGCGACCCGTATTGGAGGCCCGCTTAAGATGACTGCCGGCGACGTAGTAGAGCGTATCAAGAAAAATCTGGGCATCCCCTGGAACGCGCAGACATTTCGCGACACCTTTAAAGCGGGCAGCCCGGAGACGGAAGTGAAAGGCATCGCCACCACTTTCATGGCGACTCTCGATCTGTTGCAGCGCGCCAATGCCGCGGGGATGAATCTGGTGATCACCCACGAGCCGACCTTTTGGAGCGACACCGACACCACCAGGGAGCTCGAGGCCGATCCCATTTACAAGTTCAAAGTGAACTTCTGTGCCAAGAACAATATGGCCGTCTGGCGATTCCACGATCACATACATGCGCACCGGCCGGACCTGATCTGGGTTGGATTGGCCCGAGCGTTGGGATGGGCGGACCTTGCAAGCCCGGCTAATCAACGCAGGTTTGCGATTCCGCCCACCACGCTCGGCGCCTTGGCCGTGGATGTAAAACGGCATCTGAATTCGCGCGCTTTACGGGTGGTGGGAGATCCGAATGCGAAGGTGAGAACCGCAGCGGTGGGGATGGGCTATGGCATGCCACGAATCTCTTCCGATGTCGATGTAGTGATAGGCGGCGAGATTTCTGAAACCGGCAATCCCCTGGATGCCACCGAATACTGCTTGGACGCCGCCTTCCTCGGCCAGAACAAGAGCCAGATCATCATGGGCCACGAAATCTCGGAGGAGCCGGGCATGGAAGACTGCGCCAACTGGCTGCGTACTTTCATGCCCGAAGTTCCGATCCAGTTCATCCGCGCAGGCGAACCGTTCTGGTCTCCGAAGGCGGCAACCTATTGAAACCCGCGGCGCTGGTTTTGTTCGGGCTGGCTTGCGTTGTGTCTTGGGCTGTGGCCGCGCCCAAAGTCGATAAAGTCGAACCGCCAAACTGGTGGACGCCTCATACGCTGAATCCAATTCAGTTATTGCTCAGCGGCAGCGATCTGAGTGGGGCTGTGGTAACCACAACGTCGAAGGGATTCAAAATCGATGTGCGAAGGATCTCCGAAAATGGCCACTACCTGTTCGCGTATCTCGACATTGGCAAGGATGCCCGACCGGGCACGCATCGGTTTCAGGTCAAGAGCCCCTCGGGAACCACGGAGTTCAACTTCACGCTGGATCGTCCGCTCGACGCGAAAGGGCGCTTTCAGGGATTCAGTTCGGACGATGTGATCTACCTGATCATGCCGGATCGGTTTGCCGACGGCGATCTTGCGAACGATAACCTGCCTGAGTTTGGCCGGCCAGCCGACCGGAAGTCCGCAGGCGCTTATCATGGAGGCGACCTTAAAGGCATTCGCGATCACCTCGGCTATCTGAAAGATCTCGGCGTGACTGGCGTCTGGGTAACTCCAATCACAAAGAACTCCGCGGCGGGCACGAATCCAGGCGGGGCTTATCACGGCTACTCGGCCTCGGATTTCTACGCTGTGGAGCCGCGCTATGGAACCATGAAAGATTTCAAGGAACTGGTGGATGCCACCCACGCCGCGGGCATGAAGTTCGTCCTGGACCAAGTAGTGAACCATAGCGGGAATCGCATTCCCTGGGTGGCTGATTGGCCAACGAAGACTTGGGTCAGCTATGAAGGTCAAACGTCGAGACCAAGGAATAATTTCGACATTGCCGGGTTGGCGGACCCCTACTCCCGGCCAAAACGGCGCGATCTACCCCTGAAAGGTTGGTTCAGCCCCGCTATGCCCGACCTCAATCAGGAAGATCCGCTGGTCTCCGACTACCTCATCCAGAACGCACTATGGTGGATCGGCATGTCGGGCGTCGACGCTTTCCGGCAAGACACCTTCCCCTACGTGGACCGGCCGTTCTGGGAAAAATACCACACCGCTATCTACCGGCAGTATCCGCAGTTTGTGGTGACCGGCGAGATCACCGCGCCCAACCCCGTCGCACTATCCTTCTTCGAGGGCGGCACAACGCGCAGAGGAGTCGACACGAAATTGCGCTCGATTTTGGATTTCCCGCTGGAAGGGGAGGTGCGCCAAGTGTTCGGGGAGGGACAGCCAATGACGAAATTGGTGGATCTGCTGACTCAGGACTCCCTCTATCAGCACCCGGAGATGCTGGTGGTCTTTCCGGACAACCACGACCAGCCGCGATTTCTCACGCTAGCCAAGGACGATATCTCGAAGCTGATGATGGCGGACGCATTCATGCTGACCACACGCCGCGTGGTGCACTTATACTACGGCGACGAGGTTGCGATGCAGGGCGGCCGGGACCCCGACAACCGTCGCGATTTTCCAGGCGGCTGGCCGGGCGATCCGGTCGACGATTTCACAGCCGAGGGACGCACTGGCGACGCCGCCAAGGTTTACAACTGGACACGCGACCTTCTGCACTTTCGCCAGGAGCATCCAGCCATCAGACGAGGCGGGCTCATTCAACTGCTCGTGAATCAGGACCAGTACGCATATCTCCGAACGTCGGCGGAAGAGGATGTATTGGTGGTCTTGAACCGTGCCGGGCACGAAAAGCCAATTCAGATCGATGTCGACGATTTGCCGGTGAAGGATGGCCTCCGGTTGAGTCCGCTTGCCGCCGGGGCGCCTGCGGCTTTAGTTTCCAAAGGAAAGATCGTCATCGAGCAGCCTGACCAAGTTCAGATCTATTCGGCGAAGCATGAATACTGAGGACAACTATCATGAGATACCTGATTTTCTTCGCAGCCCTGACGCTGCTGCGCGCCCAAGAGCCGCCGGCGTCCGCCGGTGACGACGTTCGTGGGTACAACGATACTCCATTGATCACGGGCCAGAAATGGAAGGTGCATGACATGGACCGTCCACGCCCGGTCAAAGTAACGCCCGGCGCTCTCTTGAGCGGAGGCCCGCCATCCGATGCCATCGTCCTGTTCGACGGCAAAGATCTTTCGCAATGGGTCACTCAGGGGCGCGGCGGCGCGGCTCAAGATCCTAAGTGGAAGGTGGAACAAGGGTACATCGAAATCGTTCCCCGGACCGGGAAACTGGTGACCAAGCAGAATTTTGGCGATTGCCAACTCCACGTGGAATGGATGATTCCTCAGAGCGACACCGGCAAAGGGCAGGGCTTGGGGAACAGCGGCATCGAATTGATGACGCGATATGAGATCCAAGTCCTCGAATCGAATGAGAATCTGACCTATGCGGACGGCGGCGCGGGGGCCATTTACGGCGTTTGGCCTCCGCTGGTGAATCCCGCTCGGCCAAAAGGCCAGTGGAACGTTTACGACATTTCCTTTGAAGCGCCGCGCTTCGATGGCGACAAGACGATTAAGCCAGCTTATGCCACTGTGTTCTTCAACGGAGTTCTGGTGCAGAATCACAAGGCGTTTTTAGGCTCGACTGTCTGGAGGAAGAATGGAGTTTACACTGCCCATCCGCTGGAGCAGCCGCTGAGCCTGCAGGACCACTCTCAGCCTGTGCGCTTTCGGAATATCTGGATTCGGAGGGTCGCCGAGTCGAATTGATTGTCCGTTTGTGGCGCACGCACTTTTGCGTGCAGCGTTTAGTGGGGCATCCATGATAAGTACTTGTCAAGAGAAAAAACACTTCTCCCTGCACTCCCCAGAAGGTTTTGAAGCGCGTGGATAGTAGCGACGATGACTACAGCTATTACAGCGATTGACCGTTTGCGATCCGTGATTGATAGGGTCAACGCATGAGCGGGACCAGACATCCATTTGCGGGAACAGCGTGCCGCCGTCCACGAAGTTTGAGTTTGGGTGAACCGGCCGGCCTCGAAACAGCCAAAATGGCACATCGGAAAGTCACCCTTCCTCGTGCAGCCCCATAAACGCGAGGAACGGCCGGTGAATCGCTGATCAATCGTTGCATGCTTACACACTGCCGGGTCTGGGTAATTTTCCCGCCGGAGCCGCCCGTCGCACCGATTACCTCCGTCGGAACGGCCCGGAGTTGTCAAGGGCGCGCCCGCTTTTGGCGCGGCGTAGCGAACCCTTGACAGCGAGGACCGTTCTGGCATGACCTCTCTCGCGACGGGCGGCTTGGGTGGGAAAATTACCTTTCCCGCTGGTGAGCTTTGAGCAGGGTTTTAAGCTACTTTCGTGACCTCCTCCATGGGCGTCGCCTGCGCAGTCCGAACCTCGAACTGCCGGCCCGATTTGTCCACTGCCAACAGATACGCTACCAGCTTTCGCGCCACCGCCAAGGTCGCCCGGTTGCGATCCCCGCCGTGCTTCACTTCCCGCTTGTGAACCTCGCCCAGTTGTTTGTTCCAACGCGGCGCCAGCTTCGACGCTTCGATCAGCACTGTCTGCAAATGCGCATTGCGTTGCTTGGATAGCGGCCCCCGTTTCGCCTTGTCCGCCGACGACACCAGCGCCGAACACCGTCCGCAGTAGCTCACCGCATCCCCAATCGAAGAGAACCGCCGCGGATCGCAGATTTCCAGCGCCCACGTCAGCGCCGTCACTTCGCCGACCCCCGGTATGCTCTTCAGCAACTTCACCCGCTTCGCCAATAACGGATCTTTCTGCAGCCGGTCCAGGATTTGCCGTTGCGTGGCGGTGAACGTCTCCAGCGCTTCCCGGCTCAACCGCAGCAGGTCCTTCACCGATTCCGGAACCTCCTCCAACCGATCCAGCAACTCGGTGAAATACTGCGCGCCGTGCAGTCGCCGTTTGCTGTATTCCGCCCCCACCTCCATCAGCATCCCGCTCATGCGGTTCTTCATCTGTACCGCCTGCCCCACCACCAGGTTTCGATAGCGTAGCAACCGCCGCAAATCGCGCATCTCCGGCTGCGCCACGTAGAGGCTGGAAGCAGATTGCAGCGCACCAGGTCGGCGATCGTGCGCGCATCCAGCTTGTCGCTTTTCTTCTTCGCCGCGCCGATGGCTTTCATCATCGACGGGTTCCCCATCTGCAACTTGACGGCAAACGGCTTCAGCGCATCGTAAATCCAGCCGCTGAACAGCGTCGCTTCCATCGCGCCGTGCTTCGGCACTCACGAAGAATGGACCGGCTTTGTTTACAAAACCTGACCCAGCAACCCGCCTTCGGCGGGGATGATAACGCCTGATATACCTACGGTTTGCGGACCAATACCGGGCCA
>Ga0302324_100027236_pt1 | contig 10896 bp, 8 predicted proteins | sample Palsa_T0_1_FD_201949 | JGI IMG/M metagenome (GOLD analysis project Ga0302324, IMG submission 201949) | Peat permafrost microbial communities from Stordalen Mire near Abisko, Sweden - Palsa_T0_1 | ecosystem: Environmental > Terrestrial > Soil > Palsa > Peat permafrost | place: Sweden: Abisko...
CTGCCAAATCCGGCGGGATCGGTCACCGCCAAATCCGCCAGAATTTTGCGGTCCAACTCTACGCCGGCTTTTTTCAGTCCACTGATGAACTGGTTGTAGTTCAGCCCATTCAGGCGGGCGGCGGCGCCGATGCGCACGATCCAGATCGAGCGGTACTGGCGTTTTTTCTGCTTGCGGCCGGAGTAGGCGAACTTCAGCCCGCGTTCGACTGCTTCCTTCGCCGAACGGTAAAGTTTCGACTTGGTTAGGAAATATCCACTGGCGCGTTCAAGAATCTTTTTGCGCTTGGCGCGGCGTTTGGTTCCGCGTTTTACACGAGGCATGGTTGTTCTCCTTTTTTATTTCGTCTTCACTACTGGCGGCTGGAGGTAAGGAGGCTTCTACCCGTAGGGATTTCTGAAGCCCGACCTCTTCACACGCCGCTGCGATGCTCACGCTCCGCAGACTTTTCTTTCCTGCCCAGAATTGCAGACTTTGTTAGAGACGGCCGCGGGCGCCCGTCGCTCCATTACATGTACGGGATCATTCGTGCCGCTTTTTTGTAGTCTCCGTCACTCACCAAGGTGGGCTGGCCCAGTTGTTTCTTGCGCTTCTTCGCCTTGGATGACAGGATGTGACGCAACCCCGCCTTGTGACGTACGATCTTTCCCGTCCCGGTTTTCTTAAAGCGCTTGGCAGCGCCCTTGTGCGTTTTTAGTTTAGGCATAATAAATAGCTCTCAGTTGTCAGCTCTCGGTAAAATCTCTAGCATCCGAAACACAGCATCTCCGTCCATCGGCAGCAATCGCACCAAGAGTTTTTCCTGAGAGCTGAGAGCTGCTTTTCTACGCTGTCTGCGCGCCGCCTTGCGGAGCGGGAGGCGCGGGCTTGGAACGTGCCGGCGGCTTTTCTTTTGCCCCGCCTTCCTTCTTATTTGGCGCCAGAATCAGGTGCAGCGTGTTGCCTTCCTGCCGCGGACGAAATTCCACCAGCCCTCTCTGGTCGACGTCTTTGATCAGACGTTCCAGGATCTGGCGCCCCAGGTTCTGCCGCGTCATCTCGCGTCCGCGGAAGAAGATGGTCGCTTTCACCTTGTCTCCTTCATCGAGAAAACGCAGCACGTGATTCTTTTTCGTTTCGTAATCGTGATCGTCAACGTTGATACGAAACTTCACTTCCTTGACCGTAATGACTTTCTGTTTTTTCTTGGCTTCGCGCTCGCGCTTTTCGTTCTGGTACAGGAATTTCCCGTAATCCATGATGCGGCAAACCGGGGGTTGCGCGGTTGGGGAAATTTCCACCAGGTCGAGGTTTCTTTCGCGGGCCATCTTGAGCGCCTCGAAAGGAGGCATCACGCCGATCTGCTCCCCCTCGTCACCGATCACGCGAACTTCCCGCGCCCGTATGCGCTCGTTCATGCGGATAAAACGTTTGTCGATACCATCCTCCGTCAACTAACTGATACTGATGACACTGATACTGACAGGCTGATCCAACAGAAAAAGGTGCTTAAAAAGTATAGCATGGGGATGCCAGCAGCTCAGGCAACCGCCTTTTTGGTAGGGTCCAAAATTATTGCACGCTGCATGGATTCTGGGCTCCTCCTTGGCGCACCTTCGTGCCCTTTGTGGTTGACGCTCACGCAATGGGCCGCCACGGCCTGCCACGGCCTTCTCTCGCTTGACCGACCGCGCCAAAAGCGGCTAGCATTGCGGGGTTACGCGGCTGTAGCTCTCCTTTCCCGGTTCTGACCGCTTATACCTGGAGGTTCTGTTGATGCGCTGCTACGTTCCCATTCTCGTCTTCTGTTCTCTTGCCGTCTGTTCCGTATCTTTTGCTGATCCAGTCGCACAGAGCCGCCAGGCCGACCCAAAACCCGTCATCCTCATTACCGAACCAATCGACGAATCTAAGCTGGTCACGCTCACCGGGAACACGACCCCCGCAGCCCGAAGCGCAAGAAACGATCGCGGCCCGGTCGCCGACAGTCTGGTTTTCGATCACCTGCTGCTCGCGCTGAAGCCCGCGCCCGAAACCGAAGCTCGCCTGGAGAAACTGATTGACGAAATGCATCGTCAGGGCTCGCCGGAATTTCATCATTGGCTCACGTCACAACAATTAGGCGAGCGTTTCGGAGTTGCGCCGCAAGATCGGGAGACCATCCAGCACTGGCTCGAAGCGCACGGATTTTCTATCCATCGCGTCTATCAAAACGGATTGGTCATCGATTTCGCCGGCACCGCCGCGCAAATCCGCGAAGCTTTTCACGCGGAGATTCATAACCTTCTTCTGCCCAACGGTGAAAAACACATTGCCAACGTACGCGATCCGCAGATCCCCGCCGCCCTCGCGCCCGCCATTGAGGGCATCGCGTCACTCCACGACTTCTTTCCCCGCTCGCGCGCCATGAAGCTTGGCCCAGTCTCTTATGACGCGGCAAAGAACGCCTGGCAACCGCACTTTACCGTGGGTTTTCAGGGACAAACTTTCCACACCGTGGCTCCCTATGATTTCGCCACCATCTACAATCTCCTGCCGCTTTGGCAGCGCGGATACACCGGCAAAGGCGTCACCATCGCCACGGTAGAAGTCTCTAACCTCGCTCATCCCGGCGATTGGTACTCCTTTCGCGACACCTTCGGCCTGACGGGTTTCACCGAAGGCAACTTCAGGCAGATTTATCCCAACTGCGCCAGCCCCGGGCAAAACGGAGCCGAGTTCGAAGCGGCCGTAGATGTGGAGTGGGCAAGCGCGAGCGCTCCCGATGCCAATATCGAGCTTTCCTCATGCGCCAACTCTCTCACCGTCTCCGGACTCGACCTCGCCATTCTCAACCTGCTCGATCTCGAGCCGCCGGATATCATCTCCGATAGTTATGGCCTCTGCGAAACCATCACCGGCCAAGCCGAAGTCGCCCTCGAAAATCGCGAAGCCCAAATCGCCGCCGCGTTAGGCACTACTTTCTTCATTGCGCAGGGAGACACCGGCGCCGACGAGTGCTCGCCCGTGGAGAATTTCTTTTCCCACCTCGGAATCAACAGTGGCGACAATACTGCCTCCGCCTACGCCGTCGACCTCGGCGGAACAGATTTCATGGCGCAATACAACTCTGACGCCCACGGCATTCCCGTCAGTGATTACTGGAGCGCCACCAACGATCCTGCGACCAAGGCTTCCGCGCTGTCCTATATCCCGGAGATCCCGTGGAACGATGGTTGCACCAGCCAGCTCATCTACAGCGATCCCGTAAACGGTAGTTTCACACAGTCGTATGGTCCGACCGGATTCTGCAACACGAAGCTGGGCCGGGAATTCAAATTTTCGGTGAGCGGCAGCGGCGGCCCGAGCACCTGCTTCACGGGAACGCCTTCGATCCCCGGCGTGGTCAGCGGCACCTGTAAGGGCAACCCAAAGCCCGCGTGGCAGACCGGAGTTCCCGGCATTCCGAACGATGGTCTGCGCGACCAGCCCGATCTTTCACTGTTCGCCGCGAATGGCGTCTGGGGAAGTTTCCTGGTCACCTGCATGTCGGACAAGAGCCAGGGCGGCGGTCCCTGCACCGCAAAAAATGATGCCATCTTCTTGGGCGGAGGCGGCACCTCTTATGCCGCGCCGGCGATGGCGGGCATTCAAGCGCTCATTGATCAGAAATACGGCAAGCAGGGAAACGCCAACTACGTTTACTACGCGCTGGCGGCACAGCAGTTCACCAAACAAGGAGCGAAGGCCTGCAACGCCAGTCAAACCACCGGCAAACTCCCAGCCGCTTCGTGCGTTTTTAATGACGTCACGGCCGGCGACATGGATATTCCCTGCGGTCAGGATTACAAAGGCATCAGCTACGATTGCTACGGAAACGCCAGCGGAATTATCGGCGAGCTTTTGACCTCCACGTCAACCTCCGAACCCGCATATCCTGCGACCGTAGGCTATGACCTGGCGACCGGTCTCGGCTCCGTCAATGCCACCAACCTCTTCGATGCGTGGCCCAGCGAACCAAAGTAGAACGTCGACGCCGGCGTAGCAGGGGAAAAAAGACACTTCTATCGCTCGCGTGGTGGCGGGGCTCCACCCCGCTCCACACAATAACGATTGTTAGTGCAATGGGGGAGGCTACGCCAATGAGCATCTCTATGGACGTGCCCCGCACTTGGCAATGATGAGAGTGATATCATCCTGTTGCTCGTCGGGATTGAACCTCCGAACCTCATCCACGATCGCCGAGAGCATTTCCCGCGACGACAATCCACGATAGCGCAGCAATGCTTCGGTCAGGCGCCGCTCGCCAAATTCTTCTCCCGCCGCATTGAAGGCCTCGGTAATACCGTCCGTGTAGATCGCGATGACGTCGCCGCCGAGCAGGTCGCATTCGCCGATCGAGCAATCCCAATCCTTGAAGAGTCCGAGAACGGTGCAAGTTGAGGCCAGGCGTTCCAGAGAGTCGTCTCCGCGGAGTACAAGACCAGGCAGATGCCCACAGTTGATGTAGCGCATGCGTTGCGCCTGATCATCATATTCCGCGAAGAAGAGCGTAGCGTAGGCGTGATCGGCCGTGTTGTCATAGAACAACTCGTTGACAGATCGCAAGAGTCGTTGAGGCTCATGCCAGGCGATGGTGCACTGGCTGCGCAGATTCGCCTGCAGATTCGCCATCAAGAGAGCACCGGCGATTCCTTTTCCCGCGATGTCGCCCAGCACCAGCCCGACTCGATCTTGGCCCAGATGGAGGAAGTCATAATAATCGCCACCCACTTGGCGCGCCTGAATGCAGACGCCCATATAATCCAGTGTTCTGAGGGGCGGAAAAGTTTGTGGAAAGAGTCGGGCTTGCACTTGCCTGGCAATCTCCAGCTCGTGGGCGGCGCGGCGTTGCGATTCCAGCGTTTCCGCTGCGGCGCGGCGTTGTGCTTCCACTGCCTGAGTCATTTCGTCGAAGCTGACCAGTGCAAAAGAGTTCCGATCGATGTCTTCAAAGCGCGTGAAAACTCCGCCCCAAATCGGTGCCTGCTTCCTTCCCAGCAGCAGCGATGGAGTATTTCCCGATCCGTCCGCCCTCTGCTGCTCATACTTGACGCGTCGCAGTCGTGGTGCATGACGAAAGCGAACACCGCGCCGCCTCCATTGACTGTAAGTAGCCACGACATCTTCCGCCACAAAAGCAACCCCCGTAGGTTGGCCGATCAGCTTGTACTCATCGGACTCGGGATCGGGTGCGATTAGAGTAAGCACTGCCGTGCCGTGCGGGGGCGCAACGCCTACCCAGCGTTGTCCGGATTGAAGGCGCACATCAAAAGCCAGACTGAATCCAAGCTGATCCACATAGAATCGCAGGCTTTGATCCTGATCGCGGACGAAAACGTTGACGGCATGAACGCGGAGGTAAGAGGCCTCCTGGGCCGCGAGTGGGGCGGACTGGTTCACCGAATCGAAGGAAGGAGAACTGGCCATGGCGGCTATTATAAAAGCACGGAATGTCCTGGTCCGCTCGATGGAGAAGGCACGCGAAGAATGTTAAGAATTGGTCAATTTTGTGCTGACATTTTCTCAGATAGAAGGAAGTGAGTTGCTTCCCACTGTAGCGGGTCAGTTGAAATTGTCTTGGAAGCGCGCGGATTCAGAGTGCTGAAAAACTCGGGTATCAGGGAATCGCTTTACATGAAAAACGAAGTTTCGCAAATTCCTTCAAATCCATCGCCCCGTTAGGGGCTCGACCGCTTTAGGCGACAATACTTTTCGGAGCCCGGAGGCGCCGGTACAGCCGCAGATAGTCGTCCACCATCCGCCGTGCCGTGAAGCGTTCGCGCGCCCGATTGTAAGCGCGAGTGCCGTAGAGACGTGCGAGGTCGCGATCTCCGTCGAGTTGGAGGAGTACTTCGCTCAGGCTCTCGGCGTCGTTGCGTTCGAAGTACAAGGCGGCATCGCCCCACATTTCGCGATACATCTCCGTGTCATTCGCCACCAGCGCGCAGCGCGAAAATGCAGCTTCAATCGACGCCAATCCCGTAGGCTCATACTGCGAGGTCGCCGCAAAAATCGTCGACTTGCTGTAGAGCGTCCGCAGTTGCGATTCCGTCTGCGCTCCCTTCACCGAAATATCATGTTGCCCGGTGGAGACGCGCACGTCCGCGCGTATGGGCACGGGCGGCGCCGGAATCGGATTGTCCGCTCCCACTATGCACACCGGCAAGCGATGCGTGTGCTGCGTCAGCAACGCGACCTGCTTGCCCGAATCCCACAGCCGCCCGATCGCTAGCACCGACTCTTCCTTGGTGACAAAAGGATTGAAATAAATCGGATTCCGTCCCGGCGGAATGATGCAGCCTTCGAAATCGTTGCCGTAGGCAAGCCGCAGCAGCTCTCCCATCCAGCGCGAAGTGGTGACCACGGCATCGGCGCGCTTCAAACCCGCAATCGTAGTTTTGCGATACCACTTGATCCAAGCCGATACGGCCGGTTCGTGTCCGTGGATGCTCAGCCACCAGGTGATCACATCGCCGTGCGCCACGACCAGACGCGGCGTCGCCACCGGCAGCGCTCCAAAGCTCAGTTGATTCAAATGCAAAAAATCAGGACGCGTGTCGCGAATGATGGCGCATAGATAATCCTGCGCCGCCTGCAAATCCTGCTGCCCCTCCTGCATCCAGTCGAGCCGAAACGCCGTGGGATGGTATTCGAGCCCGTGCAGCCCATCCATCCACGCAATCTGATGCGGAAGAGGAATTTCTCCAAAGCTGACGAGCGTAACCTGCGCGCCCTGAGTGACCAGGCCGGAGACAAGTTCACGCGCGTAAGTCCACACTCCGCTGAAAGTGTCAGCCGTCACCAGTACGCGCACAGAACCCCCTGGGTACGAGGGATGGGAGTAACCCTCAGGCCAGCCTACCCTAGAGTTTATGGGCGAAGGCGGTTGGGAGGGAAGCGTTTTCTTGAAGCTGCGGAAATCAGTGGCCCCTTTTAGGGAATGGGCGTCGACATCCCATTTTTTCAGCACTTTGCTTAGCCGCTGAGGTTAGGCCGTTGAGACAGTCCCGCCCCGGCCTAGGCCTCGTAGAAAACAGCGGTTCGAACCTCCCCACAGAGGCCGCGCGGCAATACCAAACCCGGTTTGTCATCCTGAGCGGACCAAGGACTTCACGAAGTGAAGCCCTTGCGGGGTCGAAGGCCCCCTACACCCCCCTCGCCCAGCTGTGGCGAACCATGGACTTCTCCCCAAGGCACTCGGCCCCTCGGGATGTTGAACACTCTGCGCGCGACGATCGAACTTGCTGGTTTCTACGAGGACCTGGTGGGGGGGGAACGGGGCGCCGATGCGCCCGCTTCCTCAAGTCGAGTCGGCCCACCGAGTCATTTCACGCCGATCCCGCGGGTCGGCAAGACGTCCGCCAAGAGGCCCGGCTGGATGTCCGCCAAGATGGTGTTCCATGGTGACCACCCTGGGTCGCGACAAAATTCGCATGGTCCAGAGCAGATCGTCGAGGGAGGTTCCAAAACCGAAGTGAGCATCCACAAAGGCCAGTTCGGTGGAAGGCAGGAGCGATTTGCCTGAAATCAAGACCACAGGAACGTCTGGCACAAGAAATTTAATTTCCTGAGCCAGTTTCGCGCCTGACATCTCGGGCATTTCGTAATCTAAAAGAGCAACGTCGAAATAAGTTCGCTTGCAAAGCGCGAGCGCTTCGTGCGGATCATTCTTGGTGATCACTCGAAACCCGCATTCTTCAAGAACGCTGGTCAGCAATCGGCTGGATTTGGGATTGTCGTCTACATAAAGCACCGTGGTTCGGTCATCCATTACAAGCCTCCGTTCCTTTTCCCGAAGAACGAAACCGAGGAACGGCCTTGCGGAATAGTTTGGGTAGAGATTTGTAATGATGTTACCTACGTGCGTGTCATGGACAGAATGCCAAGTGCGCGCTGTTGGACCGTTCACAAGTTGCGAGAAAGCAGCGCGCGAGAGAGAGTAAAACTTCGCGCACCGCGCCTTCAATAGAAGTATCTCTAGCGGCATACTATACAAATGCGAATAACGCTAGCAAAGCGCGGGCCTTCCTGCCTGCCTTGGTTGCAGGAATACGAATCAACGGCTTAGCGATGCGGTGCGACATAGCCCGGCCTGTGTGGATGCAACAAATTGCGCTCTCGGGGGACTCGGCTAGGCAATGTGCAAGAGACTGCACATTGCCTGATGGACTCTGTTTCCAGGTGCGTTATGGTTCGATAAACCCATTTAATACTAGCAATAAGATAGACATACATGTGATAATATCTCACGTAACAATGGCGATTTCGCGAAGTCTGATGAAGTGGATGGCGGCGGTAGGCGAAGCTGGGCGGGTGAGAAAGGGAGTTTTTAATGATCAGGGATCTGTATCTGGTTCGAGCGGTCAAACGGGCTCTTGGATTGCATGTGCCGGGGCGCATGCTCGACGTTTTTCCCGATGACACATTTCTTGTCTCCTATCCAAAATCGGGAAACACCTGGATTCGGTTTCTGATCGCGAACCTGAAGCATCCGGAGAAGCATCCCGACTTTACCAATCTCAACGAGTTGGTCGTGGACAATGAAGCGCACTCCAAGCGGAGTCTCAACCGTCTGCCGCGGCCGCGCATTCTCAAGAGCCAGCAATACTTCGATCCGCGCTACGGCAGGGTGCTTTACCTTGTGCGCGACCCCCGCGATGTCGTGCTCGCCGAGTACCACTTCGCGATCAAGCAGCGCTTGCATAACGAAGATTACCCGCTCGCCCACTATGTCTCTCGCTTTCTCGCGGGTGACACAGGCCACTCCTTCGGGAGTTGGTTCGATCACGTGGCCAGTTGGTACTTTACACGTCGTGACGATCCCGGCTTCCTGCTGGTTCGCTACGAGTCGCTGCACGCTCAACCGATGATGGAGATGGAGAGAATTGCCAGATTCCTGGGCGCCCCCACAGATCCCGCGAGCCTGAGCTTTGCTATCAAACAGAGCGCCGCGCCGCGCATGCGCGAGTTGGAAAAAAAGCAAGGCCACCTTTATTCGTCCACTAAAGACACCCGTCAGGACTTGCCTTACATCCGGGTAGCCAAAGCGGGAGGCTGGCGCTCGAACCTGCCGAAAGGATGCGCGGCCGCCATCGAATCCGCCTGGGGTGGCCTGATGGAAGAGATGGGATATGAATTGACGGTTCCAACCTTAGTCCAAACAGCGGCGGACTAATCGTCATCCCCGTCATTATCCGGCGGCGCCGCCGCGCCTTTCTGCGCGTCTTCTCCGAGGAAGAAGCTCGGTGCCAGCAGCGCCGGAACAGGCGTGTAATCGCGATATGTGCCTTGGAAAAAGTCACTAAGATCAGTGCTGGCGCGGGCGTCGGCTGCCCTTAGCGTCCCTTCCGTTATTCCATTGACGCCTTCGATCATGCGGAGAATGCTGCCGAAGTCATAAGTCCTGTCGCTGATGTAACCTTTCGGCGTGTAGGCCGAGACGATTACCAGGGGAACGCGGAATCCGTACTGGTAATCGCCCTGGCAGTTGTTGGAGGTGCACGGCAGCGACGAAAGTATCGGCGGCTTCTTATTATCCGACCACCCTCCCCAGTCGTCCCAGGTCAGCACGATCGCCGTGTTCTGCCAGAAGGTCTGGCCGGCGTCGGTTGTGCCGGCCGCGCAGGTGGGATTCTGTCCGATTTCATTGATGATCGCCGTTACCCACGAGGGACCCCAACTTTCCGTGACCCCGGCATGATCGGACCAGGTTCCATTGGGAATGATCCAGCTCACGCCGGCAAGATTGCAGTTAGTAATGTCATTCAGGACGTCGGCACCTTTGAGTTTGAAGTCGACGTTCGTCGCCCATTCCGCGCCCGAGCATTCGACCGTTGTATCTCTCTTGGTAGTGAACTTCGGTACGCATATGTCGGCGATGGCATCGGGAGCGGTCCAGAGATCGCCGGCTGAAGGCGCATAGTACTTCCAACTGATCTTGCGCGCATCGAGCACGCTAGCCATGGTTGGCTTGCTAGAACAGAAACTACCGACGGGGTTGCCCGGCGGGTTGTTCAGAGCCGTGTTGCCTACAAGGCACTCTTCAATTGAATTACCGTCGTATGCTGTGCCGCCGGTGCAGAGAGTGCCCCCGGGCAGCAACGGAGAAATCAAATGTGTCTTGGCATCGGCCCCCGCCAGGCAGCCATAGGGAGTTCCCGTCGGTCCGAAATTTTCGGCTACGAAAATGGAGTTCATATCGTCAGCAGGGGAGAGCGCCGAGGTTCCGCTGAAAATGAACTGGTGCGCAGGATAACTCGGGCCCTGGTTGGTCTGGTACATGAAGTTTGCCCAACCATATTGCTCGGCATAAGTCAGGTAAGGATCGAGTAAGCTGCCTTTCGATCCGTTATAGTTGGTGACCTTCGGGTTCTCCACATAACTGTAAGAAGTCTCGACCGTGCCACTTTGCTTTACTCCCCAGGCGCCGTCATTCTCGCAAGCATATCCCGCGGCTGGGTCGGGGTCACACATAGTCATAAATGCGGTGTGCCTGTGGTCGGGATCGGTACTCCCCTTCATGGGGACGCCGGTTAACGTAATGGGCGCATCCGTACCCGATTGGTTGGAAAGGCCGCAGGGCGAAACGTCATAGCAGCTGGTGGTGACAGGGCTGGGGCTACACGCGGCGGCCCCGGTGGCTCCGCTTGGGATGGGGCACAGCGGAGTCAGAAAATGAAAGAGATTGTCGGGAGTGCGGTTCTCCTGAAAGATCACGACCACGTGAGTGATTTGCGACGGGAAGGCGGAGGCTTTCGGCGTTGAGGCACCGGACTGCGCGAACAGGGAGGGCGCGAGCAGAATCGCGAACGCAGTCGACAGGAAGACAATCCGCAAGAGGAATTTAGGTGTGGGCGTCATAGCGATTCTCCTTGATGAAAGCGACAGAAACGGTGG
>Ga0302324_100027239_pt1 | contig 10895 bp, 11 predicted proteins | sample Palsa_T0_1_FD_201949 | JGI IMG/M metagenome (GOLD analysis project Ga0302324, IMG submission 201949) | Peat permafrost microbial communities from Stordalen Mire near Abisko, Sweden - Palsa_T0_1 | ecosystem: Environmental > Terrestrial > Soil > Palsa > Peat permafrost | place: Sweden: Abisko...
GTTCACCGACGCCTCGACCGGATTGGTGAGGAACGAGCGGCTCAGATCCTCGTCGAGCTGTTTCGGGGTGATGTTGGTGAGGAGCTTCACCAGATCCATGGGAAACGTGCCGTCGTTGAGCGCGGTGACCTCGAAGTCGCCGAGCATCATGCGGTACCAGCCCGGTGCCTGAGTCTTCAGTTGCGGCGCGCCGGCGAGAGCGGACATTCCGCAAAGAAAGGCCAGCGCGCAAACCGCGGCCGCGGCGCCCGAGCGAACGTTGAGCATGGCCACTCCGGAAAATTGGGAAGCGCGCGATTATACCGACTCGATGCGAATGCGCGCGGCCACCTAACGGGGAAGATGCGTCTCGAGCTCGACGCGGCACTGATCTGCATCCGCGAAGTGGATCGTACGGAACCCCAGTCGCCGGGCGGACTCAATATTCGGCAAATGATCATCGATGAACACGGTTTCGGCCGGAATCAAGTCGTAGCGCTGCGCGAGGTGATGGAAGATCTCCGGGTCAGGCTTCACCATGCCTATCTCCCCGGAGACTACGATGCCGCGAAATCGATCCCAATGCCCGTGACGGCTCCTAAGCAGGGCGAACATTGGCGCCGACATGTTGGAGAGGCCGTAGAGCGGCACGCCGCGCTCGGCCAGCTCGTCGAGCAGCGCTATCGAATCGGGCAAAGGCGTGAGGGAATCCTTGACGTACTGCATGAGAGCGTGCATTTCGGCGGCGGGACGGCCCATCCGGGCCGCGAAGCGCTCGATCGCAACGCTGTCGCTCAAGGTGCCGCGATCGAGATCGATCCAGTCCGGATGGCGGAACACGGCGTCGCGCACCCGCGCGCGCAAGGGCTCGTCGGCGTAGAAGCCCGCGATGATGGCCTCGGGCTGCCAGCGAACGAGCACGCCGCCGAAATCGAAAACGACATTGCGGGCGGGGATTGCGTTCACCGGGTGTTGCTCATCGCGACGGGCGCCATACGGTAGTATGCCCACCGTGGCCCGTTCCCGTATTCGCCGCTGGCGTATTTTTTTCATCGTGTCGGGGCTGGCGCTCATCGTGCTCGCCGCGATCGCCACGCTGTGGGTCGTCCACCTCGATCGCGTGGTGACCCGCGAATTCCAGGGACGCCTCTGGTCGATCCCCGCGCGGGTCTATGCCGCCCCATTGGAGCTCTATGTCGGTGCGCCGGTTTCGGGGAACGAGCTCGAGCAAGAGCTGCACCGTCTGCATTACCGCCGCGGCGATCCGTCGTCGGGTCCCGGCCTCTATCAGCGCCTCGGCAATGCCTTCGACCTGCAGGCACGGCGCGTGCGGTTCATCGACGAGCAGCGACCGCCGGAGCGTGTCTCCATCCACGCCGACAACGCCGCCATCACCGGCATGCGGCTCGCGAACGGCGCCGACTTGCCGGTGTTCCGTCTCGATCCGCCGGAGATCGGCAGCGTCTTTCCGATTCACGGCGAGGACCGCCTGATCGTGGCTCCCGCGGACGTCCCGCCGCTCCTGCGCAGCGGTATCAAGCTCATCGAGGATCGGCGCTTCGATGAGCATCACGGCGTCGACCCGCTCGGCTTGCTGCGCGCAACTTGGGCGAACGTGCGGGCAGGCCGGGTCGTGCAAGGCGGCAGCACGCTGACCCAGCAACTCGTGAAGAACTATTTTCTGACGGACGAGCAAACCTTCGGCCGCAAGGCGACCGAGGCCGTCATGGCCATGCGCCTCGAGGCGCGCTACTCGAAAGGGGACATCCTCGTCGCCTACTTGAACGAGGTTTACCTCGGCCAGGACGGCGCGCGCGCCATCCACGGCTTTGGACTCGGTAGCGAGTATTACTTCGCCAAGCCGTTGGACGAGCTCGAGCCCGCGGAGCTAGCCCTGCTCATCGGGTTGGTGAAGGGCCCGTCACTCTATGACCCGCGCAAGCATCCCGATCGCGCCCTCGCACGGCGCAATCTCGTGCTGAAGGAGTTTGCGGATGCGCATCTCATCGATGCGCAGAGCGCCAAGCGGGCGCTCGCGAGTCCGCTCGGCTTGCGGCCGCCCGGCGGCACTTACGTACCGGCTTACATCGATCTCGTGCGCCGGCACTTGAAGCGCGATTACGCCGAGGCCGACCTCGCGGCCGCGGGCCTGTCGGTTTACACGAGCCTCGACTTGAAGGCGCAAGCCTCAGCGGAACACGCGCTCACCCAGAATCTGCAGCGTTTGGACGCGCGTGCGCACGTGCGCAACGAGCATCTGGAAGGCGCCGTGATCGTCGTCGAGCCGAACTCGGGCGACGTCATCGCGGTAGTCGGCGGCCGCGACGTCGATGCCAGCGGCTTCAATCGCGCGCTCGACGCGCGCAGGCCCATCGGCTCCCTGGTGAAGCCCGCGGTGTACTTGACCGCGCTCGAGAGCGGCCGCTACACCGCCGCGAGCCTCATCGAGGATGCGCCCATCGAGCTCAAGCTCGCTGACGGCAGTGTCTGGGCGCCGCAAAACTTCGAGCGTCAGGTGTACGGGCAGGTGCCGCTCGCGCGCGCGCTCGCGGAGTCGATGAACCTCGCCACGGTCAAGCTCGGGCTCGACTTGGGTTTGCCGAAGGTGGCCACGACGCTCGAGCAGCTCGGACTCGAATCGGCGCCGACGCTCAACCCATCGCTCCTGCTCGGCACCGTGGAGATGTCGCCGCTCGAGGTGGTGCAGGTCTACACAACGCTCGCGGACGGCGGCTTTCGCACGCGTCTGCGCGCCGTGCGCGCGGTGCTCGACGAGCAGGGGCGGCCCTTGAAGAGCTTCAAGGTGCAGGTCGAGGACGTGGCGCCGCCGGCCGCGGTGTACGAACTCGATCGCATGCTCATGCTGGTGATGACGCGCGGCACGGCGCGCGACGCGGCGGCGCGGCTGCCGCGCGGATTGGTCACCGCCGGCAAGACCGGCACCTCCTCGGACACGCGCGACAGCTGGTTCGCGGGATTCACGGGCAGTTATCTCGCGGTCGCCTGGGTCGGCTACGATGACAATCACGAGACCGGGCTCACGGGTGCGGCGGGAGCGTTGCCGGTTTGGGCGGATACCATGGCGAGCCTGAAGCCTTTGTCCTTCGACCCGGTGGCGCCGGAGACGGTCGAGGATCGTTGGATCGGATTCAACGACGGACTCGAGACGACGGCGACCTGCAGCGCGGATGCGGTAATGATCGCGGTGCCCAAGGACACACAATTGCCCCGCAACCCCAACTGCCTGACGACTCCGAAGACGACCGTGGGCGACAAGGTGAAAGAATGGTTCAAAAGTATCGTGCACTAGCCCGCGACGTCGGGCTCTCGCGAGCGGCAGCGCCCGGCCTGGTGATCGCCCTCGCTCTGCTGCTCAGCGGCTGCCCCGCGCCGTGGACACGGCCCGAGCCGCAAGGCAGCGCCCCGGCCGTACCGCAAACCGCGCCCGAAGCCACGCCCCCGCCTGCCCCCGTGCCTGCGCCGCCGCGGCCGCCGCCCCCGCCGCGCGAGAATCACCTCTCGCCCGCCACCCGCTCGTTGGTTACCCAGGCCCACACCCTGCTGGCGCATGGCGACATCGACGGCGCGTCCGCGACGCTCGATCGCGCGCTGCGCATCGAGCCGAGCAATCCGCTGTTGTGGATCGAGCTCGGCCGGGTGCGGCTGGTGGACGGCAACGCCCATCAGGCCGAGGTATGCGCACGCAAGGCACTCGCGCTCGCGAGCGGCGATCCCGCCGCGCAGGGCCAAGCGGGCCGCGTGCTCGCCGATGCGCTGCGCACCCAGGGACGCAACCAAGAAGCTCAGCAAGTCGAGAGCAAGCCGTACATGCACTGAGCCGGACCGCCGGCGCTATTGCTGCTTGGCGGTCTCGACGAACTGACTGAGCAGGTCCTGCGCGGGTCCGCTGTCCGCATCGTTGTCCATGACGATCCGATTGGCGGCGAGATGCGCGGGGTGCATGTCGAAGAACTCGACGAGGTCATCGGTCGCCCGCCAAAATGCTCGCCGATGCGCGTACGTCGATGCGATTTCGGCATCTTGCCGTTCGCTGGTCCGACGCGCCTCCGCGAGCATTCTCTTCTGGAAAGCCGGCGGCAACTTGAGCTCGAGAACGCTCGCCTCGTTCGCAACATTCAACTCGTGCAGTTGCAGCTCGCCGCGGTCCAGATACCGTTGATGACACCGCGATACCGAATTGATACGCAGCCGCGACTGCACATCGAGAAGATCGCCGGGATTGAATGACTTCTCGTCGCACCGACCGACGGTGGCCGCCATCCACTTGAAACCCGAGATCACCTCGAGGCGCTGCCGTTCGATCAAACGCCGATGGAGCGGCACGCGGGTGTCGCTGAGAGCGACGTGGCTGTTCGCGGATTCCTCGATCACCTGTTTCATGGCGGGTGACGGGGAGGGGTCGGAGCTCGCAAACACTCTAAGCAACTCGTCGTTCAGCACTCGATTGAGCCGGATGATCTCGGGTCTGGCAATATCGAACTCATGTTGCACCGACTGATCGGAAGCCGCGAGCGCGGCTCGGCCCGAGAGTAAGCACAGCAAGGCACACAGCAACGGTCGGAACATGAGGACTGATCGGTCCGCTCCAGATTGGCTCCAGTATAGTGTCGGAAACACTCGAGCGCGCGCGTACCGGGATGACTTTCTGCAGGCGATTTTCCATATTCACTTTTTGTTCAGTGGGGGCGCCCGTTGCGGGTAAACGAAAACACGAGGCGATCATGAAGAACACATTCGGGTCTCTTGCCGGCTGCCGCCTGCTTGCCGGCTGCCTCCTGCTTGCCGGCGGCTTGAGCCACGCGCAGACGCCCGTAGCCGCTCCGCCCGAGAGTTTGGTGGTCGAAGGCGCGCCCGGCATTCCCGAAAATGTCGCGGAGGCAGTCCGCCGCTATGGGGAGTACAGAAGCGCTGCATTCCTCGACTGGCACCCTGCCGAGCGGTCCTTGTTGATCAGCACCCGCTTCGCGGAAACGCCGCAGCTCCATCTGGTGGGCGCACCGGGCGCCGCGCGTCGGCAGCTCACTTTCTACCGCGATGCGGTGCGCGTCGGGCGCTTCCACCCGGACGGCGGCGATTACATCGTCTTCTCCAAGGACACGGGCGGTGGGGAGTGGTATCAGCTCTATCGCTACGACACGGCGACGGGCAACGTCACGCTCCTGACCGACGGCAAATCGCGCAATACCCTCGGGCCTTTCTCGAGCCGCGGCGATCGAGTCGCGTATACATCGACTCGTCGCACGGGCAAGGACACAGACCTCTGGGTCGTGAACCCGGCCAATCCCACCTCGGACCGCTTGCTTACACCACTGACGGGCGGCGGATGGGAACCGCTCGACTGGTCGCCGGATGATTCCAAGATCCTGTTGCTCGAATCGGTATCGATCAACGAGTCCTATCTTTGGCTGGTGGATACGACGACGGGTGAGAAAACCGCCTTCACGCCAAGAGATGCAAAGGACAAGGTCTCGTACGCGCAGGCGCAATTCTCCAAAGACGGCAAGGGACTCTACGTCACCACCGATCGCGACTCGGAATTTCTTCGGCTGGCTTACGTCTCGCTGGGATCCAAAGAGCACACCTACCTCACCTCGGATATTCACTGGGACGTGGACGTGTTCGATCTGTCGAGCGACGGAACACACATCGCCTTCGCCACCAACGAGAACGGACTGAGCGTGCTGTATGATTTTCTGACGAAATCCCGAGCGGCGAAGAAAGTGGCGGGCGTCCCTGCCGGCGTGATCGACGCGCTTCGCTGGCATACGAACAGCCGCGATCTGGCATTCACGCTGACCAACGCGCAGAGCCCGGGCGATGCGTATTCACTGGATGCCTCTACGGGCAAGATCGAGCGCTGGACCGAGAGCGAGGCCGCGGTCTCGACCAAGGATTTTCGCCTGCCGGAGCTCGTGAACTGGAAAAGCTTCGACGGCAAAACGATCAGCGGCTTTTTATATCGGCCGCCCGCAAAGTTCACCGGCAAGCGTCCGGTCGTGATCGATATACACGGCGGCCCCGAAGCTCAGTCGCGCCCCGACTTCCTCGGGCGGCTCAATTATTATTTGAACGAGCTCGGCATCGCCCTCATCGAGCCTAACGTGCGCGGCTCGACCGGCTACGGCAAAGCCTTCTCGCTGCTCGACAACGGGTTGCAGCGCGAGGACAGCTACAAGGACATCAATGCTTTGTTCGATTGGATCGCAACGCAGCCGGATCTCGATGCCACCCGCATCGGCGTGATGGGCGGCAGCTACGGCGGCCATATGACGCTCGCCGTCTCGGCCTTCTACAGCGCCCGCATTCGCTGCTCGGTCGAGATCGTCGGCATGTCGAATCTCGTCACTTTCCTGGAGCACACGGAAGGCTATCGGCGCGACCTGCGCCGCGCCGAATATGGCGATGAGCGCGATCCAAAGATGCGCGCATTCCTCGAGCGCATCGCGCCGATGAACAACATCGAGAAGATCAAGAAGCCGATGCTGGTCATTGCCGGCAAGAATGATCCACGCGTACCCGAAAGCGAAAGCAGCCAGATGGTTGCAGCGCTCAGGAGACAAGGCACGCCCGTTTGGTACGTGCTCGGCAAGGACGAGGGCCACGGCTTCCAGAAACAGCCGAATCGCGACTACGCCGCCTATGTCACGCTCGAGTTCCTGCAGCAATACTTGGTGGAGTGAGGGTCTGGATGGCATCCGTATTCGACAAGCTCAATCTCAAGAGCCACGGCGAGATAATCGTCCTGGCCGCGCCCCCGAGCTTCGAGCCGGAGCTCGAGGCGCTCTCCGGAGTATCCGTCCTGCGCGATGCGCGCAAGGCCAAGTCGATCGAATTCTCGCTCGCGTTCGTGACCCGACGCGCCGAAGTCGACGCGGCAGTGAAATTAATCGTGCCTAAGACCGACGGCGACGTCGTGCTCTGGTTCGCCTACCCCAAAGGAACCTCGAAACTCCATAGCGGCCAGATCAATCGGGACACTGGATGGGAATCGCTGCAATCGGCCGGCTTCGAGACGGTCCGGCTGGTCGCCATCGATGCGGACTGGTCGGCGCTTCGATTTCGGCGGACGGCGTACGTCGGCGGCAAGAAGCCGCGCTGACTCGGCGCGGCGCCGCGGGTGCGCCAAGCGCCTCGACGGCGTAGTATCGACGGCAAGCCCCTCGGGATATCGTGCGATGATCCGCCTGTCGCCCGCGAAGATCAGATTCAGGCCGCAACGCGGCATGGCCGGCGCATGCTGCGCTGTCTTGCTCCTGTTCGGCTCCTCAGCGGCGCCGGCCGATGACTCCAAACCGCTCACCGCAATCCTCATCGTCGGCAAGGCCGAGTTGCCCGACGACGATTTCGCCGACTCGGTTGTGCTCGTGATGAACAATCTGGGGCCCGGGCCCGTCGGGATCATCGTCAACCGACCTACGCGGATTACTGTCCCGGAGCTTTTTCCGGATGACGCGCGGCTCGCGCACCTCATCGGCAAGGTGTACTTCGGCGGCCCCGTTGAATTCGGGGCGATTTGGTTCCTGGTGCGCACGACCGCCCCACCCGAGCGCGCGACGCAAGTCCTCGACGGCGTCTACTTGAGCGCGGACCGCGAGTTGCTGATGAAGCTTCTCGCCCGGCCCAAGCCCATGGAGAACCTACGGATCTTCATCGGCCATGCCGGCTGGGGACCGGGTCAGCTCGAGTCCGAGATCGACCGCGGTGCGTGGACTCTGCAGCGCGCGGATCCGGACAGCATCTTCAAGGGTAAGTCGGAACATCTCTGGCCTGCGCCGCGGGTGCCCAAGGACAGCATCTAACGATGAATTCGGTGCCGCAGCTAAGCGGGTCAAGCTGGACGTCCATGCGGCGCACATCGCCAAGCGAAATGGCATATAAAGCCCAATGAAGAAATTCAAACACGAAGCGGAATTGTTCAAGGCGGCTTTGATCGCGGGCGTTCAATATGCGGAGAACCGCAAGGCGGTCGAGTTCGAGCCGACGGATTCGGCCAGCGCAAAGGCGCTCTACGTCTATCGCCTACTGGTGCACGACAAAATCATTTCGCCGATGCCCGAAGATCAAGTCGCCGAGAAGACGATTCGACACCGGCTGGCGTCTTGGTATGCGCATCAATTACCCGCAGGGCACCCGCTGCTCGACTGAACGGTGCACGAGATCGCTCCGGACGCGGCGCGGATGCGGATACCTCACCACGCCAGGGAAAGCGGGATATGGCCGGGCTCCGCGGCGACCCGCTTCATCCAGGCACCGATCGCCGGATATGCGCCGAGATCGAACCCGCCATCGGCCGCGCAATGCGTGTAAGCGTATAAGGCAATGTCGGCGACGGAATAGCGGCCGCCCGCGAACCAGTCGTGCCTCGCCAGATGCGTCTGCATCACACCGAGGGCGGCGTTGCCCTTCGCGTGCCACTCGGGAACGAGATGGAGCTTTTTGTCCAATTCGTTCTTCGGCGCGAATGCCAGCCAGAAGCGCGCCACTGCGATATAGGGCTCGTGACTGTATTGCTCGAAGAACATCCATTTCAGCGCCTCGGCGCGCCCCCACCGGTCAGCCGGCGCGAGCGGCGTCCCTTCGCTGAGATACCAGAGAATCGCGCCGGATTCTGCCAGCATGCGGCCATCCTCGAACTCCAGCATCGGCACACGCCCATTCGCATTCTTCGCGAGGTATTCGGGTGTACGCGTCGATCCGTCATGCAGTCCGTAATCTTTGAGAGCGATCGGAATATCCAGTTGGCGGGCGGCGAGCCTCACTTTGTAACAGTTACCGGATACATGCATTTGATGAAGAATTGGCATCTCGCAAGCCTCGCGCGTTTTGCGCGGAGTATGCCTGATTCCAACGGCCTCATGGCCGGCGCCGGCCCCGCAGTGACCCCTCGCTTCGGAGCCTTCGCCGCCGTGTTGCAGTCAGCCCGTCTTGTCGCTAGGGTGAACCCATGCAGACGAGCCGCTACCGCCCTGCTCCACCGCTCGACCGATACATCGAGTGCTTCTGGTGGTCGCAGCGGGACGAACCGCAGCATGGCGGCGAGCACATGCTGCCGTCCGGTGGCGCGCAGCTAATCTTTGCTTTGCACGAGACGCCGATATCGTACCGTCCGCCCTCCGCCGGAAGCTCGAGTGCCTGGTCGGGCAGTATCGTGCACGGTCCGCAATCGAGCTATTACGTGGCGGGGCCGAAACCGCCGGGCGGCACGGTGGGTGTGTCGTTCCGCGCGGGCGCCGCCGGCGCTGTACTCGGAGTTTCCATGGCGGAGCTCGCCGATCGTCACGTAACGCTCGATGCGATCTGGGGTGCCCGGGGCGTGGATCTACGGGATCGATTGATGGCGGCCGGCGATCCGAAGGCCATGTTTCGGATACTCGAACAAAGCTTGAGTGCTCGCATTCACCGGCCTCTTCTGATTCACCCGGCCGTTGCGCAAGCGCTTGCGTCGCGCCCTGTCGATGAGCTACCTGCGCGAGTTGCGGATCTACAGCGCGCGTCGGGTTATAGCCCGAGACATTTCATCGCTTTGTTTCGCTTCGCGGTCGGTCTCAATCCGAAGCACTACTTCCGCATACGTCGCTTCAACTCGGCGGTACGGAGCTTGGCGGCCGGGCATGGGCAAGGTCTCGGCGACATCGCAGCGGCTGCCGGTTATTCCGACCAAGCCCATCTGACCCGCGAATTCCGGGAGTTTGCAGGTGTCGCGCCGACCGGGTATCGACCCGGCGGTATCGATCGCCCGCTGCACCACCGCGCAGCGGCGGAGCTCGGTCCGGCTCGAAGGTAAAAAACCTTCAAGACGCCCGTCGGTCACGTATTCACAATGCCCCCGGTCATTTGAAAACGGAGGACGCCATGAGCGATATCCACGAGGTCTATCCTTATCTGCGGGTGCACAGCGCCGGCGATGCAATCGAATTCTATGCAAGAGCGTTTGGTGCCAAAGAGCTGTTCCGCCTGACGGAGCCGAGCGGGCGCATCGGTCACGCGGAAATCAAGATCGGTCCGGCAACCGTCATGCTGGCGGACGAGTATCCTGAGGGCGGCATTTCCGGTCCGCGCACGCTGGGCGGAACCACCTTCTCCATGCACCTGCACGTCGACGATGTCGACAGCGCATTCGAGCAGGCTGTAAAGGCCGGCGCGACCGTGGTCCGGCCGCTCCAGGATCAATTCTACGGCGAGCGCTCGGGCACCGTGCGCGATCCGTTCGGACACGAATGGCTCCTGGGCGGCCATATCGAGAATGTATCGACCGAAGAGATGCAGCGCCGCTACACCGCGCTATTCGAGAAATAGCGCCTCGAAGTGCGCTGCGGTAAACTTTGTGAATGAAACTCAAATTGCTATCTATTGCGAGCGCTGCCATGTTGTTCGGATGCGGTAAGGGGCCCGAGGTTCAGGCGCCGAGCGCCGCGCCGGCGTTGTTGTCCGGCATCGCCGTTCAATATTTCGATCCCGCGGCTCGTCCGCAAGACGACTTCTACAAGCACATCAACGGCAAGTGGCTGGCCGACACCGAGATCCCCCCCGACAAGGGTAGCTACGGCACCTTCATGATGCTGCGTGACGAGGCGGAAGCGAAGCTGCACACCATCATCGACGACCTGCAGAAGTCCGTCGACGCGAGCGACCCCGATCAACAGAAGATCGCGGACTTGTATGCGAGTTTCATGGACGAGCGCGCGCTCGACGGCTTGGGAATCAAACCGCTCGCCGGCGAATTCGCCAAAATCGATGCGCTGAAGGACAAGAAGGAAATCGCGGGTTTGATCGCGCATCTCAACGAGATCAGCGTGACCGCACCTTTCAGTCCGGCGGTACATCAAGACGCCAGGGATTCCACCAAATACGTTTTCGACTTGGAACAAGACGGTCTCGGCATGCCGGACCGCGAT
>Ga0302324_100027242_pt1 | contig 10894 bp, 8 predicted proteins | sample Palsa_T0_1_FD_201949 | JGI IMG/M metagenome (GOLD analysis project Ga0302324, IMG submission 201949) | Peat permafrost microbial communities from Stordalen Mire near Abisko, Sweden - Palsa_T0_1 | ecosystem: Environmental > Terrestrial > Soil > Palsa > Peat permafrost | place: Sweden: Abisko...
CCACAGCACGAGCAGCAGAAGGGCAGCAATGGCTCGTCTCATCGCGTACTCCCGGCGGAGCCGCTGGGCGCGTCCGCATACGCGCAGGTCGCGCTCGCCCCCGCTTGCATGCATAGTTTCGTGGCAGAGATCGTCACGTCGGATTGACCGCCTGGCCTTGCGAGTACCGGCAGCGGGTTGCCCAGGCTCTGCGGATAGTTTGCCTCGAACGCCGGGTAGTCGTACCCGATGACCTGGAGCGTGAACTCGTCCGCAGTCACCTGCGGGAACGAGCTCGACGGGTTCGCCGCGACGTTTTGTGCCTGCGTGCAGAGGGACGGAACGTCCGATTTCGGCGCGCCAGGCCCGGCGCCGTCGGGAAGCGCGAATACGTGCGTGCCGCTGCCGTGTGCGACGAAGGAGTAGTACACGGGCTGCGCGAGCGCGGCCGTGTTGCACGACGCCGGCTGTGCCGCGCTTCCGCTCGATGAGGGCTCGAGCGCCGGCCCCATGTCGACCACTTGCAGGTACGCCTCGGACACGCCGGGCGGCAGCGCGACGGCGAACGTGCCGCCACCGGCTCCGTCGAGCGTCGCGCCTGTCGGCGCGGCGACGTTCGGCAGCAGCGCGGTCGAATGCATGGTCGCCGCTGCGTGCAGGGTTCCGCTCGTGGTGTTCGTCTGGATGAACTCGCTCACCGCGTACGTACCGGCGTGCACGGCGACGCCGCTGAAGACGTCGAGCCCGAGTTCGACACCGAGCACGCCGGGCGGCTCCCCGTTCCCGTCGCGCGTGCCCTTTCCGTCGTGGAACGGGTCGAACGCGGGCGGTCCACCCCATGGGACGAACGCGTTGGCATCGACGCGTCCCGCGAGCTGGCGCCGGTCGAAGAAGGGCGCCGTCCACGGCGCCCACGATGCCGGCTGGCCGAAGCCGTTGCCGCCGGCGTTCGTGTAGTTGAAGGGCTCGATGCCCCAGCCCGTCGCGCCCCCGCTCACGCCGAACGTCGACGGGGGAATCGTCGGCGCTCCGGAGTTCTGCTGCCGCGTGGCAGACATCGTGCTGCCGCCGGCGTCGCCCGGCCCCGGTCCCGTCTCGACCGTCGCGCCGTACTGGTCGGGCACGCCCGCCGCACCGGGCAGCGTCATCGGCCCGTGCAGCGACGGCGTATCGACGAGCGGCAGCGTGTCGCCTTCGTGCTGGTATCCCGCCGGCTGGCGCGACGTCACGACGACGTTGAGCCCGCGCGTAGCGCGACCGGGCGCCGGGTCGTCGCCGAATATATTTGCCGTGCCGACCGCGAGCTGAACCTTCGCGCCGAACGGATCGTTGGTGATCGGTGTGTACGGCGCGGTCGCGCTCGAGGAGCAGGCTGCAAGCCCGAGCGACGCGCCGAGCGCGAGGCCAAGCGAAGCGCGAAAGAAGACGATACGGGTATGCACCGGCGTCATGGGCGCGGTTTCTCGTCCGCGAGTTGCGCCCCTTTGCCGCGGAATCCACCGCATGCATACCGAGGGTCGGCCGCGGGGTCATAGTGGCGTATGCGAGCGACCGTCTTCGAGGCGCCCGGCGAGGTGCGCGTCACCACCGTTCCGGACCCGCAGATCCGCGAAGCCGGAGATGCAATCGTGCGCGTGCTGCGCGCGTGCATTTGCGGCTCGGACCTGTGGTTCTATCGCGGGATCAACCCCTGGGAACGGGGCTGGCGCACCGGCCACGAGTTCCTCGGCATCGTCGAAGACGTCGGAGCGGACGTCCGTACCGTACGGCGCGGAGACTTGGTGATCGCACCGTTCGCCTATAGCTGCGGCGAGTGCGAGTTCTGCCGCGCCGGCGTGCAGACGTCGTGCGTGCGCGGCGGCTTCTGGGGCGGAAGCGACGATGACGCCGGCCAGGCGGAGGCCGTGCGAGTGCCGCTCGCCGACGGAACGCTCGTCGCGGCGCCGCGCGAGGCGGCGAGCGACGCGCACATGCTGCGATGCCTCGCGCCGTTGACGGACGTGCTCGGGACCGGGCACCACGCCGCCGTGGCGGCCCGCGTCGGCCCCGGTGCGACGGTCGCCGTCGTGGGCGACGGGGCCGTTGGCCTGTGCGGCGTGCTCGCAGCGAGGCGGCTCGGGGCGGAACGCATCTTCGTGCTCGCACGGCATCCCGCGCGCATCGCGATCGCGCGCGGGTTCGGCGCGACGGACGTGGTGAGCGAGCGCGACGACGATGCAGCGATCCACGCCGTGCAGGAGGCCACGGGCGGCGGCGCGCCGTGCGTGCTCGAGTGCGTCGGGACCGATAGTTCGATGCGCGTCGCGATGGGGATTGCGCGCCCCGGCGGCACGATCGGATACGTCGGCGTCCCGCGCGGCGGGGCCAAGGACGGGATCGACCTCAACCGCATGTTCGGGGAGAACATCGCGCTGCGCGGCGGAGTGGCTCCGGTCCGCGCCTACATCCCCGACCTGCTGGCCGACGTGCTCGCCGGGAAGTTGGATGCGTCTGCGGTGTTCGACCTGGAGGTCGGGCTCGACGGCGTCCCCGACGGGTACCGGGCGATGGACGGCCGCACGGCGACGAAGGTGCTCGTCTCGCCCTAGCGGCCACTAGGAGACTCGCGCCGGCGTCAGGTCGGCTTCTGGCGAAACGCGAGCGAAATGCGCGGAGCGCCGTGCTCGCGCGTCTTCGGAATCCCGTGCTCCCAGTGCTCTTGGGCGGCGCCCGCCATCAGGAGCACGCTGCCGGGTTCGAGCAGGACGTCGAACGATCGGCGCGGCCGCACCTTCGAATGAATCCGCATGCGGCGCGCCGATCCGAGGCTCAGCAGCGCGACGGGCGAACGCGGCACGAGTTCTTCCGTGTGGTCGCTATGCATCGCCACGCTATCGCGCCCGTCGCGATAGAAGTTCAACCCGACCGAATTGAAGCGTGCGCGCACGAAGCGCTCGATCGCACGCTTCGGCGCGTGCAGCTCGGCCGGCAGCGCGTCGTCGGGCCCGAACCACGCGATCAGGCGCGGCACGTCGACGATGCGATCGTACATTGGGCGGCGCTCGTGCTGCCACGGCATCGTATCGCGCAGCGCTGGGAACCACGCCGTTGACGTCGGCTCGTCGACGACGTCGGGCGTGTACACGATCCGGCCCGTCTCGTCGTCGACGATCGTGAACGGCGTGCGTTCGAGGCCGAGCGACAGGGTGAGTTGCTGCACGAAAGTACGACCCGCCGTCGCCGACGCCGGTTTCAGTCCGTCTCGCGGGCGTTGAGGTGCACGAGCTCGCCGTTGACGCCGGTCGACCGATCGCTGGCATGAAACGCCAGGACGTCGGCGACCTCCTCCGGCGACGCCGCAGCAGCGAATTCGCCGGCGTCGAGGTAGGACCGCGCGGCCGCGGTCGCGACCGTGCCGAGTACGATCGCGTTGGCCACGATGCCGTCGGCCTTGTGCTCGCGCGCGATCGCACGCATGAGCACGTTGACCCCAGCCTTTCCCATGCCCATCACGCCGAAGCTCGGCTGCGGGTCGAGCGAGCTGCCGGCCGTGACCGCTACCAGGCGGCCGCGCGAGCGCGCGCCCGCGCGCGGCGGCTGCGCGAGCATCGCGCGCAGCGCCGGCAGCATCAGGTTGGCGGCGACGGTCAGGTTGTTCCGCACGCTGACGGCGAGCTGTTCGGGCGATGCATCGACGAGGGGTACGAACTCGCTCCCCCCTCCGGCCAGGCTGACGACCGCGTCGATGCGGCCGAAGCGCCGGACCGCTTCGAAGAGAGCGGCCTGCGCGGACTCGGCGTCGACCAGGTCGGCCGCGAGCGCCACCGTGCGGTCGCGGTCCTCGGCGCGAACGTGGGCCGCGATGGCGTCGCGCGCGCCCCCCTCGGAGCGCGAGAGCACGGCGACGTGCGCGGCCCCTTCGCGCAGCAACGCCGCGAGCGTTGCGCCCCCGACGCGCCCGGTCCCACCGGCGACGACGATCGCATCCCCATCCAGCAGCATAGTCGGCCTCGATCCTGCCATTTCTTAATTTCTTAGTTGACAACGGGCAGCGCCCTGTTCTAGGATGGGCGCAAGCCCTCCTGAGGTTCAGCACCTGCCTATGTTTGCCCGTTTCGCGGGCGCGATCTGCGCCACGCTCTGGTTCTTGTCGTGCCCGCACACGACAGCGTCCGCCGAGACGATCGGCGCCGACACGCTCGATGTCCCGGTCATCACCGCCCCGCAAGTCGGCGGCGCGGTGGACGCGTCGTGGACCGCGGCCACGAAGCTCACCCTCGACACCGACTTCACGTACCGGCGGCCCGTCCAGGAGCCGACGACCGTCTACGTGGCGCAGGACTCGAGTTCGCTCGACGTTGCCTTCGTGGTGACGCAGCACGAGTCTGTCCTTGCATCGCAAGAGGCCAACGGGTCCAGCGTGACGAGCGACGACTACGTGATGGTATACCTGTGGCCCCAAGGCACGCAGGGCTTCGCGTACTCGTTCGCGGCGAATCCGCGCGGCGCGCGGTACCAAACCTCCAGCGAAAACAGCGCGTACACGCCGCAGTGGAGCGCCATCGGCCACACGACGCCGGACGGCTACGTCGTGACCATGCGCATCCCGCTCGGCGCGATCCGCAGCGGCGGCGCGAAGCAGTGGCGCGCCCAGTTCGCACGAGCAACGGTCGCGACCAACGGCCTCGCTGTGTGGACGTTCTCGCAGAGCGAGCAGAACGCAAACGACCCGGCTTTCGCGGGTACGCTGCGCGGAGTCGGATCCGCGGCCGGCGCGGCGCTTCGCCCGAAGCCGCGCGCGCAGTTCTATGCACTGGGCGAGGCCACGACACCGGCCAACGGCGGCAGCACCTCGCGCGTGGGCGCCGACCTCTCGCTGCCCATCACCCCGACGGCATCCTTCGTCGGTACCTGGCATCCGGACTTCTCGAACGTCGAGATCGACCAGCAGACGATCGCGCCCAACGCGTTCGCCTATCAATATCAGGAGGTACGGCCGTTCTTCACGCAGGCGGCGCAGCCGTTCAACTATGCGTTCTCGTGCTCCGACTGCCCCCAGCTCCTCTACACGCCGGCGATCCCGACGTTCCGTGAAGGCTACGCACTCGAGGGGACGCAGGGGCCGCTCACGTTCTCGGGGTTCGACGCCGTGGGCGACGGGCGCTCGGACGACGCGACCGCCCTCGACTACAACGTCGAGACCAAGAAGATCTCGTACGGCATCAATCTCCAGCGGATCGCCGTGGACGCGAGCAACGACCTGCACGACGATCTCACGTCGCTCACCACGGGATTCAACAATCAGCACACGCACTTCTTCGTGTACGGTAACGCCGCGATGGAAACCGGCACGAACGTGAGCGTTCCCCAGGACGCGAAGTACCTGGAGGCGGGCGGCGGATATGCGAGCGCCACCACGGTGGTGGTTGCGAACTATCAGACGATCGGCCAGCAGTTCGATCCGGTCGACAGCTTCGTTCCGCAGAGCGGCATCACCGGATACGAGTTTTTCGCGAAGCACCTCTTCAACTTCGCGCCCGGTGCGCCACTCCACGACATCCAGGCCCAGACGTTCTACGCGTGGTACCACGACGCCGCCGGACGGCCCGCCCAGATCGACGCGAACGAGAACCTCTACTTCGACTTCCGCAACCTCGTGACGCTCCGGCTCTTCGGGAGCTACTTCGCGGCGAAGGTCCTCGACGGCGAGTTCCTGCCGTTCGAAGGGAACTCCGTCGAGCTCGGATACAAGATCGCGACCAACACCCCGAGTTACGTGCAGTATTTCGGCGGACCGTACTACCACGGCACGCTCGACGGGTGGTCCTACGTATCGACGCTCCCGATTCATCGGAAGGTGCGCCTGCGTCTCGAGGCCGACGAGAACAAGTATCTGACCACCTGGCCGGGCGAGGTCGCCGGCGCGCAGTGGCTGCAGCGGGCCACGCTCGATTGGCAGCTCAACCGGGATGCGTCGTTCGATGTCGGGCTCCGCCGCATCATCGGCCAGAATCTCCCCAACGCGTACTCGACCCCGGTCTTCACGCCCGTGAATGCGAGCAACGTGACCGTCGCCTTTCACCTCCTCGCCGCGAAGAACGAGTTCTACATCGTCTACGGCGACCCGAACAGCCTCGCGACCACGCCCGCACTCTTCCTGAAGTGGATCCGGTACGTCGGCGCGCAGAAGGGAACCTGAGCGCACGCTCGCGGCCCCTCACGGATTCCTCATCGTTCTCTATGGGTCGTCCCAGGGTACGTTGCTACGCTTGGGCGGAGGAGTGGCGACGATGAGACTGACGACGATCCTCGGAGCGGGCGCGATGGCAGCCGTGATCGCCGTCGGCGCGGCGCGACCGGCGACGGCGGACGAGCAGACCACGCAGACGATCATCCTCGGCGCGGCAGCGGTCGTGACCGGCGTGGCGATCGAGGCCAACGTGGCGCGCAAGGCGCGGCTGGCAAATACGATCGTCGGGTACACGCCGTACGGCGCGGCGGTCTATGCAGACAACCACGTGGTCCTTCCAAACGGCTACAGCTACTATCCGAACAACGTGGGCCAGACGATCGCCTGTAACGGCGGGGCCTGCACGATCAACGGGGCGGGTCCGAACAACACGGGCTACGCGTACGGCGGCTACGACAGCCGCTGACCGACACGACGTCCCTCGACGAGCCGGCTGTGGGTGGGGGCTCCCGCAGCCGGCTCTGCTTCTTTCCCCGCGCGATTGTGATCGTGAATTTGGCCCCTCGCCCTCGCTTCCGGCAGAACTCGTGGGGTGCGGCCGGGAAGAGTCGCGGGCCGAGGGAGGCGAGAAGGCGCTTTGGTGGAGGGACAATCGGGCGGGGGGCCCCCGACGCGCGCCGTCGTCTCGGACGACGTCGATGCGCTGCGCCGTCTCGTCGACGCGACGTCCGACATCGCCTGGCTGAGCGACGCTGCCGGGACCGTGCTCCACGTCAACCAACCGTGGCGCGACTACCTTGGGAGTGACCTCGCCGGCGAGGGCATCGCGGGGGTGGTGCATCCCGACGACGCTGCCGGCCTGCGGGCGCTGTGGACCGCGACGGTGGCACAGGGGCGCGCCGAGGAGTTCGTGTTCCGGTTGCGGCACGCCGCCGACGGCGCCTACCGGTGGCATCGTGCTCGGGCCACTGCGGTTCGCGACGCAGGCGGCCGGGTCGCATGCTGGTTCGGAACGATCGTCGACGTCGACGAACAGCGGCGTGCCGTGCGGGCCTTGCAGTTCGCCTCGAAGGCGAGCGCCGTGCTCTCGGAATCCCTCGATCTCGCCGAGACGCTCGAGCGGCTGCTCGACATCGTCGTGCCGGAGCTCGCCGACTGGGCGGCGATCGACCTGCTCGAGGAGCACGACCGCGTCCGCACCGTCGCCGTGATCCACGCGGATCCCGAAAAGCAGCCGCTCGTCGATCAGTTGCGCAACCGCTACACCCACACCCCGCAGTTCGAGCGGCGCGTATCGGAAGCGCTGCGCACGAGCGAGGCGCGCGTGATCGCGCACGTGACCGACGATATGGTGTTCACCGCCGCCTCGCCGCGCGTGCTGCCGGTGATCCGCGCGCTGCAGCCGCGCTCGACCGTGAGCATCCCACTGCGCGCCCGCGGACGAACGCTCGGCTCTCTCGTCGCGTACTGGGCCGAGTCGGACCGCACCTACACCGAAGAGGACGTCCCGCTGTTCGAAGAGCTCGGGCGACGAGCGAGCGTTGCTATCGAAAACGCACAGCTCTACGAGCGCGAGCGTCTGGTCGCGAGCACCTTTCAGCGCGCCGCACTCCCGGCGCGGCTGCCGGTCGTTCCGTGGCTCGTGTTCGATGCGGTGTACGAGCCGGCGCGCGACGAAGCGCTGGTCGGCGGCGACTGGTACGACGGATTTCTCTTGCCGGACGGACGCGTTGCGGTCTCGATCGGCGACGTGAGCGGCAACGGGCTCGCTGCCGCGGTGCGCATGGTGTCGCTGCGCGAGGCGATCCGCAGCATCGTGCAAACCTATGCGGACCCCGTGGCCGCGCTCGACGCTGCCGACAAGGCGCAGAAGGCATCGTCGCCCGATGCGCTGGCGACGGCATTCGTCGGCGTGATCGACCCGATCGAGCGGACGCTCTCCTATGCATCGGCCGGGCATCCACCTCCGCTCGTTCGGCATCCGGACGGAACCGTCACCGAACTCTCCGCGGCCGACCTTCCGCTCGGGACGCGCGTGCACGGCGACACGAGCGCGAGCGTCGTGGAGCTCGTGGAAGGCATGATGCTCGTGCTCTACACGGACGGGCTCGTCGAGTCGACGCGCGACATCCTTGCCGGCATGGAGGAACTTCGCCGTGCAACGCTAGAGAGTACGGCCACCCCCTCCGACGCCGCCCACGTGCTCTTCGACACGATGCTCGAAGAAGTGCAGGACGACGTCGCCATCATGACGGTTACGTTCTCCCATGAAGACAACGATGCGGTGACCACGGAGTCGGCGTCTCGCCGTTGGGAATGGTCGTTCTCGACGGGTGATGCGGGAGCGGTATCCGCTCTGCGCTGCACGATCGGCACGCTGCTCGCCGAGCATGGCGCGTCGCTCGATGAACGCTCGAGCGGCGAACTCGTTGCGGGCGAGCTGCTCGCCAACGCGGTGCGCTACGCGCCGGGAACGATCGATATCGTGCTCGATTGGAGCGGGCCGGCGCCCGTGTTCCACGTGCTCGACCGTGGGCCCGGGTTTACGCTCACGGCCCGGCTCCCGAGCGACGCACTGAGCGAGCGCGGCCGCGGCCTCTTCCTGGTGTGGTCGCTCGCGGACGACGTGAACGCGTCGCTGCGCAGCGGCGGCGGAGCGCACGTGCGCGCGGTCCTTTCGGTTGGGGGCCTGCGCCAGCGCTAGGCTGCGCCGCGCGGGCTCGCGCGAGCTGCCGCAACGACGGGGCGGGTTCGGTCGCGTCTCACATGCCGACGTTCATCGGTTCGCTCGGCATCGGCCGCGTCGAACCGGGGCTCGAGTCGGTGGTCGACTCGCGGCGGCTCTCGTCGACGTACGAGCGGCGCGTGGGGCCGACGTAGAGCTGGCGCGGCCGCGCGATGCGCTGATCCGGGTCCTCGATCATCTCTTTCCACTGCGCGAGCCAGCCCGCGGTGCGCGAAATCGCGAAGAGCGCCGTGAACATGTGGTTCGGAATGCCGATCGCGCGCATGATGAGGCCCGAGTAGAAGTCGACGTTCGGGTAGAGCTTGCGCTCGACGAAATACTTGTCTTCGAGCGCGATCCGCTCGAGCTCCAGCGCTAGGGCGAAGAGCGGGTCGCTGCTGTGGCCGACCTCGGCGAGGACCTCGTTACAGATGGCCCGCATCACCTTCGCGCGCGGGTCGTAGCTCTTGTAGATCCGGTGGCCGAAGCCCATCAGCCGGAACGGATCGTCCTTGTCTTTCGCGCGCCGGATCGCTTCGTGGATGCGGTCCGGAGTACCGATCTGCTCCAGCATCTCGACGACCGCTTCATTGGCGCCGCCGTGTAGCGGACCCCACAGCGAGGCGATGCCCGCGGCCACGCAGGCGAACGGGTTCGCGCGGCTGGAGCCGACCGTGCGCACCGTCGACGTCGACGCGTTCTGCTCGTGGTCGGCCTGCACGATGAGCAGCAGGTTCACCGCCTTCGCGAACACGGCGTTCACCACGTACGTCTCGGCCGGGACGGCGAACATCATGTTGAGGAAGTTCGCGGCGTAGCCCAGGTCGTTGCGCGGGTACACGAACGGCTGGCCGACGGCGTACTTGTGCGCCATCGCCGCGATCGTCGGCAGCTTCGCGATCAGCCGGTGAATGGAGACGAGGCGCTGGCGCGGATCGAACACGTCGGTGGAGTCGGGGTAGAAGGCCGAGAGCGCGCCCGCGACGCCGAGCAGAATCGCCATCGGGTGCGCGCCTCTGCGAAATCCGCTGTAAAATTCGCGGATCTGTTCGTGCACCATCGTGTGCCGCGTGATGTCGTTGCGGAACTGCGCGTGCTCGGCCGCCGTCGGCAGATCGCCGAAGAGTAGCAGGTAGGCGACTTCGAGAAACGAGCTGCGCTCTGCCAGCTCTTCGATCGGGTACCCACGATAGAGCAGGATGCCGTTGTCGCCGTCGACGTACGTGATCGCCGACCGGCAGCTCGCCGTGCTGCTGAACGACGGGTCGAACGTGCACATCCCGGTGGTGGAAAGCAGCGATCGCACGTCGATCGCGCTCGGGCCGAGGGTCGCCTCGAAAAGGGGAAGCTGCGCGACGGTCGCTTCCCCGTCGGCGAGTTGGAATGATCGCGTCTGCGTGTGTCCGTCCCGATTGTTCGATGCCATGCCCCGGTCATTCCGCATCGGCCGTTCGCTTCCAGCCAGCGCCGCGCCGCGCTCGCGCTCGAAGATCAGGGGGGAGGGGAGGCGCTCGGTGGGGTTGAGCGCCTCCCCCCGGGACCGTCGTCCCGGCTACTGGCGTCCCGGTCCGGGGACACCGAGGGTCGCGAGGACGTGTGCGCGATTGGCGCTCAGGTCCTCACCCGACCGCTCCTCGGGGTAGGGGACGTGCGGGCCCACGGTGCCTTCCCAGACGAGCCGGTTGAACGCGCTCGGATCGTTCATGTCCGGGCCCGACCATGCCCAGCGATGGGTGTGCCCCGCCCACCACGCGCCACCCCGTTCCGGCGCGACGTACTGCGTCTTGCGCGCCCGCGGGTTCTTGCACTCCGGCACGAGATCCGGATGGACCGGAGGCCGGCAGAGCACGCCCGGGATGATCACGTCGTACGGCTGCAGGTTGGGTGTCGTACCGAACACGTCGTCCATCGGGGCGGCATTCGCGTCGTTCATGCCGAGGTGATCGATGCCGAGGATATCCTCCATCGTCGCCAGCATGTTCCCGGCGGTGTACATCGTGTGCACGATCGAACCGTGGCGC
>Ga0302324_100027245_pt1 | contig 10893 bp, 7 predicted proteins | sample Palsa_T0_1_FD_201949 | JGI IMG/M metagenome (GOLD analysis project Ga0302324, IMG submission 201949) | Peat permafrost microbial communities from Stordalen Mire near Abisko, Sweden - Palsa_T0_1 | ecosystem: Environmental > Terrestrial > Soil > Palsa > Peat permafrost | place: Sweden: Abisko...
CACCGGAGTCGTGCGGCAATCCATCGACCAGTGGTTCCCACGCTACATGCAGGAAGTCTTCAAGATGGACCTGCAATCCTCCAAGTTTGAATGGCTTGGGTTTTTGATTCCGCTGGTGGCATCCTGTGGCTCGCTGATGTCGGGCGTGATTTCCGATGTGTTTTTCAAGAGCAAGCGCGCCCCCGTCGCCGCGATCCTGTATGTGATGGAGACCATAATCATTCTGATCGGCGCGCAATTTCACACGGTCAACATGGCGATTCTCTTTTTCGTCCTGATCTCCTTCACCGCCAATTCGACGCATTCGCTTCTGGGAACGGCCGCGGCGATGGACATCGGCGGAAGAAAAATGACCGGCTTCGCCTCAGGGATGATTGACTCCTTCCAATATTTCGGAGGCACCCTGGCGGGCTGGGCACTCGGCGGGCTGATCGACCTCACCGGATGGCGAAGCTATTTTTATTTCATGGCCCCGTTCGGAATCATCGGTGCTGTGCTGCTTTTCACCCTTGGCAATCGCATTGTCCACACGCCGCAGAAAGTGTCGCCGCCGCCTCGCGGTTTTGAGCCGGTTCCCCTTCCGTCGCGCACGCCGTAACACTTATGGTTACTGGTGAGACGATTTATGCCCAATCCGCAAAACATCCGCACGAACTACGGCAAACACGCCTTGGACGAATCCAATGCCCTGCCCGATCCCATCGCGCAATTTGCGATTTGGTTTGACGAAGCTGTCAAAGCGGGAGTGCCCGAGGTCAATGCGATGACCGTCGCCACAGCCGACGCCAGCGGCGCGCCGGCGGCGCGGGTGTTGCTTTTGAAGGGGTTTGACGAGCAAGGATTTGTTTTCTTCACCAACTACGCCAGCCGAAAGGGGAAGGCGCTCGATGCCAATCCGCGGGCGGCTCTGGTGTTTTTCTGGCATGAGTTGGAGCGGCAAGTTCGGATCGAAGGAACTGTCGAGCGCACCAGCCGAGCGGAGAGCGAAGAATATTTCCACTCCCGCCCGCGCGCGGCCCAGATCGCGGCATGGGCATCGCATCAGAGCCGAGAAGTTGCGACTCGTAGTGAATTGGAGGATCGCGAAACGGAATTGACCGCCCGTTTCGGCGATCGAACGATTCCTTTGCCGGATTTCTGGGGCGGATATCGCTTGGCGCCGTCCATGATCGAATTTTGGCAGGGCCGGTCCAATCGAATGCACGATCGGCTTCTGTATACCCGGCAGGCCGATGGCTCGTGGATTATTTCCCGATTGGAACCGTAATGTCAAAACTCTCTGGAAAAACTGCGTTAATCACCGGCGCATCCGTCGGCATCGGGCGCGATCTGGCCGAATTGTTCGCGGCCGATGGGCATCATCTGGTCGTGACCGCGCGCGATCGCGCCAAGCTCGAAGAGTTGGCCGACAAACTCCGTGCTGCCCACGGCGTCAATGTCCTTGTCATCTCCAAGGATCTTTCCGTCGCCGGCGTCGCCCAGGAGATTTTCGATCAAGTCGCCGCCGCCGGGCTGACCATCGACTATCTCGTCAACAACGCCGGCTTTGGAACGCACGGCCCATTCGCCGAGTCAACAGTGCTCAGCCAACTCGCCATGTTGCAGGTGAACATTGTTGCCTTGGTACATCTGACGCGTCTGTTTCTTCCGCCGATGCTGGAGCGAAAAAGCGGCCGTATCATGAACCTCGCCTCGACGGCCGCCTTCCAGCCGGGGCCGCTGATGAGTGTGTATTTCGCATCCAAGGCATTCGTGCTCTCGTTCTCCGAAGCGCTGGATGCCGAGGTGCACGACAAAGGGGTTTCCGTTACCACCGTATGCCCCGGCGCGACAATCACGGAATTTCAAAAGCGGGCCGGAATCGAAAGCTCGCCTTTATTCCAAAACAACGCGATGACCTCCATGCAAGTCGCCCGAATTGGATACGCCGCTTTCATGCGCGGCCGGCGCGCGGTCGTCACCGGCTTCACGAATCGCGTTCTCGCCCTCGGCTCACAACTCAGCCCCCGCCGACTCGCCACCGCGATAGCTTATAAACTGAACAAAAATCGCTGAAAACACACCCCGTTTGCATCGCGGTCCAATATTTCAATAATCATTGCCTCGACGAAAGGAACTTACATGCGACGTGCCAAGATCAGCATCATCGGCGCCGGGAATGTCGGCGCCACCGCGGCTCACTGGGCGGCCGGCAAGGAACTGGGCGATATCGTCCTCGTGGATATTCCGCAGGTGGACGGAATGCCGCAGGGGAAGGCGCTGGATTTGTATCAGGCTTCGCCCGTCGAGGCGTTCGATGTGAAAATCACTGGCGCGACCAATTACGAACCGACGGCCGGCAGCGATGTCGTGATCGTCACTGCGGGAATCGCGCGAAAGCCGGGAATGAGCCGGGATGATCTGATCAACACCAACACCGCCATCGTGAGCCAAGTGGCCAAGAATGTGGCAAATTTCTCTCCGGAAGCGGTGATGATCGTCGTCAGCAATCCGCTGGATGCGATGGTTTATGTTGCGTGGAAAGCCAGCGGATTTCCGACACAGCGGGTGATTGGCCAGGCGGGCGTGCTGGATTCGGCGCGGTATCGGGCTTTCCTCGCGGCCGAGATTGGGTGCAGCGTGGAGGATGTGCAGGCCCTCCTGCTCGGCGGGCATGGCGACGACATGGTGCCATTGCTCCGCTACACTTTCGCCGGTGGAATTCCGATTACTCAACTGATCAAAAAAGATCGCCTTGATGAAATCGTCAAGCGAACGCGCGGCGGCGGCGCCGAGATCGTCAGTCTGCTCAAAACCGGCAGCGCCTATTACGCTCCGGCCTCGGCCACCATCGCCATGGCTGAATCCATCATCAAAGACAAAAAACGCATCCTCGCCTGTGCCGCTTATTGCCAGAAAGAATACGGCATCGGCGGATATTTTGTCGGCGTGCCATGCATGCTGGGCAGTGCGGGCGTGGAACGCATCATCGAAATCGAAATGGACGAGGCGGAAAAAAAGATGTTCCAAACCAGCGTCGATCACGTGAAAGAACTGGTCAAAACGGTCAAGATGTAATTCGCCATGGCCCCGGATCCTTCCAGGCAATCCTCGCGCGGCAAGGGACGGCTGGCGCTGTCCCAATTGAAATTGTTGTGGATGGGATTGCTCTCCCTGCTCGGCGGTTGCGCGCTGGGGCCGCACATGTTGCCGGTCGATCAGCAGAAGACCATCGACCGCACCATTACCGAATATCCCGCCGGATTTGTCCTCCAGCCGTATGTGGTGAATCTGGATGCCCCCTCGGCGATTTGCTGGGACGATCAGGGAAATCTCATCATCGCCGAATCCGGCACGGATAATGCCGACCCGCACATCTTCGGCATTCGGCCGGATGGGAAAAAATTCAACATTTATCCACTGCACAGCCGGCTGCCGGTGATCAGCCCCGGATACCATCTTTACGGCCCGATCGGGGGCATGGTTTTCAATCATGCCAATGGAAAAATTTATGTCAGCCATCGAGACAAGCACGGTCTGGGGGCGATCACCGCGCTGGGATATGACGGCAGCCACACAACCATCGTCGGCGATCTTCCGACGCAGGGAGATTACAGCGTCACCGATCTGACCATCTATCAGGACGAAATTTATTTCGGACTCGGTTCAGCCACCAACAGCGGCGTGGTGGGGATGGACAATTACGAAGAAGGTTGGGTGCGCGACTATCCAAATTTCTGCGATCTTCCCTACAAGCCGCTGAAACTGCTCGGATATCGCTTCCAAACCCCGAACCCCCAGGCGAGCATTTTTTCACCCGATACCACCGACACGGTTCCGTTTGAGCCGCTGGGGATCAGCGACGTGACGCACATCGACGCCGCCCCGCTGGGCCGGGCGACCGGAGCGATTTACACCGTTTCCACCGAGGGCGGAGATTGCCGGGTGGTCGGCTGGGGTGTGCGAAATCCGGCGGGGCTGATCGTTGACGAATTTGGCCGCGTCTATTTCACCGATCAGGGAATGGAAGAACGCGGGACCCGGCCGATCCACGATGATCCGGATGTTCTGTTCCATCTGGTCAGCGGCGAGTGGTACGGATTTCCCGATTTCAGCCGGACGCTCGATCCGGTCAGCGACAGCCAATATCAGCCGCCTCAATGGATGGTCTTGCCCACGAAATATCCGGATGTGGGATTTGTGGTCGACCACAAGGCCAGCGATTTACACGATCCCGATCCGCGCTGGGTGCAGGCGGCGTTTAAACCGTTATCGGGAGCGTCGAAGATGGATTTTGTTCCGCAGGTTGGGCCGTTCCAGAAATATTTTGGAAAGATGGTGGTGGCGCTGTGGGGCGATCGGGCGCCGTTTGCGACGTCAAATCAACCGCTCAAATCGCCGCCGCCGGGATACAAAGTGGTGCTGGTGGACAAAGATGTCGGGGATGTTTCCGATTTTGTGTTCAACACCGAAGGCGGCCCTGCCAGTCAACTCGTCGATGGCGGCAGCCAGGCGCTCGAGCGGCCGGTGGATGTGAAGTTTTCCCCGTACGATCATTATCTCTACATCGTGGACTTCGGCCGGATTCGCATGAAGAACGGCGAGGAGAAAGTCGCGGATGGCACCGGCAAAATTTTGCGTCTGCTTCCGCCACCCCCGCCGACCACGCGATCCTCGACGCAATCATCCACGGCACCCACCACCATAATGAATCCGTGATTTCTAAAATGCAAAAATGCGGATGAACCGCCAAGACGCCAAGATCGCCAAGGAGGAAAATACGCCAAGGGGAAATCTATTCTTTAGGAACGAATTCCAACTCTAAATTGATTCTTGGCGTATTTTCCTGCCTTGGCGTCTTGGCGGTCAATCTGCATTTCTCGGCGTCTCGGCGGTTGCATTTTTCTTATCCGAGCATCCGATCGAAATCCGCGATCTGGCAGAGTGCCGGGGCGGCCATTCCGTCGATGAAACCGTCATAATTTAATGTCAGCTCGTCGCAGGATTGTTCGATGCGCTGCGGGCGGCAGAGGGCCAGGCGATGGCCAATAGTGATGGCCTGTGGATATGGAATCCCGAATAATCCTCGCCGTTGCCACTGCACCGATGGAGTGAATTCCAGCGGCTCGACCGTGCCGTTGGCGGCGACCACCGCGCGGCAAATCTGCTGGTGATCCGTGTCCTGGCCGATGGCCAGTTCGATCGCCGCCGATGCGCCCGGACGCAGGACGCATCCGCGCAGCCAGCGGGAAAATGCCGTCGCGGGGGAAGCGACGCCGTAACGATGATCGTGATACGCCAGGCCGTGGATTTCGATTTGCCGATCGGGCAGTCGAATCGTTCCATGAGCCTCGCACAATGGAGCGGTGACAATCCAGCGATAATCCGCCGACCCGATCGCGCCCGCCGGGCCGGTGATGGTCGGGGTCAACTGCATTTCCACCGACGTTTCGGCGGAAATCCGCAACCGCCAGCCGCCGGTTTCCCGAACGATATGGCTTTCACCGAAACATAATTCCGAATCGCCAGCCGAAAATTTCGCCGGCTCGATTCGGGCACAGGTATTGAGCAGACAAGTATTCCCTTCATAAATCGCCAGCCGGACTGCCGGGAATTCAGCCGGCGTTGGCGGCGCGTTTTGCGTGGGGGAGGCGCGGTAATCCCGGTATCGCCGCAGGTATTTCGGATCGAACGGATTACCGTAGAAAAAATCCGCGATCACCCGCACGTCGCCGGCCGGTTGGCTGACGAAAAAGTGCCACCACTCAAATCCCCCCGGCGCGATGACACGATGCCATCCATCGCCGCGGGCATCGGATGAATCCAGCAGTGCAATTGTCGGCACGCCGATAGTTTCGTGGAGCGGAGGGAAAATGCAAAATACTGATTAACCGCCAAGACGCCAAGAACGCCAAGACAGGAAAATACGCCGAGGGGAAATCTATTTTTTAGGATTGAATTCCAAATCCAAATTAATTCTTGGCGTATTTGCTTACTTGGCGATCTTGGCGTCTTGGCGGTCCATCCGAATTTTCTTAGGACGGTCCGACCACCAGAATCGTAAACGAACCCGGCACCATCTGTCCTCGACCGCGACCGCCTCTCCCACCGCGTCCGCCGGCAGCAGCCTGGCCTGGCTGCGTGGCGGGAGCGGCATTGGCGTTGGGCCGAGTGGTTGGAGGCGCGTAATCGGCGGTGATCAGATAAATCTGATTCGTTTTGGTATCCAGCGTCGAGGTCCGAGCGCCTTGTTTTGTCTTCACTGTCTCTTCAACCGCGAAATCCGTCGGGCTGTTTTCTTTGATGACCGTCAGAGTGCCGTCGCCCTGGGAGCTGAAGGCTTCCATCGTGTTGGGGTTAAACTCCGCGGCATCCACGCCGGTGCCGATCGGCAATGTAGTCAGAATCTTTCCGGTGTCCGCATTCAGCACGACGCAGATCGCAGGCGTATGACAGTAAGAAAAAATGATGTGATTCTTTGCATCCAGCGCCAATCCACCAGGCCGCTGATCCTGGCCACCAAGATCATAATGCGCCGTAACCTTCATTGCATTAGAATCCACCACCGCGACGTTATTGCCGTCTTCGATGTCGATATACACATGCCCCGCGCCATCGGATGCGCCCTCCTCCGGCGCGCCACCTAAATCGATGGTGCCTTTGACCGTTCCATCGGCGGCGTTAATCACCGTCACATTGGGACTGCTGTGGCTCAATATCCACACGCTTTCCGTGGCCGGCTCGAAGAGAATTCCATCCGGTTGTCCCTGGACGTCGATTGTTTTGATTGTGCTAAGAGTCTGGGTATCCCACATGACAACGGGATTGCTGCTGCAGAAGCCGTGGTGGAATTTGGTATCGATCGCCACGCCGTGCACACCGTTGGTGGGGGTGATCTCGCCGGCGGATTTTAGAGTATCCAGATCAAATACAGTCACCCGATTATCGCGTGGGATATAAAGTTTGCCCCCGTCGGCATCTGCATAGCAATAGTCCCACCGGCCGTTTCCGCCAACCTTCACCGAGTTAATCACCTTATACGGCCCTGCATCTGGTGTGGACTGTGCAAGCACTCCGCAAGCCATGGTTATAATCGCCGCTGAAAACATAAAACCCGTGAAACGCATAGACAGAATCTCCTTGCTAAATAGTGTTGTTTGATGACGAAAATATTCCGTCTATCTAGCAATTTTCTGAACACTTCGGCAAATCCGGTTTTCTTTTGCCAATTCCATCGGTCCTGTTAGAGTTAGCTACGACCGGCAACCAACCGCGCGGCCCTAATTCGCTATGGCGGGCATCCTATGCGCGGACATTACAGACATACGAAAATTATCGCCACCATCGGGCCGGCCACCGAATCCAAGGAACGGCTCGCACAACTCATCACCGGCGGCGTCGACGTCATCCGACTCAACATGGCCCACGGCAGCGGCGAGTGGGTCATCTCACTCGTCAAACGAATCCGGGAAGTCTCCAAGGAAGTCCAGCGGCACGTCGCCGTCATGATGGATGTCAAAGGCCCGGAAATCCGCACCGGCAACGTGACACAAGCCATCGACTTGAAGGTCGGCGAGGAATTCGAGTTCTACACCGACAAACCCACCGAAGGCATTCGTGGAGTCGATGTCAATTATCCCGGATTGCCGGCGGATGTCGGCGTCGGCACCACCATGCTGGTGGACAGCGGCCTGATTCGGCTGCACGTCTTCGCCAAGGATGCCACGCATGTTCGTTGTCGTGTTGTCACACCCGGCAAACTCGGCTCGCGCCGGCATATCAACCTGCCGGGCGTGGATGTGAATCTTCCCTCGCTCACCGAAAAAGATGAGCGCGACATCCGCGCTGGCGTCGAGGCGGGGATGGACTTTGTCGCACTCTCCTTCGCCCGTCGCCCGGAGGATGTGCTGGTGCTTCGCGCGCTCCTAGACACGCTCGGCTCCAAGGCGCGGATCATCGCCAAGATCGAAGACCAGGGCGGATTGCGGAATCTCGAAGGGATTGTGCGCGTGTCCGATGCGATCATGGTAGCCCGGGGAGATTTGGGGATCGAGATCGATTATCACACATTGCCATTGGTGCAGACGCGCATCGTGGATGTCTGCCTGACCGAGGGCAAGCCGGTCATCATCGCCACGCATTTGCTGGAGTCGATGATCGCCGCCCCGATGCCGACGCGCGCGGAGATTTCCGATATTTCCACCGCCGTGCGCGAGCGGGCCGATGCGGTGATGCTCTCGGGCGAAACAACCACGGGAATGTATCCGCTGGAGTGCGTGGATGTGATGAAAAACATCATCAACACCATCGAGCCCACCGAGAAGCGCGGCATCAATGAAGTGATCAAGCTCCGGGAACCCAAGGCCAAGATGCTCCGCTCCGCCGCCGTGCTGGGCCAGGAATTGGGTGAATCGGGGATTGTCGTCTTCACCCGCAGCGGATTTCTCGCCTACACGCTTGCCGCCCTGCGTGCCGTCGGCGTGCCGATTTTCGCCTTCACAGATGACGAAGCCCTTTTCCGCCAACTCCTACTGCCCTGGGGCGTCGAGCCATTTTTGATGCCGTTCAACGCCGATCCGGAGCAAACGATTCTGGATGCGATGGCCTACCTGAAACGCCGGGAATGGGTCCGCGATGGGACATGGCTGGTGGTCATCACCAACGCTCTGGCGCATGACAAAATCATCGATACGATTCAATTGCGGAAGATCGAGTGACTTTTTTAGCCGCGTCGCTTGGCGACGCGCGGCGCCCGGAGAAGACCGCGCGTCGCCGAGCGACGCGGCTAAAACGAATATTGTCCGGCCGATTTATTGGAAGAATCCCACCGTTTTGCGCAACTATTACTCTGACGTTCGCATTCGTTTCCTTCGCCGTCCCAGCGGGGTAGGATGTTGTTCGATTTCGCCGGAGGCGAATTGGGATGGATCATGGCGCAAAAACTTACGCGCGGCGGATTCTGCTGGTGCATATGCTGCTCCTGGCGGCGCTGATCGCCGCCGTCGGGTTGACCTCGCGGCAAATCTATAATTCCGCGCGCCAGCAGGCCATCGTGCAGGCGACCGGCCGGCAGGAATTGCTCACCGCACAGACCGTCAAAGGGATCGAGGCATTTTACTCCAGCGTCATCAGCGACCTGGAACTCTTCCGTCGCCGGGCCGAGAACGAAGATTCGGCCCAGACTCAGCCATCGGAAGCGACCCCACAGATTCGCATATTGCCGGGCGCGCCCGCATTCGCCGCGCGCGAGCCGGCATTTTTGTGGAATCAGTTAAACGGCCGGGTTTCCGGGCTGTTTGCATATAACCGGGGCGTGCGGAATGTGTCCGAAGCGGTGGACATCTGGGAGCCGCATGAGGATGTGCCGCCGGCGCAACCGCGCATCGAGCCACAGTCCCAGGAGACGCCGCGACGGGGCGGACTCTTGCAGCCGCGACGTGAATTGCCGGCGCCTCCCGTCACACCCGAGGTGAGAGATGCAATGCTCGCACTGGCGGGATCGGCCCAGGATTGGCTGAATCAGGTGGATCGCCCGTCGGTGAGCGATCTTCTGACCATTCCGCCAGATAGCCCGCTTGCCAGCGTCGCCGGCACAGGCGGGGTGAATCTGGTTGCGGTTCCGTTCGGAGCGCGGGCACAGTGGATCATTGTCGCGGTCGTCCCCGCCGCCGAGGCACAATCGCGCCTGTTGCCCAGCGCACAAGATCGTGAAATCACCAGCGCGACCCTCGTCGATAACGGCTACAACGTCATCATGTCGTCCAATCCGCTTCTGATCGGCACGAACATCATGCACTCCAACGATGCGGAAATTCAGGGAATGGTCGAGCAATATCTGAAAACTCCCCAGTTGCCCGCCACCGGTGTCGAGCAACCGATGAGCCTCACGCTGGGGCCGCGCCTGGTGACGATCTCGCCCGTGACAGCGCCGGAGGCGAAATGGACGTTGCTTGTCTCCTCGCCGCTGACCGAAGTGGATCGCGTTGTGGCCAATATTTTCGGAACCGTGTTGTATTGGGCGGCTTTTCTGGTGCTGGCGATGACGGCGATTCTGGTCTCCACCGGCGTGCAATTCGTCCGCAACCGCGCCCGCCTGGAGCGCGTGCAGCACGATGTCCTTCGCCGACAACTTCAGCAAGCCCGCGAGATTCAATTGAATTGGCTCCCCAGCCGACACAGCGCGGGGCCCGCGCTGGACATCGCCGCGATCAATCAGCCCGCCAGCCACATCAGCGGAGATTTCTACAATTGGTTCGATCTCCCCGATGGCCGCGTGGCGATCACCATCGGCGATGTCACCGGCCACGGCATGGCAGCGGCATTTCTGATGGCGACAACCCAACTCCTGGTCCGCACAACAATGCCGCGCCTGCTCGATCCCGGCCTTTGCATGCAGGAAGTAAATCGACAGCTCTGCACGCAGGTTTTCCGCGGGCAATTTGTCACGATGCTCATTCTGCTGCTGGATTTGGAACGCAGCACGCTGAAAATCGCCACCGCCGGACACGCCGCGCCATTGGTCAGCAAAAACGGCGGCCCGTTCGCCGCGCTGCCGATGAAATCCCAACTTGTGCTGGCCGTCGATGAGAATCAGGTTTATCCGACGGAAAACTATCAGCTCGATTCGCGCACCAGCCTGCTGCTCTACACCGACGGCGTGATCGACGTGCAATCCCCCACCGGCGATCGCCTCGATTCCAAACGCCTGCGCGAAATCCTCAGCGGCCAGCCGGGGCAAAATATTCCGTTCGCTTCCGCCCAATCGATGATCGACCATGTGTTGTCCGTCATCGATGAATTTCGCCACGGCGAGGAACTCGAAGATGATCTCACACTCGTGGCGATCCAAACCCAGCCGGTCCCCAAGCCCAAAATTTCCATCGATCGCGCCCGGGAGAAACAGCCGGTGCTTGC
>Ga0302324_100027246_pt1 | contig 10893 bp, 14 predicted proteins | sample Palsa_T0_1_FD_201949 | JGI IMG/M metagenome (GOLD analysis project Ga0302324, IMG submission 201949) | Peat permafrost microbial communities from Stordalen Mire near Abisko, Sweden - Palsa_T0_1 | ecosystem: Environmental > Terrestrial > Soil > Palsa > Peat permafrost | place: Sweden: Abisko...
GAGCGCGTAGAACAGGCAGTTGTAGCCAGCCCAGGCCCACACTTCCGTCTGGGACACCATCCGCGTGCAGCCGAAGATGGCGCCATTCATGTGGAGGCCGATGCCTTCGCCGAAGAAGTGAAGGCCAAGGAGTCGTCCGGCGATGAGAACGACGGCACCGTAGCCCCAGAGGTAGAAGACTTCGCGGCGTGCAATCTGCGCGGCCGGCGCCCGGGCCGCGATGTCTGGAACGACGCGCCGCCTCGTCAAGAAGGTCACGACGCCCATCTGCAAGAGGACGAACGCCAGAAAGGCCAGCGGGAGAAGCACCTGAACCCCAGCCGAGAGACCCGCCAGCGCCGGGCGGTTCAGCGGGAAGGGGCCGCCCGAGCACAGCAGGAAGACGGCGGCGCTGCCCACCACCCACCCGGCGATGCAAATCTGCACGCTGCGCTCGCGCAGCAGGGCGTGCCAGAAGCCGTCTCGGCCAGGGGGAGCCATCAGCTGCCGCCGAGAGTGTCGACCCGGGTGGTGCCTGGAAGAGTGAGCGGAAAATCGGCGCCGAACGCCACGGCGGGACTGAACGCTCCCTTCAGAGCACCCTTCAGCGTCTCCTCCGCTGCGTGGACGCAGGCTGCGACGGTGAATGCGTAGGATTCACCCGTCTCCAGCCACGCTTGGGCCGAGGAGCCGTCCGTCCCAGTGGCCCGGGCCCAACCGAAGGACCGGTACGCGCGCGCGCCAGCCGCCTCGCTGCTCGAGGCCTGGGGATTGAGTGCCGCGGGGTCGGCGATCGCAGCATAGGCGATGATGTCTGGCGCATGCGTGGCGTGAAACGCCGCCTCCAGGTCACCCGTTGGGACGGGCATCACACGGCAAGCTCCGTCGGGCAAAGGAAGGGTTGTCACTCCAGCGCCGAGCGGGTTCGCCAGGAGTTGGCCCGACTTGCGCACCCAACCTCCGTACGGAAGGTTCTCGCGTCTCGCCGCCGCGGCGCCGGGACCCTGCTGGGCGATGGCCGCCTTGCTCGCGACCTCGAGACGCTCGGCACCGCCGACCTTCTCGCTGACGTAGCGGGCCAGGCAGTTGGTCGCGACGACGCCGAACCCGACACCCGGAACGACCGCCACCTGGGCCTCCTGGGCACGCTGGTGCAGACCGTAGAGGGTCAGAAAGACCTGCAGCTCGTTGCCGATGTCGACGTAGTGCACGCCGGCGTCGAGGCAGGCCTCGGCGAGCCCCGCTGCCGTGCGGACGAATGGGCCCGCGGCATTCAAGACCAGGTCGACATCGGCCAGCGCGGCGCGCAAGGCGGTGGGGTCCTCCAGCGTGACCACTCGATGTGGCAACCCCAGCGCCTCGGCCAGCGCGGCGAGGGGTGGTCCGCTCCGCCCGGCGAGGAGCGGTCGGTGGCCGCGCTCCTGGGCGTGCTTTGCAATCAAGGCGCCCGTGTGGCCGGCGGCGCCGTAGAGCATCCACGTCTGTGCCTCAGGCATCGCGGACTCGCATCAGCAGGTCTCTAAACTTCGCGGGCTCGTCGAGGTGAGGGGTGTGCGCCGAGCTCTCGAACCAGACGAGCTCCTTCTTCGGCGCCTTGAGCGCGTCGGCATACCGCTGCGCCGCTGCGCCCGGCGCCACCTGGTCCAGGCGGCCCTGCACCATGACGACCGGGACGTCGAGCCGAGGGAGCGACTTCACCAGGTCCAGCTTGGCGAGCTCGGGCAGCATGGCGGCCTGGGTGGTGCCGATGCCCTGAACGGTCCGAATGATGTCGGCGACTGAATAGTCCGACGACCAGATCAGGCTGGCGAGCAGTCCCCGCACCAGCGTGTTGTAGGTCTGGTGGCTGCTGACCCCGCCGAAATTGGTGGCCCAACGCACCCGGGTCGAGAACTGGTTCGCGCTCAAGTGCGGGGGCGGGCCGATGGCCGTCAGCTGCGCGATCGCGCGCTGGTTGCCGCGATCGCGCGCCGTCTTGAGCGCGAACTCGTAGGCACTGGTGCCCGCGGCGACGCCGTCGAGGTCCATTCCTACCGCCACCAGCGTCGACACCAGGTCCGGGCGCTTGGCCGCGGCGTAGGCTCCGACGGTCGCTCCGAGAGAAAACCCCGCCACGCAGGTCTTTCGGCCGAATCGCTTCTGAAGGAGCTCGAGGATCGCCACCGCGTCGCCTGCCATCCGCTCGACGCTCAGGTCCGAAGCCGCGCCAGGTCCACGCAACGAGCGGCCGCAGCCCCGTTGATCCCAGTAGACGACCGTGAAGGCCTCTTCCAGGCGCAAAAGACGCCCGAAGCGCCGCACCTCGTTGAGCATCGGCAAGCCCGGGCCTTGTTGAATCAAGAGGAGCGTCGGATTTGACGCGGCGGCTCCCCGAATGCGGATCCACTGAGTCGTGTCGCCAACCGGTACTGCTTCGAGTTTATCGATTTCCATTTTGAGCTACCGAGCGGATGCGGAGTGGATGCGGGTGCGATCCAGGCCCCACGCCAGACCGACGCAGGCGGCATAAGCGAACAATCCAAGTCCAGAGAAAGCGGCCGCGCCCACTGGGGCTGGGGCAAACCAGTTGACGCCCTGGAGGATGAACAACCCCGCCAAGGCGATCCATGGGAAGCGTCGACCCCAAGCGCCGCGTGGACGAGTCGACGACAGGTAGAGCAGGAAGCCAGCCAGCACGAGCCCGATTTCCAGCGGCATCTCGATCGCGGGTCGATCCCACAAGCCGAACCCGAGCTTGGGCGGACCATCCCCGAGCAGGCCCAGGTCGTGGCGGTGGACGAGAAGGTCGAGCAACCAATGCGAGAACACCAGCGCGCTGATGATCGCCGCGCCGATCAGCTTGCGGCCCTTGGGTGCCAGTACCAGAGTGACGGCGCCGGCAACGAGTGCCAGGCTCACCGAGCCAACCAGGCTGTGTGTGAATGGCATGAAGTAGAGATCCACCGGCATGATTCCGGCGATGCCGGGATCGGGCCGCCATTTCTCGATCCCGAAAAAGGCGAGCGTGAAAAACCCGATGTCCATGAGTTGGACCGCCACGAAGCCTGCCGCGAGGCTTGGCGATTTGCGCACCGTCTTCAGGGCGAAAGCGGGCGCGTAGTGTCCGATGAACATGGGCGTCCTCGGGGGATCCATGGATGCTTTGCGCCGGGCCGTCAAGCTCCGCCGTTGGATGTGTCGTTGGATGCTCCCTACGGCGCATTCCAGCGCGCGACTTCGCGGCCCGCTGGCTCACGCCCGACCTTGTGCTCCTCCGTGATCACGAGCATGCGCGGTTGCCCACCCAGCAAGGGGGCCTCGGCGATGGCGACCGCTCGACCGCTCGCATCGGGGACCAGCTCACAGAGGGCTATCCAGTTGCCGCCCAGATTTGCCCAGGCCCAGTAGCGGGTGCCAGGCGCGACGGGCGGGGCGTGAGAGAGCGTGATGACGGCCGTCGACACCCCGGGATGCCACCGGAAGGTGCCGTGCGTCTCGGCGGGCATCCCCTCCGCCCCACTCAAGCGAATCGTTTCGCTGTCGCTGAGACTCAGCATGCGCACCGCTCGGTCGTGGCGCGCGAGATCGGACCGGACGCTCCAGAGCGCGCCCGCGGCCGCGCCCGCTCCGACGACGAGCACGAGCAGCGTGGGACCCAGGGCTGGCATCAGTCTCTCGAACAAGCGGCCGACCCCGGTTCGGATCCGGGTTTTCGCCGTGCCGAGCGGGATCTTCAGAAACGCGGCGACCTCGCTGTGGCTGAGCTCCTCGAAGAACGCGAGCCTGAGCGCCTGGCCTTCGGCAGCCGGCAATTCAGCCAGCGCTGAATTCAAGACCGCCTGGCGTTGGGCCTGCCAGGCCGCGGTGTCGGGAGCCGTGTCGTCGCTGGTCATGGATTGCTCGAGAGCCGAGGGGGGTTCCGCGGGGTGGCGATGGCGCCGTCGTAGCTCGTTCAGAATGCGGGTGTGGGCGATCTCGAGGAGCCAGGGCCGGAGCTGCCCGCGGTCGGGATCGTAGGTCGCGCGCGAGGTCCAAACGGCCAGGAGCACCTCCTGCACGATGTCATCTGCGCCGGCTGACCCGAGTGACCGCGCGGCTATCCCGAAGATCACGGGCGCATAGCGCTGATGAAGAAGCTGGAGAGCTTGCTCGCTCCCGCTCTTCAGCTCCTCCATCAGCGCTTCGTCGGTCACGGCGAATCACCACTCCCCAAATCACCCGGCGAGGGAGGGAAGAGCCACGTCAATCGAACGGCGGGGCGCCGCCGTCAATCGCCTCAGCAGCCAAGCATCGATTGAGTATGCGCCCGCGCCCGCGACCAGGAGAAAGGAGACCAAGAGGAGCATCGTGATGTCGAGCCGAGCGACGTACGCGAAGGCCCAGAAACCGACCTTGGGCGCCGCCGAGACTGGCTCGGGCCCGGGCCCAAAGAGCAGCGGCAGCTTCGAGGTGCCGATGGCGACCAACATGTCGATCACCAGCGGAATCGCCGCCAGACGCGTGAGAAGCCCGAGCAGCAAGAGAGCGCCCGCTGCGATCTCTACCCCGCCGACAAAGTAGGCGGTGGCTTCGGGCGCTTGGAATCCAAGCTTGAGGAACCGTCCTTCACCCTGATTCTCGAAGATGAATTTGACGATTCCAGAGGTGAGAAAGACAAAGCCGACCGCGACTCTCACGAGCACCGTCGACCCCGTAGCGTCCGTCTGAAGCAACCTCTGAAATCCTTTGCGTAACATTTTGTCCTCCGGTTGAGCGTTCAGCTCTATTACACCGCGGGCCGCCGATCGGATTGCGCCGGCCCAGCTGGATTCCCTCCCCCGCCCATTCCCCCTCTCCCCTCCAGGGGTGAGGTGTGGGGTGAGGGGTCCCGAATTTGGTATAGAAGACCCCAATCATGTTCAATATCGGTCCCGGCGAGCTGATCGTCATCCTCATCTTGGCCCTGGTTCTGCTGGGGCCGGAGAAGCTGCCCGAGATGGCCCGCACTGTCGGCAAGGGCATGCGCGAGCTGCGCCGCGCGACCGAGGACCTGAAAGACCAGGTCGAGACCGAGTTCTACAAGCTGGACGACGACAAGCCGCCGCAAGCTCCGATCGTGAAGGCTCCCGAGGGGCCGCGTTACCCGAAGACCACGCCCGCCGTTCTTCCACCCGCGACGGCCGCCTCAGCCACGACGGATCCAGCTTTCCCCGCGGTCCCGCCGGAAACCCAGCCCGAAGCCTCGGGGACGCCAGAAGCTCAGGCATCAGATCCGACGGACGCTCCAAAAGATCCTTCGAAAACCGCCTGATCGCCCGCCCCGGCCCCCAAAGCTTCGATGACCGACGCGCGGATGAGCTTTCTCCAGCACCTTCAGGAGCTACGCGCGCGCCTCATGCGCTCGCTGGTGGCCATCGGCGTGGGCACCGGGGTCGGGCTCTACTACTGCACCCAGATCTTCCACTTCCTGATGGCGCCGGTGCTGGCGGCCCTGCCCCCCGGGCAGCGCAAGCTGCACCCCACCACCATCATGGAGAAGTTCACCGTCTATCTGAAGGTGGGCTTCTACGCCGGGCTGTTCATCGCCGCCCCCTACGTGCTCTGGCAGTTCTGGAAGTTCATCTCGCCAGGGCTCGTGGCGAAGGAAAAGCGCTACGCCATCCCCTTCGTCGTCGTCGGGACCCTCTTCTTCGTCGGGGGCGCGGTCTTTTGCTACTACGTCATCCTGCCGCCGGCCCTCAGCTACCTGGTCGGCGTGGGCGACGTCGACGATTCGACCTGGATCGAGCCGCTGCTCTCGATGAACGACCAGCTCACGTTCATCCTCGCGCTCGAGCTGGCCTTCGGCATCATCTTCGAGGTCCCGCTGATCCTCACGCTGCTCTCCATGCTCGGCCTCGTGACCGCCAAGTGGCTCGCGAGCAAGCGCCGTTACGCCATCTTGATCAACACCATCCTCGCGGCCGTCATCACGCCGACCGGCGATCCCCTCAACATGACGCTCATGGCCGTGCCCATGATCCTCATGTACGAGGCCGGCATCATCGGCGCCCGCATGTTCGGCAAGAAGGAAGGAAGGTTCGGGTAGCTCGATGGCCAAGATCACCGACCGGGCGAAGAAGGTCAGGTACCTCCTCAAGCGCGACGGGCCGGTCTGTCACTACTGCGGCAACCGCCTGGCCACCGATCCCGATGAGCGCGGCGAGCCGCTCGACAATCAGATCACGCTCGACCACGTCGTCCCGCGCAGCCGAGGGGGAACGGACCACCTCGAGAACTTCGTTCTGTCCTGTCCGAGCTGCAACCAGTGGAAGGGGCGCGTGCAGTATGAGAAACACTGCGCTCGTTGCCGCGCGCGCTTCGCGAAGGTGGCCGAAGAGCAGGCCCGCAAGGCTGCCATTCCAAAGGACGTGGCCCGGCGCGTGGCGAACCTCCGTGCCAGACTCCGCCGTCACTTGCGTTCGCGCTCTCCGAGGTGAGAGCGTCGGCTCGAGGGACGATCCGAACCTTCACGCGCTCATCGAGCGCTTTGCGAGGCTCTTCGGGAACTTTTCGAAGCTCATGGAGCTCCCGGCGAGGCTCACCACGCTCTCGGCGAAGCTCTCCAAGCTCTTGGTGAAGCTCAGCGCGGCCTCGGTGAGCCTCTTCGAGTGCTTCGCGTCGCTCATCGGGTGCCTGAAGAAGCTCTTCGCGAGCACGGAGAGGGTCAAAAAGTTCCCGGAGAGCCTCGCAAAGGACTCGAAGAGCTTCGCAAAGGACTCGAACAAGCTCGAAAAGTTCCTGAAGAGCTTCGAAAGCGACCGGAAGGCTCACTCCATCCCGCTGCTCAGCAGCTTGAGGAACCGCTCGTAGCTGAACACGCGGTCGCGCTGACGCCCGGAGACCTCCTCGAGGATGCCGAGGCTCTCGAGGAGCTCCACGGCCTTGCCGGCGGTGGGGGCAGTCGTCTCGAGGAGCTTCTCAACCATCGGAACGCTGACGATCGGGTTGCGCGGGAGCTTCGCCAAGAGCCGCAGTCCGGCCACCGAGGCGCCCGGCGAGCTCAAAAGGTGGTCGCGATCCTGATTCACTTGCTCGAGGAGGCTCCGCGCGGCGTCGAGTCCCTCGTCGGCGGTCGTCGCGAGGCCCTCGAAGAAGAAGCACAGCCAGCTCTCCCAGTCGCCGTCGGCGCGAACCGCCGCCAGCAACCGCTCATGGTCGTCACGGCGGCGCGCCTGGAAAGAGCTGAGACACAGGACTGGCGCGCGCAAGAGCTCCCAGTGCTCGAGCAAGAGCGCGACCAGCACACGGCCGAGGCGCCAGTTGCCGTCGAGGTACGGATGGATGTTCTCGAATTGCGCCTGGAAGAGCGCAGCCCGAACCAGCTGGCGCGACAAGCCGTGGCGCACGAAGTCGTCGAGCTGTTTGAGCAGGTGGTTCACCTCGAACGGCGGCGGCGGGACGTAGGTCGCGCTGCTCGGACTCGTTCCGCCGATCCACGTGGGTATGATGCGCAGGCGGCCGGGCGCCCTGGCTTGAGCTGCGCCTTGCATCAGCCGCTGGTGCGTCCGATTGAGCAGGCGCATCGAGATCAATGGACCGCCCGTGCCGTGGGCCATCTCCTCGCTGCCCTGGGCGAAGGCCTCGAGAATGCCGCGGGCCTCGTCAGTGCCTTTCGCTCTGGCAACGCCGGCCACCCGGATTCCGGCCTCGTGCGCGAACAGGTCGACGAGCGTCGCCGGGTTGCCCGTGATCCGAACGGAGGCGACAGCCTCCTTCCGCGCGAGCGCCTGGCCTAGCCACTCGAGCGAGGGGACGGCTCCCAACACCGCGTCGAGGCGCGCGACGCTCCGCTCGGCGCGTTCGAGCAGCTCGGTGGCGCGCTTGCCGAGAACGACCGAGTGCTTGTCCGTGGGAAGCCGAGCCGGGATGAAGGCGGCCACCCGCTCGCCGCGGATGGTCAGCTCGTGAAAAGTGCCGGAAGAAATGCCGGTGACGGACGACATGTGAGGCCGCAATCTTTGCGTTGATGCCCGATTAAGTAAAGAGGACTTTCCCTAAAGCCCAATCGCGGCGTTCGCTGATCGGCCGGCCACCGAAAATAAATTCCGCCGGGATCCCAAGTGAGATCAGTGGCTTCGGCGAATCTCCAGACACCCTCCAGATTTTCGCGGCCGGAAAACTCGAGACAGCGACCGGTACTAGGTGAGGGACCAAAACAACCGCGCCGGACGCGGGGGTGCTTTCCACGGTCCTCAGCTTGCACATGGGGTGCAAGCGGATGGCCCTCGCGTTCGGAGCAAAACGAGGAGTAGCAAAATGGTCGTTTCGACCAACAACGAGGAGGTCGCCACTCAGGTGGCGACGAACACCGGTACCAGCGGCGGATCCGCTGGCAACAACACCACCACGGGCGGAGCTGGGCCGGTTGCCAGCCCCACCCCGGTGGTCGCGCCGAAGGGCTTCCGTTCGGCTCTGCAGCTGATGCTGCAGGGTTGGCAGGAGCTCATCCCGAGCGACTCGACGCTTCAGTCGAGCATCGGGAGCCTCACTGAGGCTTCGGTCCTGGCGAAGTTGCAGGGGTATCTGGTGGCCTACACGGACCTGGATTCCCACGTGACGGGCACCAGGCAGGCGCGAGCGCAGGTGGCGTCCCAGTTGCCGGAGGTGCGGGCTTACTTTGCCGCGCTGAAGGCCTCTCTGGCCAACGCCTTCGGCCCCCAGAGCCCCCAGCTGGTGAAGTTCGGGCTCAAGCCGAAGCAGGCCCGCGCGCCCCTCAGCGGAAAGCAGCTTGCGGTCAAGGCTGCCAAGGCTGAGGCCACCCGCAGTCTCCGTGGGACCACTGGTCCCGCGAAGAAGGCGGCGCTGAAGTCCGGTCCGATGCAGGTGACGGTCGGACCGGTGTCGTCGACGGAGCAGGCGACTGCCCCGGCGGCGACGGGAACGGCGGTGGCCAGCACGGCGCCGCCTGACCCTGCCTCCAGCGCGGCCAGTCCGGCCGTCGCTGGCAAGTAGCAGTGGGGCCGGCCTCCGTGCCGGCCTAGGACGAGAGCCGTCTGCGAAGTGACGGCGGGAGCGGCGGGACGGATCATCGTCTCGCCGCTCTTTTTGTTTGTGCGGTAGTCGGACGGGCTACTGTGGCTTCGAACCCAATGCCAAAACGAGACAAGTACGCGGTCTTTCGAGCCCTCGACCCCTTCTTCGCGATCATCCAGGAGGGCCTTCAGGAGGGCAATGACGGGCTCGTCGACGGCAAGCACTTCTTCGACGCGATCGCCCCCGACGCGTTCTTCGAGTTCCTCTACGACTTTCCGGGCTGGCCGAGGACCATTCGAGGGCGCGCCGCCCTGATGAATCAGTTCGCGGGATACGGGAAGAACATCACGCTTCACTCGTCGGGCGGGCTCGTCGTGCATCGCTCGCAGGACCCGCGCGTCGTCATTCTCGAGTACGAGGTGCACGGCAAGGTTGTGGCGACGGGCGTGCCCTACGACAACCGGTTCATCTCCGTCCTCACGATCGAGAACCGGAAGATCGTGCACTGGCGAGACTACATGGACTCTCTCGCCGCCTGGAGGGCGCTGAGCGGCGGCTCGCTGTGAGTACGCGGGGACGTGCTCGCAGTCCCCAATGACGAACGACAGCCCCTCAGAGGCACTGTCCGGCGGTATCGCAGAACAAGCTGCAGCAGGTCGCGTCCATGCTCCCGCCGGATTGGCACCAGCTCCCCGTGGGTAGGCAACAGCCGCCGTCGTCCGAACAGATTGCGAACTTCGGGGAGGAGCTCCCTCCGCAGCAGTCGGCATCGTTGTCGCAGCCGCTGCCGATGCCGGTGCAGCAAACCTTGCCAACCGGATCGCAATCGTTGGTCTGGCAGTCGGGGTCGGTCAAGCAAGGGCCGCCCAGAAGATTGTTGCCCGACGCCCCGTTGGAGACGCAGCTGCCGTTGGTGCAGGTCGCGCCCGCGCAGCAGGGAGTGCCATCGAGGCAGCTGCTTCCGACCGCCGCGCAGAAAGGCTGGCAAATGCCGGCGTAGGAGTAGTTGGTCGCGCCGGCCGGAGCGAGGCCGTTGCAGACGAGCTGGCCGCAACAGAGGCGTTCGTTGTCGCAGTAGCCGCCGTCGGAGACGCAGCACGCGCCCCCGTTCTCGCAAGTCGAGTCGCTGCAACAAGAGGGTCCCTTGCCACAGCCACCGAAGCCCCCGGCGCCGAAACAGAAGCTCGCGTCGGGCAGGCCGCCGCTGAAGTAGCACGCCATCTGTCCCGGCTTTCCGACGCAGGTGGTGCCGTCGCCGGCGCAGCAGGGATTCAGGTCGCAACTCTCCCCCGGGTCCACGCAGGGTCCGCCGCCGGTGCTAGTTCCGCCGGAGCTTGAGCCCCCGGAAGTCGATCCGCCGGAGGTTGATCCACCGGAGGTCAGGCCGCCCGAGGCCGACCCGCCCGAGCTCGAACCGCCGGAGGTGGCGCCGCTCGTGGTCGTCGAGGTTTCGGTCGGCAACGTGCAGACGTTATTCTGGCATTCCAGGGACTGTGTGTCCGGGCAGCAGTCGCCGGCGGTCATACAGGCGGCCCCCAAGGCGGCACAGCAGAATCCGCCGAAACACTCGGTGCCGTCGCAGCACTTTACATCTGACGAACAGGCTGCGCCGTTGGAGGCGCAAGTGCAGCCTCCATTCTCACAGTCGAGACCCGAGCAGCAATCGGTGGAAGTGGTGCAGGACAGCCCCATGTCATGGCAGCAGAGGCTGTTCTCGCAGGTGGTCCCGGGCCCGGTGTGGCTCGAGCCGCAGCAGTCTTCGTCGTCGGAGCAGGTCGCATTCAGCGCATGGCAAGTGCCCCCGGCGCAGGAATCGTTGCTGAGAATTGGGTACACGAGCAACACCGCGAGCGCCGCGGTCCATCGGTAGGGCCGGAGGGTCATCGGTGAACGTTACATTGGCCCGCGCCCGAAGGTCGAGAAATCATGGTGCGGGCTGAG
>Ga0302324_100027247_pt1 | contig 10892 bp, 9 predicted proteins | sample Palsa_T0_1_FD_201949 | JGI IMG/M metagenome (GOLD analysis project Ga0302324, IMG submission 201949) | Peat permafrost microbial communities from Stordalen Mire near Abisko, Sweden - Palsa_T0_1 | ecosystem: Environmental > Terrestrial > Soil > Palsa > Peat permafrost | place: Sweden: Abisko...
GGTCGCCGAAAACAGAGCGTTGAAAGTATTCATGCGTCCGGAATAACGAAATGAAGCCGCTGACAATTTTCGGACTAGTCGCCGTCACCGCCATGTTGGTGACCTACACCATGGAAAAGCGCAGCCCCTGGTTCATTCTGGCGTTCGCAGCATCGTGCGCCTTGGGATCAACCTACGGCTTCCTCCAGGGCGCCTGGCCCTTCGGCATCGTCGAAGCCATCTGGGCCGTAGTTGCCCTGCAGCGCTGGCGCGCCGCCGCTCGCGCATCGAACTGATTCGCGCCTAACCGCCCGCAGCTGACTTTTCGAGCCAGTTCCCTGTTTGGTTTCGATATTATTCGTGCCGGAGCGCATCCATCGGCTGAACCTTGGTAGCTGATCGAGCCGGCAGCGCGCACGCAAAAAAGGACGCTACCGCCAGGACGCCCGAGATGCCCAACAGCATGGACGGACTCGCAACCCCAATCCCCTCGAGTTTGCCGGCTAAGGCGCGGTCTGACGCAACGCTCAATATCCCTCCGAGTACGAACCCAGCCATCACCACCCGCCCAGTCGAACTCAGTACCAATTTCAGCAGGTTGCCGGAAGTCGCACCCAGCGCCATGCGAATGCCAAATTCGCGAGTGCGCTGCGCCACTGCATATGACACCACGCTGTAAATTCCCGTGCACGCCAGGATCAAACCGATCGCTCCGAAAATTCCAAACAAGAACGTCGCAAATCGCGGGTAGGCCGTAGCCGTTCCCAGGATGTCTTCCAGCGTGCGAATCCGCGTGATCGGCTGACCGGGATCTACCGCCTGCACCGCTCGGCGTGCGTCGTTCGAAAGTGCCCGCGGATTCACGCCTGTGGTTCGAATCGCGAACATCATGCCCGGCGGAGACATGATCGAGTAAGGCACGTAAATCGCCGGTTCCGGCTCGTCGTGCAACCCCGAGTTCCGCACCGTTCCCAGGATTCCAACGATCTGGAACGCCGTCAGGTCTTGCGCCGCTTTCAGAAAATCCGCCGGCAGTTGGCCGGTCACCAGGTCCAGGTGAATTTGCTTGCCTATAGGATCCTGGCCCGGCGGAAAATATTTCTTCACCATATCTTCAGTGATCACCGCCACCGGAGTTGCCCGGGTAACCTCCGCGGCGTCGAAGTAACGTCCTTTCAGTAGCGGAATCTCCATGGTGTTGAAATAGCCCTCGCTTACCAGGTTCACACGAATCGGTGTGCCCGGTGCAGGCAGACCCTCAACGCTGAATTTCGAGTCGACACCGGAATAAGGCGGCACGCCAGTGATCGTCGCGCCCACAGATTCCACCCCCGGAACCCTGCGCAAATGATCCAGCATGCCCGAAAAAAAGGCCTGCCGTTGGCTCCATAGCGGGTACCGCGCCGCAGGCACCGGAACCATCATCGTCAAGACGCCTTTGGGCTGGTAGCCAAGCTTTTGTTTTACCAGCTCGAGCATGCCCGCCGCAGCCAGCGAGGCCCCGGTCAGTAGCACCAAAGACAGTATCACTTCCGAAACGATCAGCGTGTCCCGTAGGCGCCGGCCTATCATGCTTGCGCCGCCGTCTCTCCCCGATTCTTTCAATAGCGATGCCTGATCTTGATTGGAAAGCTGCAATGCCGGAGCCAGCCCAAACAAAATCCCGGTCAGCAACGAAACCGCCACCGCGAAACAAAGCACCGGAATATTGATGGCAATCACCGCCTCATGCGGTACCGAGTATTCCGGCATCAGCGCCACCACCGCTTTCACTCCCCCATACGCCAGCGCCACACCCAGCGCCCCTCCCGCCACCGAGAGAATCATGCTTTCGGTGAGCAGTTGCTGAATCAAGCGCTTCCGCCCCGCGCCCAACGCCACTCGCGTCGCTATCTCTCCCCGTCGCGCGCTGGCGCGTGCCAGCAGTAAGTTCGCCACGTTAGCGCACGCGATTAGCAACAGGAATCCTACCGCCGCCAGCAGCGCCAGCAGCGTATTGGCGAACTTCCCGAGAATTCCTTCATTCACTGACTTGAACTCGGTCCGGAACGGGGGTTCCGGATAAAAGTACGTCGGACTTTCCTTCGAAAATTTTCCGTGGAACGCTTGAAACTCGGCGTTGAACTGTTCCTTCGGGATGCCCTGCCGCATTCTCACTACGATCTCCACGCGCTTCTCGGTACTGGGTTGCAGCTCCATCGGAACGTAAACGTCCGCGTCCTCCCACGTAAAGCGCACCGGCAGAACTCCAATCACCGTATAAAACTTGTCGTTCAGCCTTAAGTGTTGCCCCAGCACATCCCGGCTGCCCGCGAAATGCCGCTGCCAGAACAAATAACTCAGCACCGCCACCCGCTCCGCGCTCGATTCGCCGCTGCTCCCCTGTGCCAACCCTTCTCTTGTCCCCTGTGGCGGTGCCGCTGGCGAAAATGTTCGTCCGAAAAGCGGGGGCACGCCAAAAAACTCGAATGCGTTGGCCGAGAAGTCTTCCTGCACCACCGCTTCCGGCAGGCCCGCGTCGGTCATCACCACGTTATTTCGGTTCGTGGCAATCATGCTTTCCACGCTCTTGGCCCGCGCGCTCATCTCCAGGTACTCGGTCATGGTGTAGCCGGTGGTTCCGCGGTCCCCTTTGCTATTCACCAGGTGCGGAAAGCCGATCCGTTCGGCCCCCACGTACGGATAGGGATCTACCAGCACCGCATACACCACGCTGAAGATCGCCGTCGTCGCTCCGATCCCCAATGCCAGTGACAGCACTGCCACCGCCGTCGATACCCGGGCCTTCCCCAGCAATCGCAGCGCATATCGAATATCTTGAACCATCGACACGGATGCACCTCCAACTACAGCACCTTACGTATCTAGACGCATTCCCTTATCAAAATGTTCGCTAAGCCCCTGAAAAGTTTCCTCCGCCCTCGGCCGAATCATTCCCGTTTCGGGGTGCCCCGCGCAAACCCGCGGGTCCACCTTCGGCGATATGCCGCGGACTTCGGTCTTGGCTTGGATGCTCCGGCTTTTACCCGCAACGCGGAGCTATGAAATTGCGTCTTTAGTGAAGAGGTGTAGTGTCTGTCGCAGCCGGTCGGACATCTCGGAAATGAACGGAAGGACGCTCGGACCGGCGTCCACAGAAATGATTCATTTCGCCGAACACGCGACGGTGCTAGCCTATCCGCGACCGCCGCCGGATGTGGCAGATTGCCAGAGACCATGCACACTAACAAAAGCGAAGCTGGGGATCGCGCCTCTCTGCGGCGCAAGACTAGGAGAATTCCAATCGCGACAACTGTAAGGATCAAAATGCGTATGTGTCAGAGAACAAAAGCCTTACAAAATCTGAATCGAGACTCTCGTTTCGGAGCAAAATTGACCGGATGGCGTTCGTATGTCTACGACAACAAAAGGGTTAAGAGATCTGAATCGCGGCAAAACTAAAAACATATCCCTATGGTCTAAATACTAATATAAGGACTGGGGCGCCCTTGCCACGGGCGAGCTAGAGATTTGAATGGGAGGTCATCCATGTCAGAAGACCTGATCGACATTAAGATGATCGACGATGCTGCAAAAAGGCTTTCTAGGCGCACCTTCATCAAAGCGGTCATCGCCAGCGGAGCCGCTGTTTCTTCCGCGAGCTATCTGTTCCGCGCCTCCACTTTGTTCGGTCAGGCGCCCGGGGCGGGTGCAGGCGAACGGCTCATCACCCTCAACGTCAACGGCCAGCAGCGCCGCGTTGACGTCCTGAAGCAGGAAACCCTCGCGTGGACCCTGCGCTACAAGCTCGGCCTCACCGGCACCAAGCTTGGTTGCGACCGCTCCGAATGCGGCGCCTGTACCGTCCTGATTGACGACGTTCCGCACTATTCCTGTTCGATACTCACTCACGTCGTCCGCTCCCGCAAAGTGCTCACCATCGAAGGCCTCGCCAACCCTGACGGTTCGCTTCACCCCGTGCAGCAGGGCGTGATTGACGAACAGGGATTCCAGTGCGCCTTCTGCATGTCCGGCTTCATCATGGCCACCGTCGGATATCTGAAGACAAATCCCAATCCCACGCGCCAGGAACTCGCCCACGGCATCTCCGGCAATCTTTGCCGTTGCCAGGACTACAACAAAATCCTCACAGCCATGATGCGCGGCGCAGAGCTTTCCAGGAGCGCGAGCCATGTCTAATATCGAAAAGCCCGGCCAAGCGGCGGAGCGCCAGTACGGTGTGGGTCACAAGCTGGTCGGCAAGAATTATGCCACTCCCGACCTCTATGCAAAGGTGACCGGCGCATCCAAGTACGCGGAAGACTTTCGCGCCGACGGCATGCTGTTCTGCAAGCTGCTGCTTTCCCCGATGCCGCACGCGCGCGTAAGGCACATTGACGCGAGCAAAGCGCTGGCCATGCCCGGCGTGCGAGCGATTCTCACCGCGGACGACCTGCCGGCGCCGGCCGACTCGCTCACCGATAACGGCACCGTCATCAAAGCCAGCAAGTGGGGCGAACGCGGTCTCACCATGGAACCGGTCTATCAAGGTGAACCGATCCTTGCCGTGGCCGCGGTCGATGAACTCACTGCCGCCGACGCCATCGAAAAAATCCAGATTGATTTCGAGCGGCTTCCTTTCGTCATCGATCCATTGCAAACGCTTCGGCCCGGAAGCCCGAATCCTCGCACCGATGGCAACGTCTGGGTGCGCCCGGCGCCGCCGGGTCCGCCGTTGCCCCAAATCGCGGAGCTGAAATGGACCCACGCTGACTTTGCCGATTACAAGGAGGGACGTCTGCCAATGGGCAGCGCCCCCGATCAATGGTCGTACGGCGATCTGGAATCGGGCTTTAGGAATGCCGCGCTGGTTCTCGACGATTCGTTTGTCACCCCCAACACCAGCCATCAGACCATGGAACCCCGCAGCGCCATGGCTTATTGGCAGAACGGAAAGTTGTATCTCCACACCGGCACGCAAAGCACCGCGCAAACATTGCCCGCCATCGGCCGATGGATGAACATGGATGTCAGCAATATTGTCTTCATCAGCGAATATACCGGCGGTGGATTCGGCAGCAAGATAACCGGCGGCGTCTCGATGATCATTCCTGCGCTGCTCGCCAAGAAGGCTAACGCTCCGGTGATGATGCGCATCAGCCGCGAAGAAGAGGGCTTCATCGGGCGAGGCCGGCCCAGTTTTCTGGGCCGAATGAAAGTGGGCTTCAGCAGCGAGGGCCGTATCGTGGCCCTCGACATGTTCGTCATCTGCGACAACGGCCCATACGATGCGCAGGGCGATGCAGGATCGTCGGGCCGAATCGTCTCGTTGTTGTATCAGCCCCAGGCCATGCGCTGGCGCGGCGTAACTGTGCTCACCAATACGCCGCCGCGCAGTGCGCAAAGCGCGCCCGGGGGCATGCAGGGAATCACCATCATCGAACACATCGTCTCCAAAGCCGCGCGCCAGCTGAAGCTCGACCAAGTGGCCATCCGCCGCATCAACTGTCCGGAAGGCAAGGCCGAGTTCGGCCCGGTGATGAACGGCAAGCGCGCTCATGCCACCAGCGCATTTATCAAGGACGCCCTGGACCGTGGTGCGGAAAAATTCCACTGGCGGGAACGGGTGGCGCGCACGCCAAAACGGATCGGGTCGAAGGTGCGCGGCGTCGGCGTATCGGTTAGCTGCTACGTTGGCGGCACGATTGGTTTCGACGGCCTTCTTCTCATCCTGCCCGACGGCCGGGTCCGCTTTCAGTCGGGCATTGGCAATCTGGGGACCGAATCGGTGATGGATGTTCACCGTGTGGGCGCGGAAATTCTCGGCGTGCCGTGGGAGAAATGCGAAGTCGTATGGGGCAATACCGCCAAGAACTTTCCCTACACCTGCGCTTCCGGTGGCAGCCAGACCACCCACGCCATGACCCGCGCGGCGTTTGCCGTGGCGATGGATGCCAAAAGTAAGCTCCAGCAGATTGCCGCAAAAATCCTCGGAGGCAAACCGGAGAGTTACGACGTCGCCGGCGAACGCGTCTTCCGCAAAGGCGGTGGCGCGGGGATGACTTTGGCTCAGGCAGCCCAGCACGCGATCAAACTCGGCGGCATCTTCGATGGCCACGACGTTCCCGCGGACGTGAACAAAGTCACCAAGACCTCCATCGCCGCTCTGGCCGGCCAGGGTCTGTTGGCAGCCGCGAAGGATAACTATCCTCGCGATGGAGCGACGCACTCCTACGTCGCCGCCTTCGCCGAAGTGGAAGTGGACGTGGAAACCGGCCATTACCAGATTGTCGATTTCCTCGCCTACGCTGACGTAGGCAGCGTGATTCATCCGGACGCGCTGGGTGGGCAGGTTCTGGGACGTTCGACGCTCGGGATTGGCCACGCCATCGGCCAGAAGTGGGTGATGGATCCTCACTACGGCATCATGGTTTCCAAGCGCTTCCACCACACCAAGCCCCCGACGATTATGGATGTGCCGGTCGACATGCAATGGGAGGCGCTGGACATTCCGGATCCGGAGACGCCGGTCGGCGCCCGCGGCATCGGCGAGCCTCCGGTAGGAGGGGGATGCGCCTCGATTTTGAACGCGCTTTCGGATGCGCTCGGCGATGAGGTTTTTCAGCGCGCGCCAGTGAACGCGGACACCATTCTCACGTCGCTCGAAGCAGGCCGGCCCATGCAGCTTCCTTTGACACAGCACATTTGATCGGAGAAGTAAGAGGAGAGAGCCATGGCTGTAATTCGAGACGTCATGCCGGCCTTTGATCTGTTGCAGCCCAGCTCCGTTGACGATGCACAGAAACTTTTGCAGCAGCACGGAGCCGACGCGTGGGTGATGGCCGGAGGGCTCGATAGCTTCGACTGGCTGAAGGACCGGATCAAGAGGCCGAAAGTGGTGGTCGATCTGAGTGGGATCGAGGAACTGAAGGGTGTTCGCCCCACCAGCGACGGCATCGAGATCGGCGCGATGACCACGCTCACCGAAGTGGTGAATGATCCTCTGGTTAAGAAGAATTATGGCCTGCTCGCACAAGGCGCGGAACTGGCGGCGTCGCCGCAAATCCGCAACCAGGGCACCATTGGAGGCAACGTAACGCAGGACGCGCGCTGCTGGTATTACCGCGCGGGTTGGCCGTGTTACCGTGCCGGCGGCAACATCTGCTATGCCGACACGCCGGAGGGACGCAACCGCGAACACGCGATCCTCTACGCAGACCGCTGCGTGGCGGTGAATCCATCGGATTCGGCGCCGGCGTTGATCGCCTTGGACGCCAAATTCGTGATGCGCACGCCAAAGGGTGAGCGCGTGGTGGACGCCGAGGACTATTTCATCGGACCGGAAATCGACATCACCCGGCTGCACATCTTGAAGCCCGGAGATTTGCTGACGGCCATTCGAATTCCTTCCGCTTGGGCCGGCGCGCAATTCTATTTTGAGAAAGTGCGAGACCGGAACGTCTGGGATTTTCCATTGTTGAACGTCGCGTCGGCGATGGTGGTGTCCGGCGGGAACATTGAGCGGATGCGCATCGCCGTGAACGGCGCGGCGGCGCGGCCGCTGCGACTAAAGGCCGTCGAGGAAGCGGTTCGCGGCAAGCCTGCCAATGCCGCAACCGGAGAAATGGCCGGGAGGCTGGCGGTGCAGGGGGCGATCCCGTTGCAATTCAATGCTTACAAGATCCCGCTGATGAGGAATCTGGTAAAGCGTGCTATCGGAGGAGTGCAGGAGGCAACATGGGCGGCATCCTAGAATGGGCCACGGATCCCTGGGGTAAGACTGTTCCGATCCACATTGCCTGGTTCTTGATTTGGGTTTCGGCGATTTCCGGATTGCTATTCCTTATGGTCCACGCCACGTACATCCGATATTTCGCCAAGAAGAAGGAGTTTGCGAGCAGCGGGTCATCGCGCCTCGCCGCGCGCATACCGGAGCATGTGCCGCGACACTCGCTCACCGCTCGAATGTTTCACTGGATTATGGCGGCGGCGATGTTCACGTTGCTCTTTACCGCTTTCCTTCCGAAGGTGGGCGTTCAGTTTGACTGGGTCACCTATCATTGGATCGCGGGGACCGTGCTGACCATTTCCATCCTTTTTCACATTATTCATGCGTCGTTCTTTCTGGATTTCTGGTCGATCTGGCCGGACAGGATTGACATGCGCGACGCGCGGAGAAGAATCCTGCGGTTTTTAGGGAAGGCTGCGCCGCCGCCGGACAAATTCGCCAAGTATCCGCTTGAAAACAAGCTCTATCATGGCGCGATCATCGCCGCAGGCCTGTCTTCCATCCTCACCGGCGTGTTCATGATGTTTCGCGTGCGCACCGTCTTTTTTCCTCGCAATCCATATCTCTTCAGCGACATGACCTGGGGATTGATGTACGTGCTGCACGGGCTGGCTGGCGTCGGACTGATCGCGTTGATCATGGTGCATGTGTACTTTGGTCTGCGCCCGGAGAAGCGCGCCATCACCAAGTCGATGATCTTCGGCTGGATGAGCCGCGACTTCTATCTGGAGGAACACGATCCGGCGCGGTGGCCGGTGGAAGGGACTTCCTCGTCCACCACGATTTCGGGATCGGCCGCCGTGAAGGCCGAGGGTCTACCCGATGCTGGCTGATATCTCGCAGCGCTGCGACACCATCGAAGAATGTTACGAGTTCATGCTGGCCTACGCGGCGCAAGGACTTCCCAGCGACGAAGGCAGCAACTCCGGCGGACAGATCCGCGAATACCTGGCTCGCGCCGCGCAAGCGATCTCCGGGTTAGCAGAGAGCGGCGCCGCAGCGGTGCAACAGGACAGCCTTTCGCCGGCCGAACGATACCAATCCTTCTTTGCGGTGCTGGCCCGCGACGCAAGCGACTCCCTCGCCGCGATTGAACTGGTCTTCGCCCAGCCCGCCATCAGCTCCCAGTTGATCGACAATCTAAATGCCTCCATCCATCTCCGCGCTCTGCTCACCGATCTGTTTCTGCTAAGCGAGATCGCCAAGACCCAGCGCACACCAGCCAAACCCTTAGCCTCCGGCGGTTAAAATGCGTGGTGGCGGCGTACCGGGATTTTAGGCGGATTTAGATGGTTTACCCGATACTCGATTTGCTTGCGGAGTTATACTCTGGGGCGTTAGATCGGAAGCGATTGCACACCTCTATGGAGGAACGCCATGATTTCTGTTACGGGAGTTTTCAAGTCGCAGTCGGATGCGCAGCGCGGTGCAACACAGCTCTTGCCTATTGGAATCTCCAAAGATCGGATCAATGTGCTGACGCCGGGAGCTTCGGAAAAGGAACTGGACGCGGTGCCTGTGGATGCGGCTGAACAGCCGGGGATGGGCAAGGCGATCGGAGCTGCGGTGGGCGGCGCGGTGGGATTAGCCGGCGGAATCGGATTGGGCGGCGCGGTGGCCAGCCTGCTGTTACCCGGAATCGGTCCGGTGATCGCGATTGGCGCTGCGGGTGCGGCGCTGCTAGGCACGCTGGGATTCACGGCTGGGGGAGCCATCGAGAAATCGATGACCAACGGGCTGCCGGAAGACGAGCTGTTTGTCTACGAAGATGCGCTGCGGCAAGGCCGCACGGTAGTGATCGCGGACGCTGACGATGATACGCAAGCCAAAGCGGCGCGCGGAGTGCTGGAAAATGCCGGCGCCGAGAGCATCGACCGCACCCGCGATATGTGGTGGGTAGGTGTACGCGGCGTGCAAAAGGAGAAATACGACGCGAAGGGCGGACACTTTGACGATGACGAACGCTATTTCCGCTGCGGTTTCGAGTCTGCGCTGCATGTGCAGAATCGCGGCAAATCTTTCGATCAGTGCCGCGCCAAGGTAGCAAGCGACCATCCGGAATTGCACGAGCGTGAACCATTCCGCCGAGGATTTGAGGAAGGTACCGCTTATCTGGAAGCGGTGCGCAGCCGGCATAAAAACTAGGCATCCGCGGGACGTTAATTCTTACCGCCCGCCGTTATTCCGTCCAGCTCAGGCTGCGAACACCTGGGAGGGTGCGGAGTTGTTCTATGGCTTGCGGCGTTGTAGGAACGCGAACGATTCGCGTGTTCCATCTCAACTCGCAGTTCAGGCTGCAAAGCACAGCGGGCGGGTCGTATAGCACACCCCAATTCGTGACGGTCCACTTTTCTGCGAGTAGACGTTGGCGGAAATCCGCTTCGGCGGGCGCGTCCGGCGAGAGGATGAGTTGAAGCGTGGCGCGATGTTCGCGGGGAAGATGGTTCTCCAGGTGCCTGACCGCCCAAAGAACGATGAATGCGATGATCGAAGCCACCGCACCCAAATAAAGATTGCCTCCACCGAAGAGCAGGCCGAGAACCGTTACGAACCACATTGTCGCGGCAGTGGTGACGCCACTCACATTGAGCCCGCGCTTGACGATTACTCCCGCGCCGATAAAACCGATGCCGGAGAGAATGCCGAGCGGAAGGCGCATCAGATCCATGACCACAAACGAGGATGGGTCCTTACCCGCGAGCGGCAGGAGCAGGTTGACCTGCAACATGGCGAACGTGGCGGCGAGGCAGACCATCATGGTGGTGCGAATGCCGGCGGGATGGCCGTGCTCGTCGCGGTTTAGTCCGATGACGAAGCTGGCGACTGAGGCCAGCAACAGGCGGACCGCGATTTGTTCCCAGGTGAGAACTAAGGGCATGTGAGTTCCTGGTGCGGCGTGCATCGATGCCGGGGGTAAAACGATTGATCGCTTTCCGATCTACACCCGCTATTCCACTTGATCGAATTAACCGGGGAATGGTTGCAGGATTCGTACGAGAAGGAAGACTTTTTTAGCATCCTACGTTTTCGTCGACGAATTTCGGCATCACCCGCTAGCCCGGCATGAACGAGACATCCTTGACAAGAATGGATCGCCGCTTTAGCGTCGCGGGAGCGGCGGCGCGATGGAAACGCGTGAGAGGGA
>Ga0302324_100027249_pt1 | contig 10892 bp, 7 predicted proteins | sample Palsa_T0_1_FD_201949 | JGI IMG/M metagenome (GOLD analysis project Ga0302324, IMG submission 201949) | Peat permafrost microbial communities from Stordalen Mire near Abisko, Sweden - Palsa_T0_1 | ecosystem: Environmental > Terrestrial > Soil > Palsa > Peat permafrost | place: Sweden: Abisko...
CTTGACTCCGTTTCGCAAGCTCGACCAGCCGCTGCAGGATCTTGGCAGCGGGTTCGCGACCATTCTCATATCTAGAGACGGTCACTACTGTAACTCTGAGCGCATCAGCGAACTGCTGCTGTGTATACCCCAGCTTCTTCCGTAGCCTCGTGATGGCGCTCGCGGTCGTCACACTCAGTCATCATAACCCGAAAGTTATCCGTTTATCAAGGAAGTTCAAGTGGCCTTCGAATTAGGTATGGGTGGAGTCGAAGCCTAAAAAATTGACGAGCTACTTATCCGATGGTACGATTGGTTAAATGATCCAAAGGAGGGCACATCGTTGAAAACCGCGTTTCTCTCGGTCAGGGCAGCCTCGATCGAGCACGGCATACCGTACTGGCTCTTGTTGGAAGCAGTCCGCAGTGGTCGTATCAAGACCGTAACGCTATCTAAGCGGCGGCTCATCCCCGCGAGGGCTATGACCTTATTCATGGCACAGGTTAATCAGCTGAACGCCGCGGCGGGGACCAATGGTATTCCCGTTTCGACCGTGAAGCGACCCGGGGGTTCGGATTGACCAAATCTGATCTAAAACTTGGTCAGCGCGCAATTCTGGCAATAATCCAGGAACTAGAGTTTGGCGTAATTGAACGGGTGTCGGTGCGCGATGGTGAGCCCCTCTTAGTGGCAACTACAAGAATCATCGAAGAAGTCACGCTAGCCTCAAGCCAACGGCGCCATTTTCACCACGGCAGCGCTGATTTCACGCTTACACGCGAATTTGAATGTCTGTTCGACCAATTGAAAAAACTGCAAAATGGCACGGTAGATATCCAGATCCGCCATTCTCGGCCCTTCCGTTTGATTATCCATCGCCATGAAGGCTGCCAGCACCTGGTAGCACCTGGCGAGTCTAGAGACGTGCACGAATGACTGGTCAAGGCGCGGATCTCGGGGAAATTCGGCGGGCTATCTCGACGTTATTGAGGGGCGGGGAAGCGCACGACAACTCGAAGTCGCGCTCCATCTCTTACGCCATAGCTCGCGCGCTAGGGTTTGACGTGGGCCCCGAGCCCCGTAGGGGCAGAGCCGATGGAATCTGAGATCCGCCGGTTCCTCGAAGCGCTATTTGCCGAAAAACCGAGTGATCTTTACTTGCTTATCTGGACATTGCCCGACAAACGATCTTACTGGTTCCAGCGCGTGGAGGACGCTGTTCGGTTTGTGGAATCGCTGACTGGTCAGGACATCTATGTCGGCGTGGGTCTATCGAGTGAGGATCGCAGCGTTCACCAGCGCTGTGTGTCCGCGGACGTTGCAGGAATAGTTGGTGTCGCGGCAGACATCGACTTGAGGTCAATCGCTCACGTCAAATCGGCGTTGCCGGGAACGATTGATGAAGCTCTTTCGCTTTTGCCAACAGAGTTCCCGCCGACATTCGTGATTCTCACCGGTAACGGCATTCACGCTTGGTGGTTGTTCAAGGAACCGTACATCTTTCAAAACGATGAAGATCGTAAGTCCATAGCAGTTCTATCAAACCGTTGGGGTACCCTCATCCAGGACAATGCTCGGATGCGCGGATGGAAAATCGAGCGGTTGAGCGACCTTGCGCGTATTCTTCGAATCCCCGGCACCTTGAACTGCAAAGACCCTGGGAGCGTGAAACCGGTGGTTACTCACGCTTGCACTGATCACCGCTACAATCCGTCCGACCTTACCGAATACTTGGATGACCTCGCCGTACTCGACTCCGATACCGAGGAAAATGCCAGCAAGCAGTGGGCCCAACAGTTTCAAGACACGCCACTCAAAATTGAACTCAACGCAGCTATCCCGGAGGTGCAACTCGAACAGTGGATCGCGTCCGACGCGCGGTTCAAGAACACCTGGTTCCGCCACCGGACTGATCTGAAGGATCAAACTCAGTCAGGTTATGATCTGGCGCTCGCAGATTTCGGCTTTGGTGCTGGCCTAGCCGCGCAGGAAGTTGTCACCCTCATTGTCCACCACAGGCGAATACATCATCAAAAGGCCCGCACCGGGCTGGATTATTTCCACCGAACGCTAGCCAAAGCCGCCGAATTCCACCAGAAAAAATTCCAATCGGGCCCGCCTCCCGATTCGGCCGCGGTCCCAGAAAGCGAGACGGATTGTGTGAGGCCGAATCCGTGCTTGGGACAACGTCCCAAGTCGGACAGGGAAAAGATTGATCTGTGTAAGAAGATATCCACTGCACTCGGCGTCGAAGTTCTCCGGATCGTGAAGTTGTCCGGCGACGATCCCCTGTATCAGATGGATCTCGCCGAAGGAAGCATTTCGTTTGCCGGAGTTGGGAAATTAATTAGTCAGCCTGCGGTGCGGACGGCGATCGCCGGCAAAGTCGGGATATTGATACCCGACATTAAGCGCGCCGCGTGGAAGAACTTGGTCCAGTCCATGCTCGATGCCTGCATCGTCGAGGATGGTGGCGAAGAACTGGACTCCGCTGGGTCAGCTCGTCTGTGCATCCGACAGTACCTTGCTGACGCAACGTTCATCCCTGCGATTGCCGGCCAACCCCCTCAGGATTTGCGGAAACCGATGGTTTGCAACAGCCAGATCACAGTCTGTGCCAGCGATATCCAGCAATATCTCAACAAGACGGGAGCTCAAGGCATCTCAGTTCGGGCGGTGGTTGGAATGCTATCAGCCCTCGGAGCGAAGCACGAACGGGTGCGCGGGAATTTCAAAGAGCAAAGCAGGTGGATGCTGCCGCTCGATGAATTTGATCCAGCTGACTATCCTTCCAGTACGTCGGGAGGCCCACATGCATGATCAACTCCCCGAAACGCTGAAGATGATTGGCCTGAGAGATCACTCTGTGACGAACGAATACCGAATCTTTGGTCCGCCTGGGACAGGCAAGACCCGAAGCTCAACACAGCACATTCACCGCGCGGTCGATCGTTTCGGAAGCAATTCCGTAATGGCAACGAGCTTCACCAGGGCGGCGGCCATCGAGCTTACCGGCAGAGATGTATCCATCGATCTGGAACGAATCGGGACACTCCACTCCTCGTGTTTTCACGCACTAGGGAAACCTCCAATAGCCGAGGCGCACGTCGCTGATTGGAATCGCGAAAACCCGCGTTCGCCGATCACGCCGGTTTCGCGAGATCGCAGGCTCGAAGGGGAGAATGCGAATACCGAAGAAGATCCTGTACTGAAAGTCGGGGACGGGCTGCTACAGCAACTCAATTACTACCGTGGAAAAATGATCGCACCGGAGAGGTGGCCCAACAGCGTCCGGGATTTCTATTTTAGCTGGGGTCTGTACAAAGCCTCGAATGGTCTTCTCGATTTCTCGGATTTGATCGACACAGCCCTCCGCGACTTGGAGTTCGCGCCAAACAAACCAGCCGTAATCATTGCCGACGAAGCGCAAGACCTCAACCCGATGCAGCTGGCTTTGATTAGGAGTTGGGGTAGCGGCGCGGACCATCTCGTACTGGCTGGGGATGATGATCAGACGATCTACGCCTGGGCGGGGGCATCGCCAGAGGCAATCCTGTATCCGGAAATTCCCGAGGATCACAAGAGCTTTCTCACCAAGACCCGACGTGTTCCGCGAGCGGTCCATGCCCTCGCTGAGCAACTTATCCACCGGGTCAGTCAGCGCCAGGAGAAGATATACGAGCCTCGGGATGCCACCGGCGTGGTGAGGCGATTGTCACTGGGGTACAAATCGCCTGAGTACTCGATTCTCAAAACGCTTGAACGGCACCTAAGTGAGCGAAAACGGATCATGTTGCTTGGCTCCTGCTCATACATGTTGCGGCCGATTCTCGCGGTCTTGCGAAAAGAGGCGATCCCGTTTCACAATCCTTACCGGAAGAGCAACGGATTCTGGAATCCTCTGCGCACGAGCAGCCGCTACGCCACTGCGAATCGCGTCCGAGCGCTATTAATCGCCCATGCCGGCTTCGGGGTTGGCCAACATCCGTGGAGGGGTGGCGAGCTTGCATTGTGGACCGAATGGCTGCAAGAGGATGGCATATTGACGGGTCGCGGCCGCGAAATCATCGGGGCGCTGCCGCCGGTGAAGGAGACAACTCCCGAAATTCTCGCGGCGATCTTCCAGCCAGATGCCCTTACGGACATCCTGGAGGCACTCCGGGCTGATACGCCGATCGCCCTCCTGAACTGGTGGCGACATCGAGTGGCTCCTGAGTTTCGCAAAAGGATTAATTTTCCAGCGCACATCGCGGCGCGCCGCGGCGGCCACGCAGTGGTCGACGAGCCCCGCGTGATCGTCGGAACGATCCACTCCGTTAAAGGCGGAGAAGCGGACATCGTTTATCTCTTTCCCGACCTCAGCAAGGCGGGAGATGCTCAGTACCAGCAACGTGGAACCCCGAGGGATTCGGTGATCCGTCTGTTTTACGTAGGCGTGACCAGGGCTCGGGAAACGCTCTATTTGTGCTCGCCCGAAAGCGGCGACGCAATTTCGATCTGACTTGGGCGACTTGCATGATTATGGGACTCGACGCTACATTGCTGAACCTGACGGGAGGCGTCAGGTTGAAACAACGAGTCCAACACCCTAGCGTAATTGAGCGGAAGGATCGCGGCCAGCACTATTGGTATTTCCGCTATAGAGAAGATGAGCTGCTTCCGAACGGGAAGATCAGAGTCCGCAGAAAATTTCACACAATCGGACCGAGCTGCGGCGAAGGTGCGCTCACCAAGAAGCAGGCCGAAATAGAGCGTGACAAGTTCCTTGTACAGCGGAACGCGGCTCCAAGCCGATGCGAAGCTGCGGTGGCGGTGCAGCAACCGGTTGAGATCGGCGCCATCCTGTTCGAGAAGCTGGCCGAATTGTGGCGGAAGGATTACGCCGAAAATCCTATGGTCAGGCTCGCCCAGCCGACCCGCGATAAGTACCGGATGCGGCTAGACACACACATCCTGCCGCGATGGAAAGATGCGCGGCTCGCGGACCTCGAAAATAGCAAAGCGATCCTCGATTGGCTCCAGCACGAATGCACATCGTGGCATATGATGGTCGACCTGCGGAACATCATGAGCGGTATCATCACCCGGGCACAGGAATGGGGCATTATCCCGCGTTCGTTCGCGAACCCAATGCAGTGGGTGAAAGTCGGCAGGAAGTGGACCGTACGCGAGGATCGTATCCTCGACGACGATGAGACCGCCGCGGTGTTTGCGCGCCTCGAGGATCCACACCTTCTGATTTGCGAGACCTGCCTCGACACTGGCACGCGGATTTCCGAGGCAGTCGGGCTGCAACTGAAGCACTTTGACCCAAAGAAGGGCACAATTCGGATCGAGCAACGGCATTGCCGGGGCGACGTTGACGAACCGAAGACAAAGAACAGCAAGCGGACGCTGGCTCTTGGCACCTTGCTGGAACGGTACCAGGCGTGGATCAAAGCGAAGAATATTGCGCGGCCAAACGACTGGATCTTCTTCCAGGAGGAGAACCGCACCAAGCCTATGTGGGACTCGGGGGTGCGGAAGGCGCTCAAGATCGCCGCACAGGACGCCGGCTGTGATTTTCCGGGCTTTGGCCTGCACTCGTTCCGGCGGGCCAATATCACTATGCGACAAGAGGAGGGCGGAAGTGCAATCGAGGCCAGTAAAATCGCTGGGCACGCTACTGTTAGCCAGACCGGAGACTACACTGTGGTGCAACTTAAGCGGCAGGAACAGCTGACTCGTGCGATTCAGGACCGCGTCGCCAGAGCACGCGAGAAGCAGGAGAATACCACCAAGCTGGGTAGCACTGTGGTAAAAGCCGCCTGAAACCGAGGCATCACCACGATGGAGACTCGAAGTCTGCAGTGCCAAGCGGATTAAGAGAAGCAATCCAATACGATTCAAAAAAAACCAGTTAATAGCGAACTCCAAATGTTGGTGATGTGCTCTAATGTCTCAGAGAACACCCGCAATGCTTCGGCTTCCCATATTTACCGTTCTCCGGATCTCGAATTACGGACTCTTCCCTGGTCGCCCAAGTGGGAGCGGCCTGGACTGGACCTTTGAGGACGGGGTCACTCTCATCGCTGGAGTGAATGGTCTTGGAAAGACAACAATCCTGACGATACTTCTACGATGCCTCACAGGTCCCTTTGATCTGACAGGATACGGCATCCCCGATCAGCTCGAATCGGTCTTGCCAGCCGAGCCCGTGAGTTTGAAGCCCTCCGTGAAGCGGTTTTTCAGACAGCGTGTTGCCGACGACGCGAAGACAGCAACCGCAGAACTTCATGCTCACTTCGGGACCGATACAATCGAGATTGTTAGAAATTTGTCGGACCTGACTCTTGTCCGCTTTACGATAAACGGCACTGAACAAATATTCTCCCCTCACTCCACCTCGGCGGAGCAAACCTTCCAGGAGAGGATGTGCAGCCTATTTGCGCTAGGTTCCTTTGTCGACGTACTTTTGATACTTCACCACATTGTCTTCTTCACTGAAGACCGGCCCGGCGCACTTTGGGACGAGAACGCACAGCGCCAGATCCTTCGTGCACTCTTTCTTGACATGCAACTCGCCAGGAAAGTCGCAGAACTAGAGCGGGAAGTCGGAAGTGCGGACAGCAACGCACGCAACCATAGCGCAGCAGCGTTCGGCCTAAAGCAGCTTCTTGCAGAGGCGCGAGATCGCGAACAGCTTTCCCCCGGAGTTTCGGCAGACCTGGCGCTAGAACAGAAACTGCTCGATGCTGAGTTGGAAGAGCGTGAACGGCTGACGGGGCGCCTTAGCGATCTTGACGATGATCGAAAAGACGCGCGCCGCCAACTTGAACACGCGAAAGCCCAGCGTGAGCGGGCAGAGAACAAGGTCGAAGAACTCAAGCTCGCCGTTTTGGTGCGACTGTTTCCAAAGATGGAGGACTCAGCCCGATTGGTAGTGCTCAAGGCTTTGGCAAGCGGCGAGTGCCTTGTGTGTGGCGCAGATGCCCGAGGGCGCCGCGACGAGCTTGAGCGCCTCTTGGCAGGGGGCTTCTGCCCTTCCTGCGGAGCAGCTCCGGAGAGACAAGAGCATGTCGTTCCGCCTTTCGAGGTTGAGAGGGCTCGGGTTAAGCTTACGCGGAACGAAGCAGATCGTGCTTTTTTGGTCGAACAATCGAGCGCCGAGCGACTGACTGTTGCTACCTCCCAGTACGACCAAACTCTGGATCGACTGGAGGCTTTGAGGACGAGCATCGCCGAACGAACTAATAGAACTCGGCGACTCTCCGCCCTGCTCCCCATGGAAACCGAGGAAGTTACTAGACTTCAGGACGCCTTAAGAGAAACCCGTCGAGCGCAGAAAAATGCCGAATCGAGACGAGCGGCGTGGGCACGAAAGCTTGCCGCGGCATTGGAAAGGGGCCGACTTCCCATACAGCGCAAGACAAAGCAGCTCGCCACCGACTTTCATGCCTACGCAACGGCGCTTCTTTCCGAAGAAGTCGAACTCGTGCGGATTGTGACGAAGGTCAAGATCACGCAGGGGAAGGAGATATTTGAGGTCCCTGCGTTTCGGCCCCAGATGGCTGCAGCGGACCGGCCGGGCCTTACTCTGCGAGGCACGTCAGCGGATGTTTCTGAATCTCAGCGAGAACTTATCGACTTGGCGTTTCGTTTGGCATTGATCAAGCTCGCCACCGAAAAAGCGTCGTGCACATTCATGATGGAAACGCCGGAAGCGAGCCTTGATGAATTGGCGATGGGACGTGTTGGAAAGGCCCTTTATGGGTTCGCTAGCGAGGGCAATAACAGACTCATCGCGACTACGAATCTCACGAATGCGGGGATGATCACAGCGATGTTTGGGGGGCCGGTCAAACGTGCCGCGCAAGTGTCAGATCGAAAGAAGCGAATACTGAACCTTCTGCAACTGGCCGCTCCGAATCAAGCCGTCTTAAGAAACATGAAAAAGTACGAACAGATTTTAGAATCTGCGTTGGCCGGCAAGAACTAGTATGAATGACGTAGATCCAGCGCAACTCGAGATCTGGGGCGAGACAAACCGCGAGGCCCTCAAGCAACGTGTCCGAGTGGTCCAGCTTCTCGAAGCTGCTGAGAGAGCTGGTATTACACCTATCCCAGCACGACGTTTGCACGCGTTCGCATACCTTGCTGACGTGCTAAGCCCGGTGTGGGACCTGCAGCCATTCGACGGCAAAGTGCTCAAAGTGGAGCACGGGCCTCACTATCCAGACCTTCAAAGAGAAGTAGATAGGCTCGTGGTTATGGGCCTAGTAGCCGTATCGCGGTTACGTTACGTTTCCCGCGCTAATTCCGGACCTCTCGTCGATGCAGACTACGGTATCAACTTCGAATCTTCATATCTTCAACCTATCTTGTCCGCGATTGGAGCCCGCGGCGCCGATCAGGCGCTTGACTTCCGCGACGCTGAGATCCACACCTTTCTGGTAGAACTTGCATGTGCGATAGCTACCGTTCCCGACGATGAAATCGACTCCGCGGCAAGTTTTGATGCGACATATGCTGACGACCGCATAGACTATTCGAACGTCGTTGATTTCGGCAACTGGTCGACCAACGCACTACAGGATAATCTGAGCCTTGCGGTAACCGAGCGTTTCCATAGGTTTTTACCTGGGCGCGCGCAACTATCAGCCGGCGAAAAACTATACCTGTATGCCTCGTTCCTTAGCAGGAGGATGAATGGAGCCTGAAGGCGCGGGAAAAGTCCCCGGTGTTGAGGATGGGGAACTACTTGCGGCCCTCGCGGATCTCGGGAGAGTACCGCCAACTCCAGTTGACGTGTCCGACCGGTTTCGAGCCGAGGTTCTGGCAATAGTTGAGGATCGGGCCCAACGCGGCTGGGAGGGCGAGAGCAATTCGGACGTGTCGGTGTTTCTCCATACACCCTATCCGAGAGAAGTTGGCGAGAAACTTGGCGCAGCTGCTGTTTCTAATCTGATCGCAAGCGGTAACCCTATCCTCGGTAACCTATTTCTGCTGAACCCAGACGCTTCGTATGGACGAGTGATTGAACTTCCGGCCAAAGCAGATGACATTATCGACTGGCTGATTGACCGAGGCCTGGGAGACCAGCCGGTAGTGTTCGCCTACCGCGCGAGTAAACGGCTACTGGCACGGGGAAAAGGAGCTAAAGGTGCAATCACGCGGAAGGATGCAGTTAGAGATAAACCACCAACCGCAACGTTGCAGGAAGTTGAAGATGCGCTCACTCACATCCACGGTCAATATCTGATTACGCCCAGCGGCTGTCCCGATGGCGTGTGGGAGAAGAAGCGATCTGCCGATTACGTCCCTGGGCCTCGCCCCGAACAGGCCATTCAACGTGAACTCAAGACCAATCTTGGCTCCTGGTTTCGGGGATTAGTGCGTGCCACCGTAGAGGAGCCGACCCCCGTCGGACGGATCGACGTCCGACTTTCTCATATTAGAGGAGGTACCTGGGTCTACTGGGCAATACTCGAACTGAAGGTGCTTCGATCGAAGCACAATGCGGCCGAGGGCGAAAAGGCCAATCCAGTGACCCATAAGGATAACGTTGAAGCGGTTGCGGAGGGTGTGCGTCAAGTCAACGCTTTCGCTAAGACCTGGAACGCGGAACCGCTCTTGGAGATATTTGACCTACGCGAGCTCAAGGATACAGATGTCCTTTCGGAGGAGACCGTAACCCGGGAATTGTCGAAGTGCATACCGGTCCCGAGTTGCCGAATCTGGCCGCTATTTGGCTCAGCCGGCGACGCTCGATTGGCGGGTTTCCCTTAGCGCCGCCGAAGAACCAAAAGAGATTCAAGGAGGCCGGGCTGACCGCCCTGTTGAGGCGATACTCTCATAGATCGAAACGGCTCGCTACGCAGGACGTCATAATTCAATTCTGGGGCGATCTCAGCAAGAATTCCTGCGACAGGCACGTGGACACCTGCGTAGCGGCTATCCCCAACGACCATGTATACACGTCCACCCCTTCGCATCTTTCTCCCAACTGCCTTGAGCACGTCTCCCATATCCGAGACGTATGCCATAATCATGTCCGGTATATGACGGTTCCAGAGTTTGTCCTGGGCTTTGTGGAGCCGGCTGAATGTGCTTTTCAATTTTTTGCTCGTGTACGACGTACCGGACAGATCACGGACAATCTGGACGTGACTCCGTAACGTCGCATTTCGCAGTACGAGATTCGCTTTAGAACTGTCAAGATAGCCCAGACTCCAAAGTTCCACATTGTAAACGTCCGTGTAGTCGAAAGAGTTTGGATAAGGAGGAGAGAACACCGCAAGTTCGGTCTCATCGATCGATGCGAGTTCCTGGCGAGAATCACCACGAAGCACTGCATAGTCCCGACAAGGTCTAGCTCCAAAACGATGAATGTCGTATATCACCATCTCTGCGCTCTGCCGGAACAGGATATCCGTGGTGCCCTGCGCTGTACCCCTACGTTCCCAACCTCGCCTGTAGCGACGCCCTTTACCGCTGATCACGACGTTGCTAACAGGCACGACGATGCATCCAAGTATGACCCGAAATAGTCTCTGGATGTTTGGGTTCGGAAGTTGCTCAATCGCCTGCCTGTAGGCTGTGATCCGGCGAGCAGTTCCCCGTGAGAATATGTAGCGGCCCCCGACGCCTGGTTCCACGAAGCTTTTGGGGGCACCGCGGAAGAATTCGACATCGGGCGACACAGTCCGGCAGACGCGATCTATCAGCCAGGCATAGCTATCTCGAACTTCATCAATCTCATACCTGGCCAACTTCGCCTCAATCAAATCGGCGAGGTACGGGTTCACTTCGATAATGGTGGGACGAACACCGAGGAACTGGGCAGCCAGTCCGGTCGTTCCCGATCCTCCAAATGGGTCGACGATATGCTTAACACGCCCCTTCATCTCGCCAACAGCGCAAGCAACGATCTC
>Ga0302324_100027253_pt1 | contig 10892 bp, 8 predicted proteins | sample Palsa_T0_1_FD_201949 | JGI IMG/M metagenome (GOLD analysis project Ga0302324, IMG submission 201949) | Peat permafrost microbial communities from Stordalen Mire near Abisko, Sweden - Palsa_T0_1 | ecosystem: Environmental > Terrestrial > Soil > Palsa > Peat permafrost | place: Sweden: Abisko...
CTTCGGCTGGTCCCTCTATGCGCCCTATTGCTCCTGGCGATTTAGCTAGGCGCTCGGCTGACACTCCTCGCTGCGAACTCGCGCACGCGGCAACAGGGGGCCTAATCCGTCCGAGCGCCTACCGGTTGTCGTTCCGCGCGCCCGCCCCGTCTAGAGTTTTCCGAGCCAGGAGACCCGCCACCGTGATGTTCGCCACAAGATCCGTGCAAGCAGATTCGATCCGAGACCAACGGATCGAGCAGCTCGTTCCGCTCGTCACCCCGCAAGAGCTGTTCGACGAGCTGCCGCTCGACGGGCAGAGCGTGCAGGTCGTGCTCGACGGGCGTGCCGGAACCCACGCAATCCTTGACGGCGCCGACGACCGGCTGCTCGTCGTGATCGGTCCCTGCAGCGTGCACGACCCCGTCGCCTGTCGCGAGTACGCGCAAGCACTCAGTGAGCGCGCCGCACACCACCAGCAGGAGCTACTGATTGCGATGCGCGTCTACTTCGAGAAGCCGCGCACGACGATCGGCTGGAAGGGCCTGATCAACGATCCGCATCTTGACGGCTCGGGCGACGTCAACACCGGGCTGCGGATGGCGCGCTCGTTGCTGCTCGAGGTGCTGACCGCCGGCCTGCCAGTCGGCTGCGAGTTTCTTGACCCGATCACGCCGCAGTACATCTCAGACCTCGTCTCCTGGGGCGCGATCGGTGCCCGCACCACCGAGTCCCAGATCCACCGCCAGCTCGGCTCCGGCCTGTCGATGCCGGTCGGCTTCAAGAACCGCACCGACGGCAACGTCCAGGTCGCCGTCGACGCCGTGCGCGCGGCCGGTTCTCGTCATGCGTTCCCCGGGATCGACGCCGACGGTCGCTCGGCGATCCTCCACACCCGCGGGAACAAGGACTGCCACGTGATCTTGCGCGGCGGTAAGAACGCGCCGAACTACGGTCCGGCGGACGTCGCCGCGGCGATCGAACTGCTGCGCTCCTCAGCGCTGCCCGAGCGCGTGATGATCGACCTCAGCCACGACAACAGCGGCAAGAACCCCGATCAGCAACTGCTCGTCGCCGCAGCGATCGCTGACCAGCTCGCCGCCGGCGCCAAGGCGATCACCGGCGTGATGGTCGAGTCGTGTCGGGTTGGCGGCGCGCAAAAGCCGGGGCCGGCCGACACGCTCACCTACGGACAGTCGATCACCGACGGCTGCCTCAGCTGGGACGACTCCATCACCGTGCTTGACACGCTCGCCGAAGGCGTCCGTGCCCGACGCAGCGCCGCCTGAGCGTTCGATGCGCGTCGGCGTTGTCGGCCTTGGCCTGATCGGCGGCTCCGTCGCCCTTGCGGCCCGTAAATCAGGTCATAGCGTGGCCGGCTTTGACATCAATCAAACCAATGTCGAGTCGGGGCTCGACATGGGTTTGATTGATGTCAAGACGGCTTCGCTTGAAGCTCTTGTCGACGGTGCCGACGCGGTGTTCATAGCCGTACCGCTCGGTCACCTGCCGACGACGATCGCCGAGGTGCTCGACGCGGCTCCGGCGACCTGCGTGGTCACCGACGTCGGGTCGTTGAAGCGGGGGGTTGCGCCTGTCCCAGCCGATCCGCGGTTCGTCGGCGGACATCCGTTGGCGGGTGCCGAATCGGCTGGAAGCGCTGGGGCGAGGGCGGACCTGTTCGAGGGGGCGACGTGGTACTTGACGCCGAGTGAGGCGAGCGACCCGGAGCTCTATGAGCGGCTGGCGGAGTTGATCTCGGGGTTCGGCGCGAAGCCTGTTGCGACGACGCCGGAGCTGCACGACGAGTTGATGGCGCTCGTTTCGCATCTGCCGCACGTGCTTGCCAACATTCTCGTCGCCCAGGCGGCAGCGACCCCGCTCGTCGCCGACGGTGTACCGGCGACCGGGCCGAGCTTTCGCGACGCGACGCGAGTGGCCGGCTCGAACACGGCGATCTGGGCCGACATCTATCTTCTTAACCGCCACGCGCTGAGCGCTGAGATCGACGATGCGATCGCCCGCTTGCGTGAGGTTCAGTCGACGCTTGCGACCGGTGATCCGGATCTGATCTCCGCCTGGAACGATGCTGCTGCGGCCGACCGCCGTAGGCTGCGCGACCGATGAACGCGCGCTTTGACCACAGTGGACCGCTGAAGGGGACCCTGCGCGTGGCAGCCGACAAGTCGATCTCGCATCGGGCGGCGATCATCGGGGCGATGGCGAGCGAGCCGGTCGTGGTCCGCGGTTTCCTCGATGCGGCAGACACAAACTCGACACTCGCCGCCGTGCAGGGACTCGGCGCGATCGTTGAGCGCAGTCAAGATGAGCTGCGGATCCGCGGCGTCGGCCTGCGGGGTGCGCTGCCGCCGCCGCAGCCGATCGATGTCGGCAACGCCGGCACGCTGATGCGACTGCTCCCCGGGTGGCTGGCCGCGAACCGGGGGAGCACGTTCACGCTTGACGGGGACAGCTCGATTCGGCGCCGTCCGGTCGATCGGATCGCCACGCCGTTGCGGCTGATGGGAGCGGAGATCACAGCCACCGACGACCGCTTCCCGCCGTTCTCGATCACCGGCGGCCTGCTCAACGGGATCACCTACGAGTTGCCGGTCGCCAGCGCCCAGGTCAAGTCGTGCATCCTGCTCGCCGCTGTCGTCACGCCGGAGACCACTGTGATCGAGCCCGTCGCCAGCCGCGACCACACCGAGCGGATGCTGTTGCGCGCTGGTGCGACGCTGACGCGCACTGTCGACAGCAAGGGTGTCTGGCGGACCACGATCGGCAACATCGATGAACTTGAACTCGACACGATCGAGATCCCCGGCGATCTCAGCTCCGCGGCCTTCATGCTGGCGGCCGCCGTGCTTGTTCCCGGCTCCCGGCTTGTGTTGCAGGGCGCCGGACTGAACTGGACGCGAACCGGTTTCATCCGCATCCTCCAGCGGATGGGTGGGATCGTCGTCGGCCAGCTCGAGGCCGTTGGCGCGTTCGGACCGGACGAGCCGGTCTCCGATCTCGATGTTCTGCACGGTCCGCTCGAGGGGACGACGGTTGAGGCCGACGAGGTGCCACTGGCGATCGACGAGTTGCCGCTCGTTGCGCTGCTCGGATGCTTCGCCGAGGGCGAGACTGTCGTCCGCGGCGCCGCAGAGCTGCGGTTGAAGGAGTCCGACCGGATTACCGCGGTGGTCGACGGCTTGACGGGCCTCGGGGCGGAGATCGAGGGTGCGCCGGATGGCTTTGTCGTCAGGGGCACCGGTGGCTTGCGGGGCGGCATGCTCGATGCTCACGGCGACCATCGGCTGGCGATGCTCGGTGCTGTCGCCGGCCTGGCATCGCGTGAGGGGGTCGAGGTGGTCGGCTTTGAGTCGGCCTCCGTCTCCTACCCGGGCTTCGCCAAAGACCTGCGCAAGCTGGGCGGCTGCTGATGGTGATCGCGATCGACGGACCCTCCGGTGCCGGCAAGTCGACGCTGGCGCGGTCGGTCGCCGCCGCGCTCAACTTCACTTATCTGGACAGTGGCGCGATGTATCGCTGCGTGGGGCTGGCCGCAATCAGGACCGGCAACGATCCGGCCGTCCTTGCGCCGGCGCTGCAGATCCAGCTTGGGGAGCGCGTGCTGCTCGACGGCGAAGACGTGACCGACGTGATCCGCACGCCGGAGGTGTCTGAGGCAGCTTCGCGAGTTGCCTCAGACATCTCCGTGCGCACGGCGATGGTCCGGCTACAGCAGCGGTTGCTCGCCGCGGGCGACTGGGTTGCCGAAGGCCGTGACATCGGGACCGTCGTCGCTCCTGCCGCGGCGCTGAAGATCTTCTTGACGGCGGATCCGCAGGAGCGGGCACGGCGCCGCGCGGATCAGCTAGGGGCCGACGTACAGAAGGTGCTGGCGGAGCAGACGATCCGGGACGAGCGGGACCGCACGCGTGCCGATTCGCCGCTGATCGCCGCAGCTGATGCGGTCCCGCTCGACACTACCGGGCTCTCGCCGGCACAGGTTGTGGACCGCGTCGTCGAGCTTGCCCGCCAGCGCATGCCCTAAGGCGCGCTCGGTGGTCAACGCTACGCTCGGCCCGTTATGAAGGTGGCCGTCGTCGGATACCCGAACGTAGGAAAATCGTCGCTTGTCAATCGGCTCACGGAGAGCCGGGAGGCTGTCGTGCACGAAACCTCCGGGGTGACTCGCGACCGCAAAGAGCTCGAGACCGACTGGAATGGACGGTCGTTGACACTGGTTGACACCGGCGGAGTCGATCTCGAAGAACGTGAGGACCTGGCGCGTCAGATCCAGGCCCAAGCCCGGGCGGCACTGCTCGATGCCGACATCGCCGTACTTGTCGTCGACGCGCGCGCCGGGGTCCGGCCAGGCGATCAGGACATGGCCGATCTGCTGCGCCGCGCGACTGTGCCGGTGATCGTCGCCGCCAACAAGATCGACTCGGTCAAGGACCTGACCCTGACCGCGGAATTCCACTCGCTCGGGCTGGGAGAGCCGATCGCGGTGTCGGCTGCCCAAGGGCTCGGCACCGGCGATTTGCTTGACCGGATTGTCGAACTCGGGCCGCCCGCCGAGGAGGAGGTCGCCGCCGCGGCCGACGATCCGATTCGCCTCGCCTTGATTGGCCGCCCGAACGTCGGCAAGTCCTCGCTCGTGAACCGTTTCCTCGGTGCTGATCGCGTGATTGTCTCCGACATCGCCGGAACCACCCGCGACGCGATCGATATTCCGCTCGAGTACGACGGGCGCAAGATCATCCTCGTCGACACGGCCGGTCTGCGCCGTCAGAGCAAGATGGCCGAATCGCTTGAGTACTACACCTCGCTGCGCTCCGAGCGCGCGGCCGAACGGGCTGACGTTGCGCTGGTCATTTGCGATGCGGCCGAGGGCGTCACCGCACAGGATTTTCGGGTCGCCGAGATGGCGATGAAGACCGGTTGCGCCACCGCGATCGTGCTGAACAAGTGGGACCTCACGGCCGAGGGGGACGATGCCCAGATCGGGCCGGACCAGCTCGCCAACGAGCGGCTGCGGGTCAACAAGAAGCTGCGACTGAGGCCGCGGATCCTGACCGCCAGCGCCAAGACCGGTCGGCACGTCGAACGGATCCTGATCGAGGCGATCGGGCTTGCCGATCGCCGCCGCGGCCGGATCCCCACGCCACAGCTGAACAAGTTCATCGCCGACGTCGTCGCGGCGCGCCAGCCACCCGCTGGCAAGGGACGCAATGCACACAACCAGCGACTGAAGCTGCTGTTCATGACGCAGACCGAGGAGCGACCGCCGCGGTTCTCGATCCAGGTCAACTCGCACGCGCTGGTCACGCGTGACTACGGCTATTACGTCGAGAACCGGATGCGCGAGCGCTACCGGATGGAAGGCATCCCGTTGATCATCGACTTCGTCGAGCGCAGCGAGCGCCGGGGGCGCATCCGTCCGGAATGAAATTCGCTGTGGTGATCGCCGCCGCGCTGGCGACGCTACTGCTGAGCGCCTGCGGTGGCTCGGCGGGGGCGGCGCCCGGGAATCCGGCGTCGGTGATCCCCGCGGACGCGATCGCCTATCTCGAGCTCAACCTGGGGCAACTCGAGGCGCCGCCCAGGGCGCTCGGCGCCCTGCCCGGTTACCGCTCGCTGTTGACTGGTCTTGACGGGCGCTTTGCCGCGATCACCGGCGAACCCGGGCCGCTCGCCCGTGGAGGGCTTGCACACAGCTCGGGTAACGCGGCGATCGCGCTGATTCCGACCGGCGGTAGCCAGGCGCAGCTGATGATCGTCGTCACGGTCACCGACCAGGCGGCCGCTCGCCGCTTCCTGCGCCGCTCCGCCGCACCAGCGGCCCGCCTGCTGGGCTCATACCTGGTGATCGGCGATCCGAGCGCTGTCAGCTCGGCTGCGCGCGTCTCGGCCGGCGCCGCGCCGTCGCTCGCGAGCTCGAGTCCTTACCTCAAGGCGAACGCCGGTTCGCCCGGCGACCCGCTGCTGCGCGCCTACATGCCGGCCGTCGGCGTGCAGACGGTGCTCGCCGGGCGCTCGGGGATGCTCGGCGAGCTGGGCGTGTTGCTGCACGAACCAGGTCTCACTGATGCCGCGAGCGCCGTGACCACGGACGGGAGTGGCATCAACGCGTGGGTGCGGACGCTTGGCTCCTCGGGCCCAGCGCCGTCAGCGAACCCGCCAATCAGCGCACTGCCTGGGGACGTATCGCTAGCCGTCGGCGTCCAAGACCTTCCGGCGACCGCGCCGGGGCTGCTTGCTGCCGTCGTACGGATCGGCTTCAAGTCCGACCTCGCTCCGCTGTTGCGCCGGGTCGGAAAGGCGCTTGCGCTACAGCGCGCTGCACTTGGGCAGGTCGAAGGACTGTTCGACAACGGCGCGGTCGCGGCAGTCACCAGCAGCGGTGGATTACTGGTGGTCGGCCGGGTTGCGCAGGTATCGAGCGCTCGCCTGGCACTGGCGGAGATCGAGGGACCGTTGTCTCAGCTGTTCCCCGGCACCCAGCTCGTCACCACCCGCACGATCGATGGTGTGACCGTCTCGACGCTGCAACTGGGGCCAACCCAAACACTCGCCTACGCCGTCTTTCGCCACCTCGTTGCCGTGACCACGAGCCCGGCGGCGCTGACTGCGATGATCAAGCGCACGGCTCCACTTTCGGCTAGCGGGGCGTGGGCAAATGCGTTCCAGGACACGGGTAACGACGGCGGCCCGATACTCTTCGGGAACCTCAGCCGCCTGTTGACGCTTGCCGTCCAGTCCGGCGCCTTGCAAGGACCGAACTTCCTCGGTCCGTTGACCCCAGACCTCGCTCGGATCCAAGTGTTTGGCTTCCGTTCGGGTGTGGGACCCAATACGACTGCGGAGCTTCACCTCAAAATCTCATGACGACGCCAGCTGACAACGAATACCTGTTCACCTCTGAGTCGGTCACTGAAGGACACCCGGACAAGGTCGCCGACCAGATCTCCGACGGTGTGCTTGACGCCGTACTGAAGGACGATCCAACGGGTCGCGTCGCCTGCGAGACACTCGTCAACACCGGTCTTGTGGTCGTCTCCGGCGAGATCACGACGAGTACCTACGTCGATATTCAAGAGATCGCCCGTGAGACGATCCGCAAAATCGGCTACACCGACGCGGAACTCGGCTTCAGCGCGGATTCAGTCGCGGTTCTCAACGCGCTTGACAAGCAGTCCGCCGATATCGCTCAGGGTGTTGACAAGGCCTACGAGGTCCGCACGACCGAGAAGGACGATGACGCGCTTGACATCGCTGGTGCTGGCGATCAGGGAATGATGTTCGGGTACGCCTCAAACGAAACCGAGCAGCTGATGCCGCTGCCGATCCACACCGCGCACACGCTCGCCAAGCGGCTCGCGGATGTGCGCAAGGCCGGCGACCTCTCCTACCTGCGTCCGGATGGCAAGACTCAGGTCAGCGTCCGCTACCTCGACGGTAGGCCGGTTTCGATCGAGAAGGTGCTGATCTCCTCACAGCACGCTGAGGGTGCCGAGTCGCAGATCCGGGACGACCTGTGGGAGCACGTTGTTGTGCCCTCACTGCCAGAGCACCTCTACGACAAGGACGAGCTGTACAAGAATTTTCTCGTCAACCCGACCGGCCGCTTCGTGATCGGTGGCCCGGTGGGCGACGCCGGCTTGACTGGGCGCAAGATCATCGTCGACACCTATGGAGGTTTCGCCCGTCACGGCGGCGGTGCGTTCTCCGGCAAGGACCCGTCGAAGGTTGACCGCAGCGCCGCCTACGCCGCGCGCTACGTCGCCAAGAACGTCGTCGCCGCTGGCCTCGCCGACCGCGCCGAGGTTCAAGTCGCGTACGCGATCGGCGTCGCTCATCCCGTCTCGGTGATGGTTGAGACCTTCGGTACCGAGAAGATCAGCCGCGGCAAGATCCTTGAGCTCATCAACAAGCACTTCGATTTGCGCCCGGGTGCCTTCCGTGAGTACCTCAAGCTGCACCGCCCGATCTATCAGAAGACCGCCGCTTACGGCCACTTCGGCCGCTCAGATCCCGACTTCACCTGGGAGGCGACCGACAAGGCCGCGGCCCTGCGCGCTGACGCCGGTCTGAAGTAACCCTCGGAGCGGCCTCCTGTGGACGAAACCGTTGGATAACAACGGAAACGCCCACAGGACGTGCGTCCGGTGGACCAAACTGGGCTGTATGCCCATAAGGCTCCAACAGCACGCGCGTCCTGTACAACGTATGCCGCCATGACCGGCAAACGTTGCACAGGACGGGCATCCTGACGCGGCTCTAACCTCGAAGCAGTGATCGCCCGGGTTGTTCCGCTAACGACAACCCGCGCGCTGAAGGGACTGTTCGACTACCGCTTGGCGGGCGCGGCAGCCGATGCGCAGGTCGGCTCGGTGCTGCAGGTCAGCTTCGCGAACCGCAAGATTCACGCGGTAGTCGCCGAGCTCACCGACCAGAGTGAGATACCGGCGGACAAGTTGGCCACCGCGACGTCGCTGCTTCCCCAGCAGCTGCCGGCCGACCTGGTCGAACTGGCGATCTGGATGGCGGCTGAGTACTGCTCAACCCCGGCGCGCGCATTGCAGGTCCTGCTCCCCGCCGGTGCGCTCAGAGGGCTGACCGAGAAACAGGCGCTGACCGCATCAATCACTGAAGCGGGAACGGCTGCCTTGGAAGGAGATCAGAAGTTGACGCCCGGCCAGCGCGACGCCCTGACCGCTCTGGCGAGCGCGCCCCGGCTGTCGTCCCAGGTCGGCACACCCGTCCTCAGGAGGCTGGAGACAAGGGGATTGGTTGTCCTTGAAAGCCAAGTCGTTTCCCGCCGACCAACCACGCACGCTGTATCGAGCACCCACGCCCCGGACCTCACGGCAGAGCAACGCGCGTCCCTTGTCCCAATCACCGCGGCGATCGCCTCCCGCCGTTACGAAAAGCTGTTGCTGCACGGTGTAACTGGCTCAGGCAAGACCGAGGTCTACCTCCAGGCAGCTGAGGCGACGATCGCCCAGGGCCGCACCGTGATCATCCTGGTGCCGGAGATCGGCTTGACCCCACAGGCGCTCCAGCGTTTTCAGGCCCGCTTCGGCGACACCGTCGCCGTCCTGCATTCGGCGCTCTCCGACGGCCAGCGCCACGACGAGTGGCTCAGACTCAGACGCGGCGAAGCACGCGTCGCGGTCGGGCCGCGCTCGGCGATCTTCGCCCCGCTCGACAACATCGGCCTGATCGTCGTCGACGAGGAGCACGAGAGCTCCTACAAGCACGAGGGAGACCCCCGCTACGACGGCCGCACGATCGCCGAGCAGCGCGCCAAGCAGTTCGGCGCGACCGTCCTGCTCGGCACCGCCACCCCGCGCCCCGAGACCTACGCCACGGCCAAGCGGCTGAGGCTGGCGCAGCGCGTCGACGGCAGGCCACTACCGCCGGTCGAGATTCTCGACATGAGCACCCTGCACAACCCGCTACACCCGCAGACCACGCTCGCGCTCGCCGACACCCGCCGCAACGGCGGTAAGGCGATCATCCTGCTGAACCGCCGGGGCTGGTCGAACTTCCTCACCTGCGGGTCCTGTGCGCGCGTCTGGATGTGCCCGAACTGCGAGGTCGCGCTGGTGCTGCACCGCCAGACCAATTCGATCGCATGTCACCACTGCGGCCACCATGAGCCGATACCCCGCGCCTGCCCGGACTGCGGCTCGGTCTCAGTAGCCCGCCACGGCGCGGGCACCGAGCGGCTTGAGTACGAGCTCACCCAGGTGCTCAACCCAACGCCCGATTTCCCGATCCTGCGAATGGACGCCGACTCTGCTGGTCTTGACCGTCGCGCCGAGACGCTCACAAAGTTCCAAGACGCGCCGGCAGGCGTGCTGATCGGAACGCAGATGATCGCTAAGGGCCACGATTTCGCCGACGTCGGGCTGGGGGTTGTGATCGACGCCGATCAGACGCTCAGATTCCCTGACTTCAGATCAGAGGAGCGGACGTTCAGTCTCGTCACCCAACTCGCGGGACGTGCCGGACGGGGCGGCGACGGAAAGGTCTTGGTGCAGACCTCAGCGCCGACGGCGCGGCCGATCCTGCTCGCCGCCAAGCACGACTCCGACAGCTTCCTGACCGGCGAACTCGAGCGGCGCAAGGCACTCGACTACCCGCCGTACTCGACACTGATCCGGATCATCACCTCCCACCCTGACGCCGAGCGCGCAACCCAAACCGCCAAGGCGATCAAGGACCGGGTCACGGCAAGAACGCTCGGCCCGGCGCCGCTGTTCATGCTGCGCAACAAAGCCCGCGCTCAGCTGCAGATCAGAACCCACGATCGCGCCGCAACGATCAAACAGGTCGGTGCCGCCGTCGACACCGTCGTTGCCGACAAGACGCATAAGGACGTCTCAATCAGCGTCGACGTCGACCCGCAATAGCGCTACAGAGGGTGGGCCAAGCCAGCAAGCTGGCCCACCCACCAACTAGCCAGAACGCTTCAGCTTGCCGTGGCGCTTGGCGTAGCGCTCGCCCGCCTTGAACACCGCAAAGCCGAGTGGGATTGAGATCACGCCGAGGATCAGCAGCGGCCAGATGTTCCCCCACTGTGAGCCAAGGCCGGCGCCGTTGAGAATCGCGTTGCGGATCCCGCGCAGCGCGTAGGTGGCGGGTGAGATCACCGAGATCCAGCGCATCCAATGCGGCAGCACCGAGACCGGGTAGTAGACCCCGCTGACCACCAACAGCAGGCCCTGTGCGATAAAGCCGAGCTGCGCGCCCTTCTCCGGCGAAATCAGCGGCAGCACCGAGGTGACGATCCCGAGGCCGGCGAACGAGATCGAGCCGACGGCCAGCAGCACGATCGCGGTCTCGAAGTCGGCGCCATGCAGGTGCAGGCCGAAGTACAGCGCGATCACGATGAACAGCAGCGTGGT
>Ga0302324_100027254_pt1 | contig 10892 bp, 7 predicted proteins | sample Palsa_T0_1_FD_201949 | JGI IMG/M metagenome (GOLD analysis project Ga0302324, IMG submission 201949) | Peat permafrost microbial communities from Stordalen Mire near Abisko, Sweden - Palsa_T0_1 | ecosystem: Environmental > Terrestrial > Soil > Palsa > Peat permafrost | place: Sweden: Abisko...
TCCTCGAGACGCTCGTCGCCTTCTTGCGCAACAAGTCGCTCGTGTTGATCCTCGACAATTGCGAGCACGTCATCGAAGAAGCCCGCGCGACGGCGACCGCGATAACGCGCACGTGCCCGGGCGTTCGCATCCTTGCGACCAGCCGCGAAGCGCTGCGCGTCGGCGGCGAGCAGGTCTACCATCTCCAGTCGCTCGCCGTGCCGGATGCGATGGCGCTGTTCGCCGACCGCGCGGTTGCCGTCGACGCGCGCTTCATCCTTTCGGATCAGAACGAACCGATCGTCGAAGAGATCTGCCGCCGGCTCGACGGCATCCCGCTCGCGATCGAACTCGCTGCGGCGCGCGTCAAGGTGCTCGCGCCGCGCCAGCTCGCCGAGAAGCTCGACGAGCGCTTTCGCATCCTCACCGGAGGCGATCCGAGCGGGTTGCCGCGCCAGCAGACGATGCGCGCGTTGATCGACTGGAGCTACGACCTCCTCTCCCCAAGCGAGCGCAAGCTGCTGCGTTCGCTCTCCATTTTCGCGGGCGGGTTCACGCTCGAGAGCGTGAGCACCGTCGTCGCCGAGGACGTCCTCGATCTGCTTTCGTCGCTCGTCGATAAATCGCTTGTCCAGGCCGATCTCTCGGGCAACGAAGCACGCTACCGGCTGCTCGAATCGACGCGCGAATATGCGCGCGAAAAACTGATCGAGTCCGGAGACTACGACGCGATGTGTCGCGCGCACGCGGCCGCCTATGTCGAACTCGCCGAGCAATTCGACGCGAGTTGGGATGCAACGCCCGATCGCATTTGGCTGCCGCAGGTCGAACCCGAGCGTGAGAACTGGCGCGCGGCGCTCGAGTGGACGCTCGGCGAACGGCGTGACGCGCGCTTAGGGGCGAGGCTCGCCGGCGCGCTGCGCAGCCTGTGGCGCACGCAACAGACGGTCGAGGGCCGGCGCTGGGTGCGCATCGCGCTCGAAGCGGCTGACGACTCGTTCGCGCCCGCGACGATCGCAAAGCTCGAACTCGCCTCCGCCGAACTCGATGCCGTGCTCGGACAGCGCAAACCCAGTCACGCCGCGGCCGAACGAGCCGTCGCGCTCTATCGCAAACTCGACGACCCGATCGCGATGGTCTCCGCCGAACGCATCCAGGGGCTGGGCCTCGTGTACGTCGGACGCATTGCGGAAGGCGAGCCGATTCTCGTCGAAGCGCTCGCGAAGTGCCGCAAACTCGGGTTGCGCAAACGCACCGGCCACGTGGAGCAAAGCCTTGCGGTCACGCGGTACCTCGCGGGCGATGTCGTCGAAGCGCGCAACCGCTTCCTCGCGGCGCTCGCGATCTTCAAAGAATCCGGCGCGGACCGGTTGGCGGCGGATACGAGTCAAAATCTCGCCGAGGCGGAGTTTCACAGCGGCGACGCCGAGGAGGCGCTGCGTCTGTCGGAGGAAGCGCTGAGCAGAGGCCGGGCGCAGGGCTTTACGCGCAGCGTCGTCTTACTGCTCTGCAATCGCGCGGCGTACTTGATCTCGCTCGGCCGCTACGATGAAGCGTACGCCGAAGCGCGCGAGGCGCTCGCGCTCGCCGGCGAGGCGCAGCTGAGGACGTTGTCCGCGTTGACCTTGCAGCACTGCGCGGCGATCGCAGCCTTGGGCGCGGGCGATCATCCGGGCGACATCCAGCGCGGCTGCGCTCGTGCCGCACGCCTTCTCGGCTACGTCGACGAACGCTTGAGCGTGCTCGGAGCGCTGCGCGAATTTACCGAAGAACAAGAAGCCGCGCGCGTGCAAACCGTGCTGCGCAAGAGCCTCGGCGCGGCCGAGGTCGCGCGCTTGATGGCCGAAGGCCGCGCGTGGACCGAGGAACGAGCGCTCACCGAAGCGCTCGCACGAGGCCCCGGCTAAGCGCCCCCGGCGCGAGCCGCAGCGACCATCTTCCCCATCGTGTCGAAGAATCGCGTGGTTGCTTTACCACCGAACGTTTTTTCAACGTAGGCGCTCGGGTTGCCGGGGCGACCGGGGGGAAAGCGCGTCACCGCAAAGAGCTCGCCGGCGGTCGCGTGCAAGAACTCCATATCGCCCTTGGGCGAACGGTGCGGGACCGCACCTGTGGGCAGCGCTTGCGATACGAAGATCGTGCAGGGCCGCTCGTCCGGCGTGAGGTTCACGTTGCGAAACGGGTCGAGCGCGATTCCGGCCTCGAGTTCCTCGATCGTTCGCACGAACGCGGCGGTCTCGAATCCCAGTTCCGCCGCGAGATGCCGCTCGATCTTGCGCGTCAGCGCGGCACGATCTTTAGCCGCGGTTTCGAAGAAGACGTTGCCGCTTTGAATGTACGTGCGAACGTTGCGAAAACGCAGCTCTTCGAACAGCGCGCGCAGCCGCTCCATCTTTACGACGCGGCCGCCGACGTTCACGGCGCGCAGTAACGCGACGTACATCGCGCTATGCCGAGTTAGTTTTCTTTGTCGTCCTGAGCTTGTCGAAGGCCTCCCCTTGTCATCCTGAGCGGAGCGCCGAAGGCGCGTAGTCGAAGGGCGCCCTTCGACAAGCTCAGGACGACAGAGAGCAAACTCAACCACGGAGAGCAAACTCAAGTCTGCTGGGCGACGGCTCCGGCGGCACGTGAGGCAACGTCGTCGAGAAACGCTGCGATTGCCGCGTTGACGGCGGCGGGCTCTTCGATCGTCGAGGAGTGGCCGGCGTGCGGGATCACGACGAGCTTCGAACCCTTGATGCCGTCGCGAATGCGCTCGGCTTTGGCGGGCACGGTCGCGACGTCTTCGTCGCCGACGATGACGAGGGCCGGCGCCGTGATGTTCCCGAGCTCCGGCAGGATGGCTTGGCGCGAGATGACGCCGGCAAGCGCGCGCTCGATCCCGACGCGATCGTTCGCGATGAGCCGCGCACGCCAGCCGTCGCGCTCCGCGGCGCGAGCCGGATCGTTCATGTAGGTCTTGCCGAACATGATCGGCATGACTTCCTTCGCGACCAAGCCGTAGCCGAGCCAGCGCCCCACGAAGCCGAGCAGCTTGTAGCGCGGAACGTTTTCCTTCGGTTCGGGCTCGGATGACGTCTCGAGCAGCACGATCGACCGCACCAGATCCGGCCGCCGCGCGGCGACGCGCATCGTCACGAAGCCGCCCATCGAGAGACCCGCCATGTGCACCGGCGCCACGCCGAGCGCTTCGATGAGCGCGATCGCATCGTTCGCGAGCGTATCCATGTCGTAACCGCCCGGCGTAACGGGCGTTTGACCTTGGCCGCGGAAGTCGAAGGTGATGCAGCGGTAACGCTTCGAGAACTCGGCGACTTGCGCCGCGTACATCGCGCCGCTCCACAGGAGCCCGTGCGCGAAGACGATCGTCTCGGGGCCGGCGCCCGTCGACTCGTAATACACTTGGGCGCCGTTGACGCTCAGCAACGGCACGAGCTAGGCCGCTCCGGCTTTGCGTTCGCCATATGCCGGCGTGACGAGATGGCGATACTTCGGATCGCGCCCGCTCGTGACGCGCGCGAACAGCGCGGAAAGGTCGCGGGTCACGGGCCCCATCGTGCCGTCGCCGATCTTGCGGTGATCGACCGAGTTCACGAACGTGATCCCGGCTGCCGTACCGGTCAAGAAGAGTTCGTCCGCGCAATAGAGCTCGCTGCGGTCGATCGCCCGCTCGACGACGCTCAACCCGAGCTCGCCCTGCGCGAGCGCCATCACGTTGCGCCGCGTGATGCCCTCGAGCACGTTCTGACTCGCATCCGGCGTGAACAGCGTCCCGCCGCGCACGAGGAACAAGTTCGCGGCGGAGCCCTCCGAAACGTGGCCGTCGGCCGAGAGCATGATGGCCTCATCGAACCCGTTGAGCTGCGCCTCGCTCTTCGCGAGCGCCGAGTTGATGTAGGCGCCCGTCACCTTCGCGCGCGCCGGGGCCATCGTGTCGTCGATCCGCCGCCACGAGCTGACGCCGGTGCGCAAGCCCGCATCGGCATCGAAATACTTTGAGAACGGCACGACGACGATCGCGAACGCGTCGGACACGCCGGCCAGGCGCACGCCGACGTCTTCCGCCGCCTTATAGACGAGCGGACGGATATAGACGTTCTCCTGGAAGTTGTTACGAGCGCAGAGCTCGGTCGTGATGCCGATCAGCTCGTCGACGGTGTGCGGCACGGACATCAACAGAATGCGCGCCGAATTGTGCAGCCGCTCGAAATGCTCGCGCAGCTGCAAGAGGTACAGCTCGCGCTCGTCCGCTTGCCAATAGCCGCGGATCCCCTCAAAGCAGCCGGTGCCGTAGTTGAGCCCATGGGTGAGCAGTCCGACGCGAGCGTCCCCGTAGCGGCGGAAACCGCCCTCGGCGAACACGATCGACTCGTTGATGTTCATCGTCGCCGCTTCTTCGCGACGGGCCGGAAGCAGGCATGCTCGGCCGGCGCTGCGGATAGGCAAGCGTGACGCCGCCGGTCGAGGTCTTCGTGCGTTTTCTCCGGCTGGGCTGTACGTCGTTCGGCGGCCCGGTCGCCCACCTAGGGTACTTCCGGCGCGAGCTGGTCACCAAAGCGCGATGGCTCGACGACGCATCCTTCGCAGAAATCGTCGCGCTCTGCTCGGTTCTGCCGGGCCCGACGAGCAGTCAAGTGGGCATCGTGCTCGGCGCCCGCCGGGCCGGCCCGATCGGCGGGTTGCTCGCTTGGCTTGCTTTCTCGGCGCCTTCGGCGATCCTCCTCACGGCGTTCGGCCTCGCGCTGCGCGCCGCGTCCTCGGCCGCGCCCGGTTCGTTCGCCCGCAGTCCGCGCTTCGAAGGCGCGCTCGAGGGGCTCGCCGCCGCAGCCGCCGCGGTCGTCGCCATCGCCGTATTCCAACTTGGCCGCAGCGTATTGCGGACGCGGCTCTCTGCCGGAATCGCGGTTCTCGCGTTGCTGCTCGCGCTCCTCATCGACCGCTTTGCGCCGTCATTCCAGTGGATCGCGCTGCTCGCGGGCGGCGCGCTCGGATGCGCGTTCGGCAGCGCGCCCGCTGCCCTGCCGGTAAAGGCGCCACCGCTCGCACTGTCGCACCGCACCAGCTTCATCGCGGGCAGCGCGTTCGTCGTCTTGCTCGTCGGCCTTCCGATCGTGGCGTTGCCCGGCACGTATCTCGCGCTGTTTGCGTCGTTCTATCGCGCGGGGTCGCTCGTCTTCGGCGGCGGTCACGTCGTGCTCTCGTTCTTGCAGAGCTTCATCGGCGCCGGCGTCTCCGAGCGGACGTTCTATGCCGGCTACGGTCTGACGCAAGCGATGCCGGGTCCGCTCTTCACGTTCGCCGCGTTCATCGGCGCGGTGCTGCAGCCGGGCGGCGGCATCTTCGGCGCGCTCGTTGCGCTGATCGGCATCTTTCTGCCCTCGTTTCTGCTGCTGGCCGCAGTCATTCCGCTCTGGACGGCGCTTCGCGAGCTTCCGCGCGCCGCGCAAACGCTCGGCGGCTTGAACGCCGCCGTTGTTGGGTTGCTCGCGGCGATCTTCATCGATCCGATCGCGACGTCGCTCGCGCACGACCCCGCGGGCATCGGGATCGCGATCCTCGCATTGCTCGCGCTCACGTTCGGACGCTTTCCCGCGTGGCTCACCGTGTTCTGTTGCGCGGTGCTCGGCGTCTTAATCCGCTCTTACGCTTTGCCGTCTAGCCTGTAGCGCACACATGCATCGCATCGTTTGTACCGCTGCGATCCTGGCGGGCACGACGCTCACCGTAGCCGGCGCCGCACCGGCGGGCATCGTGCTGCCGACCGAGTGGACGATTGCGCCGCCGCCGGATCTGATGGTCGCAACCGGTACGCTGCCGCAGGGTGCGGCCTTCACCGCGGACGGCGCACACTTCGTCGTCGTGGAGAACGGACAGGCCGGAGCAGCCGTACGCATTTTCAACGCGCGCACGCTTGCGAGCGAGCGCGCGGTCGATGTCGAAGGTGCGACGGGCGATCCGCTCGCCGACCCGAGCGGGAGCGGCTTCTGGGTAAGCGCGGCAGCGGGCGACGCATTGCTGCACGTCGATGCGGCGAGCGGAGCGATCGATCGGACGATCCCGTTGCCCGAACCGTTTTGGGCCGCGGCAATCGCCCGATCGCCCGACGGCAAGACGCTCGCGGCGAGCGGCGAGCTTGCCGATGCCGTCGTGTTGATCGACGCGGCGAACGGTGGCGTGAGCGAACGGATTCCCGTCGGACGTCACCCGTATGGTGTCGCGTTCGGGGCCGGCGGAAAGACGCTGTACGTCGCAAATTGGGGCGAGTCGTCGGTCAGCGCCATCGACGTTGCGACGCACGGCGTTCGTACGATCGCGGCCGGCAAACATCCGAGTCACCTCTTGCTCTCGCCCGACGGAACGCGGCTGTTCGTCTCGGAAGCGGACGACGACACGATCGGCGTCATCGACACGGCAAGCGGCACCCGCGTCGCGGGTGGAAACGCCGCGCCGTATGAAGGACGGTTTTACGGTGCCTCGCCGAGCGCACTCGCGTTTGCTCCGGACGCAAAACGGCTCTTCGTTGCCGACGCTGCCGCCAATGCGATCGCGGTGATGGACGTGAGCGACGTGACGCCGCGCCTGATCGGCGCGCTCCCCGCCGGCCGTTACCCGACGGCGCTCGCGGTCGAGCCGGGCGGCGCGGCGCTCGACGTCGTGAACGGCAAAGGCGAAAGCTCGCACCCCAACCCGCAATTTCAGCCGTATGGAAACCGGGCATACGGCGGCTACGTTGCGGCACTCGAGGTGGGCTCGGTCCGGCGTCTGCCGATGCCCGGCGATAGCGCACTCGCACGCGGGCTCGACGAGGTACGTGCGAACGCCAGGCTCGCACCGAGCGCATTCGAGCCGCGCGCACCTTTCGACACGATCCTGCGTGCGCACGGACCGCTGCACCACGTCATCTATGTCATCAAAGAAAACCGCACGTACGACCAAGTGCTGGGCGACGTTCCCGGCGCCAACGGCGATCCGTCGCTGACGCTTTTCGACGCGAAGGTGACGCCGAACGAGCACGCGATCGCCGAACGCTTCGGCGTGCTCGACAACGCCTACGCCGACGCCGAGGTCAGCGCACCGGGTCACAACTGGTCGACAGCCGCGTTCGCCAACGATTACGTCGAGCGGACGTGGCCCGCAAACTACGGAGACCGCCGCGAGCACTACGACTTCGAAGACGGTGCGGACGCCGCGCGCCCGCACGGCGGGTACGTATGGGATTCGGCGCTCGCGGCCGGCATCTCGCTGCGCAACTACGGCGAGTTCACGACGGAGCTTGCGATGAAACCGCACCCGCTGATCGTCTCGCACATGCCCGGGCTTTCCGGCGTTACCGACCCGCGCTTCCCCGGATTCGATCTGAGCTTCAGCGACGAAGATCGTGAAGCGGAATGGGCGCGCGAGTTCGCCGGCTACGTGCGCGGGCACGATTTGCCGCAGCTCGAGATCGTGCGCTTACCGAACGACCATACCAGCGGCACGAGCCCCGGAAAGCTCACGCCGTCCGCGTTCAACGCGCAGAACGACCTCGCGGTCGGGCGCCTCGTGGAAACGGTCTCGCATTCGCCGTACTGGCGCGACACCGCGATCTTCATCGTCGAGGACGACGCGCAGAACGGGCCCGATCACGTCGACGCGCAACGCATGACGGCGTACGTCGCAAGCGCGTATGCGGCGGGCGGCGTGCTGCACCAGCACTACTCGACCGCCGGCATCGTGCGCTCGATCGAACTGATCCTCGGGCTCCCGCCGCTTTCCGCCTACGACGCAACGGCGCAACCGCTCTTCGCGGCCTTCACGTCGAAGCCCGATCCGCGCCCGTTCGACGCGCTCCCCGCAGCCATCGACATCAAAACGAAGAACCCCGTTACCGCCTATCGCGCAGCCGACAGCCTCGCGGCCGACTTCTCCCACGAAGACCGCGTCCCGGATGCCGAACTCAACGACCTCATCTGGCACGCCGTCCGCGGCGCAAAGGCGACACCGCCTCCGTACGGCGCTTTTAGCCGCTAAGCACTGTCACGCTGAGCTTGTCGAAGCGCCGACGGGACGAACGGTATCAGCCGTCATCGCGCTTCCACGAGCTCCGCTCCCGGCTGCGCTTCGACAGGCTCAGCGTGACAATGGGGGGGCGCGCCCCGGCGCCAGTTGGACAACTCTCACTTTGCAGAAAAATATCCGCAAAGGTGCTACGTTCCGTTCGTTCTTGGGTTCGAGCCCAACGCGAGCGAGGAGAAAGCATGGCCGAGGGACTGAAAGAGACCACCCGGGTGAAGGTGGTTGATGTTCGGATTCCCGCAGCCATAAAGCGAGATCATTGGAGTCGTCAATGAACAACAGCGTGCAAATCGAACAAAAGAGCTATGAGATGCCCCCGCTGGAGGGGTTCACGGTTACGCATTTTATCACGGTCGCCGATATCGACCGATCGGCAAACTTCTATGAGAAGGTCTTCGGCGGCCGCGTTCTGAGCAGAGGCGACAGCAAGGGTGCATCCGGGCACATTGCGATCGCGAATACGTGGCTCATCGTCAACGTCGGAGGCGGACCGACGCCCGACAAGCCGACGGTAACCCTCAGCGTCCCCGAAGACCCGGATAAGGTCAATAGTTTTCTGAACATCCGCGTTGCGGATATTCAAGCGTGCTACGAACTATGGCGAAGTCGAGGAGCCGAGTTCCTCACGGCACCGATAGATAAGTACGGTGAGATACGCTGCTACATCCGCGATCCTGACGGCTACATTATCGAAGTGGGGCAAAGCAAGCCGGACGCCGCTGACGGTTAAACCGTTAGAGACCGAGGGCGAGCGAGTCCGCGCGGGGATCGGCTCCGCCGGCGAGCGTTCCGCGTTCGTAATCGATCGCGATCGCGTGCGCGTGGCCGAACGCGTGATCGAAATCGGGAAGGATCTCCACGTTATGGCCGCGCGCGCGTAGCTCGGCGACGATCGCGGGATCGAAGGAGGCTTCGACGCGCACGGAATCGGCGAAGGCCGATTCGGAATCGCGTCCGTAGACGAAGCGCGGCGCGTCGATCGCGCGCTGCACGTCGAGACCTCGTTCGTACATACCGTGCGCGAGCTGCACGTGGGTTTGCGGCTGCCCGTCGCCGCCCATCGTGCCGTAGACGAGTTCGGGGCGTCCATCGCGCAAGAGCATGCCGGGCGAGAGCGTGTGCAGCGGGCGCTTCCCTCCGCCGAGCACGTTGGGATGACCGTCCTCGAGCCGAAAATACGCGCCACGGTTCTGGAGGACGATGCCGGTGCCGCGCGCGACGATCCCCGAACCGAAGTTCATGTACAAGCTCTCGATGAGCGAGACGGCACGTCTCTCGTCGTCGACCGCGACGATCGCGACCGTGTCGCCGCTGCCGGCGACGGCCACGCGCGAACGCGCGTGCCGCGGATCGATGCGCCGCCGCATCGCCGCGAGGGTCTCGGGCTGCAAGAGATCCTCGATGGTGCGATCCATTGCGGCGGGCTCCGCGAAGCGCGCGTCGCGCGCATCGAAGGCGAGCTTGATCGCTTCGATCGCGAGGTGCGTCCAAGCCGCGTCGTTCGCCCGGCCGTCGGCGCGCAACATGCCGAGGACCATCGGCGCGACCGCAGCCTGCGAATTCGGCGGGTGTGCGACAACGTCGAGTCCGTTCCACGGCACGGAGACCGGCGTCATCCGCTCGGTCGTTTGCGCCGCGAGATCTTCGATCGTCATCGGATTGCCAAGGGCGCCTAGCGTTTCGCAAATGGCGCGCCCGATCGAACCGCCGTAGAACGCGTCCGCTCCGCCGCGCCGAATCGCACCGAGCGACTCGGCAAGCTCGACGTTGCGTACGATATCCCCCGCGCGCGGGAGTCCTCCGCTCGCGAGGATTCGTTCCGCTTCAGGGTTCGCGCGCAAGAGCGCCTCGTTCGCGGCGAAGAAATATGCAAGGACGTCCGTCACGACGAAGCCGTCGCGCGCGTGCGCTTGCGCCGGTGCGAGCAGTTCGTCGAGGTCGCGCGTACCGTGCGCGCGGCCGACATCTTCCCACGAGCGCACGCAGCCGGGCGTCGTGACGGTCAGCGCGCCGCGTACCGGCATGGTTTCGAAGCCGAGCGCCCGGACGCGCGCCGCATCGAGCGCCGCCGGCGCTCGGCCGCTGCCGTTATAGGCGATCGTCTCGCGCGTTTTGGGCTCGTACACGAGCCACAGCGCATCGCCGCCGATCCCGCAACTGGCGGGATAGACGACCGCGAGCACCGCGTTCGCCGCAATCGCTGCGTCGACGGCGTTTCCGCCACGACGTAAGACCTCGACGCCCGCCGCCGTGGCGAGCGCGTGCGGCGAGGCGAGCATGCCGCCTGCCGATCGTGCGATTGCGCGACTCCGAAACGCTCCCATCACCGGTACTTCGAAGCGACGGTTCGAGGCATCCTTGGGCAATTTTACCGATGCGCTCGATAAGGGCGCATGGTTCAATCGTCGCGTCATGCAAAGCGGCGCTTCGACCGAATCGATCGATTCGGTCATCGAATGTTTTTGCGCAAAGTTGGCGCAGATCGACTACTTCGCCGCGTGGCGAGATGAAGTCGCCGCGCTCGCGCCGCAAATGGCTGCCACGAAAGCGACCGATACGCTCGCGAACGCCCGCGGGTGGAGTTGTTGCGACTGGGCCGCACGCACCATTGCGCCGCTAGCATTTGACTTTTGGGCCCGAGTGTCCGAGGACCGTGCGGATGCGGAGCGGGCGCACGCGTGGGCGGAACGCATGCGGGCGCTGCCGCCGCTCGACGAGATTGAGGGCGCGCGAGCCGCCGCTCGTGTCGTCGGGAGCGCGCTCGCGGACGCTGAAACGGCATCCTGGGCGCCCCCGATCGACGGGAGCATCGGCGAAGACCCCATGTGGGGCCTCCGGAATCCGGGCTGGCAGGCCGC
>Ga0302324_100027258_pt1 | contig 10891 bp, 10 predicted proteins | sample Palsa_T0_1_FD_201949 | JGI IMG/M metagenome (GOLD analysis project Ga0302324, IMG submission 201949) | Peat permafrost microbial communities from Stordalen Mire near Abisko, Sweden - Palsa_T0_1 | ecosystem: Environmental > Terrestrial > Soil > Palsa > Peat permafrost | place: Sweden: Abisko...
TGCTTTCATATTTCATCTCCAAGTTGGACAAACAAGCATCAATGAACAGTTGGATGAAGAAAACCGGGATTGGTCGCGCTACGGCGTTTCGACTGCCTGCTCGCGCCCACCGCCCAAATTCGTTCCCTCTCCGAGAGCCTTTAGAATGAGGGCACACGCCCCGATCACCCGCTGTGAGCTCGAACGCCCATGCCCACGTTCGCATTATTTCCTATTAAACCAGAAGTGGGGTGAAGAATGCCGGCTTACGGAAGTGTTTGACCGGTTCTGTGCTGAGCGACACGCGCGTTTTAAGGCATCGGGCCCAGGTGGGTTCGCGCGGTTCCAGCTCTCCGTGGCTGTCTTGGCGGATCGCTTCAAGTCGGCGCAGGTGTGAAGCGGTGCGAAGCTGCCGGCTTGGGCGTACCCAGCGCCGCATATCATGGCCCTTCCGTCATTGCACGGTGAACTTGCCTTAGCCACGGGCAGCGCTGGATTGCCCGACGCCCACAACCACGTGCTGCCCCGCGGGGGCTCCGGAAGGAACCGTGATCGTCAGGGCGCCGTTCGGGTTGACATCAGGCTGTTCACCTTCAACGCCGGCAGCCGGGCATGGATGGCCTTCGTGGCCGTTTTCGGCGATCTGCGCCGCGCCGGAGCAAAGCATGCCCGCGATCTCTTCATTTCGAAGTATGATGAGACAGCGATGCAGCGATCGGGCGCCATATTTTTTACTGGCAGCCCTAACTTTTCCTGTGCGGTTGCCCGCCGCGGATTGGCCGCGCTTCCGTGGACCAAACGGCGCCGGAGTCGCGGAAACCTCCGCGCTGCCGGATAACATCGGACCACACAGGCATGTTGTGTGGAAGACCGCCCTGCCGCCCGGCCATTCTGCTCCGGTGATCGGCGGCGATCGTATCTTTACTTACGGCGTTCGAAGGTGACAAGCTCTTCACGTTCGCGCTGGATCGCGGCAGCGGCAAAATCCTGTGGCGTCGCGAATCTCCGCGCGACCGTCATGAGAAACTCGACACGCTAAACAGCCCGGCATCGCCCACTCCAACGGCGGACGGCCACAACGTTTACGTCTTTTTCCCCGATTACGGGCTTCTCTCCTATACTCTCGACGGCAAGAAACGCTGGCGCACCCCGCTGGTGGCCGTTCGACAACAGGTATGGAATGGGTGTGTCGCCCATTCTGGCCGGCGGCCAGGTCGTTTTGATCTGCGACCAGCAGCACGACTCGTTCGCGGCCGCGTTTTCTCAAGCCGACGGCAAGCAAGTCTGGAAGACGCCGCGGCCCGAAGCTGTCAGCGGACATTCCACCCCGATTGTGTATCGGCCGCAAGGCGCGGGCGTCCAGGGCGCTGGTATTCAAATCATTGCGCCCGGTTCATTTCGGCTGGACGCCTACGATCTAGCGTCGGGCAAAAGCGTCTGGTGGGTGAACGGCCTGGCTCCGGAGATGAAATCCGTGCCGGTGCTCGATGGCGACACGATCTACATCAACGGCTACAATTCATCGTTCAACGATCCGGGAAGGCATGTGGAGATTCCCTCGTTTGCAGATGGGCGGGCGAAATACGATATCAACCATGATGGCGCGTTGCAGCAATCGGAGCTGCCCGAGGGTCCGATGCGCCTTTTCTTTCCGTTCGAAGACACCGACCACGACGGAAAGCTGGACGAAGCTGAATGGAAGACCTTCCAGGCAGTGATGGCCGCGGAGAACGGTCTGCTGGCGCTGCGCGCCGGCGGCGGCGGCGACATGACCCCCACGGCACTCCGATGGAAGTATCAAAGCAAGGTACCGCAACTACCCTCCGCGCTGTTGTATCGCGGAGTGATCTACATGATCAACGATGGCGGTATTCTCACGACCATCGATCCGGCAAACGGACAGCCGCTCAAACAGGGCCGTCTGCGAGGCGCGGTGGACAAGTATTACGCTTCGCCGGTGGCGGGAGACGGCAAGGTTTTCTTCGTGGGCAATTCCGGCGTGGTCACGATCATGAAGGCGGGTCCGGATCGGGAGATTCTGTCGGTCGGCGAACTGGACGACGAATGCTTTGCCACTCCGGCGATTGCCGATGGGCGTGTGTACATCCGCACTCGCGGGATGCTTTATTGCTTCGGCTTGTGATGGAACGAAAAAAAGCAACCGCCGATAATGCCGCACAACACCCGTATGACGCCGCTGATTCCGGCTACGAACCAAGCCGGCCTTTCGAAAGCCGCTTTCCGCGATTGGGGATGCAGGTTGCGCCAGAAGCTTCAATTCCACTCCAGTACCGTGTAAAAATTCCCCGTCGCTCACCCGCGACGCTTCGTCCACCAACAGCAGCGCCACCGCCGAGAATCCCCGGATCGTCGCCTCGCTCCCCGGCAGCCCGATAATCCGTGACCGGTTGGCCAACTCCAGCGACATTTCGTTGTCGCCGTCTCCCTTCACCCGCTGATCCAACCGCCGCACGAACCCTTCCGCCTTGCGCAGGAACTCCCCGCTCTGCCGCGCGCTCGGACTCACCACCAGCGTCAGGCTCTCCGCCTGGCTGTACGCCTGCCGGACCGCCATCGCCGCCGTAATCGTCGATTTGCCCCACTGCCGCGTGCAGTTCAGTATCCCGTGCCGGCTCCGGCTCCGTAGCACCCGCTCCTGCAGATCGTCCGGCTCGAATCCCAGCAGCCGCCGGAACCAATCCCCCTCGTCTCCCGGGACGTCCCGCCTCACGCGCCCCACCGGTCGTCCGTGATTCCTTACGTCCCACACCCCCAACCTATCACCCTCTCTCCTAAACCCGGACTGAAAACCCTGGCGATATGTGCCGTTAACACCACGTGCCCTCCACAAAACAAGATACTTACCTGTTTTCTGTACACCCGTCGTCCTGGTCTGTGATTGATATCGCCGGCAGAGGCCGCGCGTCCCCTGATCCGGGGTCCCCAACCACGTGGCGTGGTTAGCTACCGATATTGCCTGACAAGGCCGTCAAAGTCCGGAAGCCTGACGATTCTCTTGCGGCTTTTGAATGCCATCATAGGCAAGGACGGAACCATCCGGAATCTCACGGTTGCTGGCGGTGATTCCCTTTTGGTGCCCGCTGCGGTTGACGCCGTCAGACAGTGGGTCTACGCGCCGACGCCGTTGGCTGGCAGCGGGTGAAATTCGTAACCCAAGTCGACGTGAACTTCACTTTATCGCCATACCTCGGTGGTCTGTGTGAAAGGTGCAGGAAGCGCGAGTCGTTGCCGCTCCAAATCACCTGCCACGTTTGCCAGATCTTGGATGTGGAAGGACTTATCTGGGGCACGATTTGTCGATGGTATGCCGCTCCAACGATCTGTGTCCGTCGCGGAAGCCCTGCCATAGGCTCTGCAAATCGCCCGGGGGGTTAATTAAACAGGAACGCTCCCCCAGCGTTTTCCAGTCTGTTTCGATGCTATCATGCTATCGCGCCCCGGCGAACTCCGCGAATTTCGTGATAAGTGTGGTCGCTTTGCCACAGAGATGCGCGAGAGTGACCACAAGCCATCCGATCATTATGTCAGGAAGGCCAGTCAGATGGAGCGCCCGCTGGTATGTGCTGCTAGAGCATCTATGGTCTCCGATTCCGGCAAATACTCTGGCACGGCTGGCGTTCGCGTCTTTTTATAGAGGCGCCAATCCAAGTAGCTGTGCGATTCAAGGAAGTTCGCTTTGGGTGTTTGCGTGCTGGACCTGTGAGCAATGAAGATACCAGAAGCCACTTTCGCAAAACGCCTGACCCTGCTATCGGCTTGCCTTTTTGCCATTCCCTCTTCCTACAGCGCTGCTCAGTTTGGTACCCTCTATCGTTTTGGGGGATACCCGGACGGCGCCAATCCTTACGCAGGAGTGGTAATTGGCAACGGTGTACTCTATGGAACGACTTATGCAGGCGGAAGCCAGGCATACGGGACGGTGTTTTCGCTTGTGCCGCCGACTTCGTCCGGCGGCTCGTGGACCGAAGTCATACTCCACAGCTTCGCCGACTTCAACGGGACGGATGGAGCGAACCCGCAATCGACCGTTGCGATAGGTGGCGGAGGCGTCCTTTACGGAACGACATTCTACGGCGGCGGTCTCCCGACCTGTGGCCTGGGCTGCGGAACGGTCTTCTCACTCACGCCACCCACGGCAGGCGGCGCGTGGACCGAGTCCTCGATCCACCTGTTTGGCGCGCCGCTGGACGGGGGCGCTGTGGCAGCCCCGGTTGTAATCGGGAAGGACGGGGTGCTATACGGGACGGCTCCTGTCGGGGGAATCAGCGGATGGGGCCTCGTGTTCGCGCTCGTGCCGCCAGCGTCGGCGGGCGGTTCATGGACCGAGAAGATCCTATACAACTTTCAAGGGGGGACCGATGGCTTCAGCCCCGGACCGGTGGCGATCGGCGATAACGGAGTCCTTTATGGCCTCACTTACGGCGGCTCATCCAATAATGGGACGGCCTTCTCTCTGGCGCCGCCGGCGTCAGCGGGCGGGTCCTGGACGAAAACCGTGCTGTACAGTTTTGGCGGCACCCCGGACGCGTCGCCGGGCCTGGGAATGGGGTTGGCCATCGCCCGCGATGGCGTGCTGTATGGGGCGGCGACCGGCGGAGGAGCCGCGGGGTTCGGCGCGGTGTTCGCCTTGCGGCCACCCAGCGATGCGAATGGCGCCTGGAGCGAGCAGGTGCTCTACTCTTTCTCAGGCGGCAACGACGGCGCCCAACCGTACGCGGGCGTCACGATTGGTACCCGCGGAACGCTATACGGAACAACTAGGTTTGGAGGACCCGCAAATTACGGGACGGTCTATTCGCTCACTCCACCCGCATCTCGGAGCGGCTCATGGAGCGAAACCGTGCTGCACAGCTTCACGGGCGCCGCGGATGGAGGCTTTCCCGCCGGTGTACTCGCCATCGACAACCATAGCCGCCTCTATGGCACCACTGAGGGCACCGGTGTCGGGACCGCAGCAAACGGCACGGTTTTCGCAGTGATGCCATAGGCGCCGCACGGAGGTGCGTTCGCCTCTAGCGGCCATCGACTAAAACACTGCCCGATATTGCGGCACAACGGTCACGTTGTCAGGCTGAACGCCACTCCTCCGTGCTCGGTCGCATTCACTGGGCCTTCGGCCCCAGCTACCCAGCCCCCTCAAATAGATCCTCTTCCCAGTACGCGATGTCTTCCTCCTCAGCCGTCAACATGGCAGCAACACCTGGATTCAATTGCTCGATCTCTCTTACGAGTTCTTCAAACGCTCGCTCATCGCCAGCAATTACCGCCAAACGCGCCGATGTGTCACCAAAATTGGAATATTATTCCGTAGAGCAGGTCCGAGGTTTGCGCGCAGCGCTTCTACTGCGATCTCTCTAGCCTCGCCAGGGTCGCTATGTTCCACGAAGCGTGCCCACCGCAGATACACCTTTCGAGTCAAGCCTATAAGATGTTCGTCATCTGTTGCACTGTCTTTAAGTATAGATAACGCCTCCTCGAAGCGCCTCCGCCCAATAGCGATCTCTACCGAAATCGGAATCCGGTACCGCTCAGGGTAAATATCTTGACCCCGAATGGCGGCTTCCGCCTCCTCGACCCGTCCTTCTCCGCACAGTAGCTTACACAACTGCTGCAGGACCCTTCCATCCCCCGGAACGCTGCTCTGTAAACTCCGTAGTATTGTCTCTGCCTCTTGCTTTTCGGTTTCTTGGCCCAGCCGTATAAGCTGAGCGGCGTAATCAATCTTCAACTGCCTATCGTCGGGATACCACTTTCGCCCTGCCCGCACAACTCTTAGCGCGTTATCCTTATCGCCAGTTCGATGATAGGCTCTGGCCAACATGTGAAACACAATTGGCGCCGGCTTCAAGGCCATCTGAGCCTCGAAAGCCGAGACAGCCTGCTGGTATTGGTGTAAGCCTAGGTAGGCGCGGCCATACTCGTGGGCTACCCACTCATCATCGCCCGGCATGAACTGGAAGGCTCGCAGAGCCGTCAAAGCGCCTTGAAAATCGCGCCTAAACAAGAGGCTGTCGATGTAGGAAGTACGGACACCCCTCGCCTCACTGTACTTGGTCAATAAGCGATCATATCTTGCAAAGCCCTCAGCGGTACTATTTGTTCGTACCAGGCACGCCGCGATTCGTAACTCCGAATAGTAGTTGGATAGACCCAACCCAAGGGCTGTCTGGAATGCCCAAAGCGCAGAGGCGAAGTCTTTCCTGCGAAACCAGTATTCCCCAACTCCAAACAACTCGTCCCGATACGCCACACCAAAGTTGCGGATCTTGTCCCGAGAACCCGAAGTCCACCTGTGATACTGCGCTTCGCGCAACCACCGTGGGTCATCGTCGGTATGATACAAATACAAATACCATTCAGCGATGCTGTTGTGGATCTGCGCATCCTTCCGCTCAGTGGTCGCCGTCGCATCACCTGTATCGACTGGATCTTCGAACGCTGCCCTTAGGACCGAGACTCCTGTGACAAGGTCCTTTCGCGATCTCTCGAAAACACCGTAGAGAAGCCCAAGACGCTCCGCCTCTTCAACTGCTTCTTTGCCTGCCAAAGCCGCGAACATGTCTCGGGGTACCGGACCACGCAAAAGCGAAGGCATTTCTACGGCTCGCCGTGCCGTGTCGTTTACAATACGGCGCAACAGATCGTCTCGAAGTCGCTTTTGCAACAGAAGCAGGAAATCAGGGTCGATCAGAGAGGCCCCACCTTTTTCGGCGGCGATGAACCGTCCAGCTAGAGCAGCCAGATACGGATAACGATCTATGGCGTTTAGTAGTTCGGGCGGGTACTCTGATATAACTATGCCGGCACGACTAAGAAAGTCCCCGACCACGTTTTCGACGTGCTTACCTTCGGGAAAACGACCAACCGGGGGCTGCTGGGCGCCGACGATAATGGATATCGGCAGAAACTGCAGATCTGGGGGTCGCCGACTGGTGATAATCACTTTGGCGTCTGCGGCGGAAATCATGACTTTAAACAACTGCTGAAGCTCTAAATCAGTCAGTTCGCCATTGGGATCGAGGACCCGCTCAAAATGATCAAACGTCACAATCGTGTATTTCGAAACACACGATATGAAACTGGTCAGAGGATCGGAAATATCTGAGATACGAATTGTCTTAAGGAGACTGACGACTTCGTAAGGGAAGAGGCAACCGATCCCCCCCAGATATTGCTCAAGGACGTTCCAGGCGCTAGACGTGTGATGGAGGTCGATTACAATTGCTTGTCGTCCTGAGGCTCTTCGAGACAGCACCTCTTGGACGAGAAACGATTTGCCCATAAAGGGTGCGCCGACGAGTATCGCCAGGGGGGACGGACCATTGAGGAAATGCTCAAGGGCATCTTGGTTACGGGCTCGGTCGCGAAAGCTAACCGGTCGTTCGAGGGAGATTAAGGACTTGGTAATGCGCTCAACATCGAACTGAAGCAAGTGCTTGGAAAACGTTTTGTTGGCCAGTTCAGCTTCGCGCTGAGGCGTTGGGGGCGCAACGCCCGGCGCCCGTGCCTTGACGAGTTGCATTTGAAGCGCGGCAATCTGCAGATCCAAGTCTAGGTACGCAATATTGTCGCGGTAGCTGAAGTCCCCTGGCACTAATGAGTCTAGCGTAATCCACAATTCATACTGCTTCGTTCTAGCTTCGATTACGAATTGCCTCACCTGGTCCATTGAGAGCGGTGCCGGTGCCGCCGATATCGAGGCCGCCACCGTGAACCAGCGATTGCCGCGCGCATTCGGTTCATCGACATACGTGCTGACAAAACCACACTGGCTCAATAGGTCTACGAAGAACGGCAGGTGCCAGCAGGCGTTGCCGCGTTCCGCCTCGGGAAGGACCTGGAGATCCTGAATATACAATAGGTCCCCATGTTGCAGGTTCTGAACTAGGGAATGGAGCAGGGTGGCAGTGTTGTCGATGTCAAGTTCATGAAAGACGTTGCGGATGATGACGATCAATGGCCTGTCATAACGAATTGAGGACAGCCACGTGGAATACAGGGACGCGCTATTCAGGAACTCAACTCGACGGTGTATTCGGAGGTCAACGGCGAGTTTCAGGATTCGGCCTTCCAAGTCGTTCTCATCGACGCCGACGTACAGCCACGAAGTATTGACCTTGACGGATTCGATGCTGGCGATGCGCCTCAAGACAATCCCCGCACCCGAACCGATGTCCGGGATTGTGCCCCCCTGGTTGGCCGCAATATTCTGTGCAAGGGATAGGCTGATGTTCTTGAGTTGGTTGTCGGTGTCCGATTGTTCGGCTTCTTGGACGGGCGGCTGCTCCAGACCGTAGTTGCGGACGAATTGATCGAGGGCGGATTCAGCGCTTTCGCTTCGTTGAGCCGGCGGGACACCGAGAACTGGGGTAATGCTCTTGGGGCGTGACTGCCGACTTATGGATTGCGGCTCTCCCGATTGGGCTGGCGTAAGCGATGACAAGACTTGGAATGCGAATGCGCTGGCATGCCGCGCTGCGATAAGTTGCGACTGCGCAGCGTCGGCTTCGGCTTTGCGATCAATCAGGTCCGAGATTCCTCGGACTACAAGTGCTAAGACGTCTGGATTGGCATGGACGGCTTGAAGAAAGCCACGCCCTTCCATTTCGATTGCGAGGGCATCCCCATATTGCGCTTTAATAAAGGCGTATACTTCTGATCGAGTTGACGCGACAAGCTTCTCGCCTGCTGCTATTGGACCAACGTGGGCCGTTGGATTACTGGGTCCGGAAGTCGGACCGGGCTTGATTCTCGTAATCCAGCTTTGGCGCTTTGCTTCAGCTCGGGCTCGTTGCTCCAGCGAGTAGCTTGATCTGGCGACGTCGGGGCGCGGGCTGAACGTCTCAGCCGCCTTGCCACTTCGTAGCCGTACACTTTCGTCGCCGCCACGACATCTCCCAGGGCTACGTCCTTGAGTCCTCCAGCGATTCCGACAAACAGGGCGACACCAGGATTGAAATAGCTGATAGCCCTTTCCACCTCCAGCGCGGCGCCGGCATTCCCCATCCCTATCTCGACGATTGCCACGTCCCATAGCCCACTCGCGCCTGAGAATTGGCCGCGTTCGTAGACGGTCCCCTTCCTGTGAGTTTGCTCCTTAAGGCTCGATAGGTGTTCCGCCACGGACCTGTACTCCACGGGAAGAGCAGTAAAAACAACAGCGCAGTTTGGCTTGAGACATGCTCTCTCCATGGCCTTCCATAACGACGGCAACATCGTACTTTACCACCGGGGACGGCGGACGCGTTACTGCGCTGTTTTCGGCGCTACCCAGGACTAACCCGCAGCTATCTCGGGCACTGCGCCTCCGAGCGGCCGAAATGCGGGGCCTTATGTTCCAGACAAATGCGCGGGGCGCGGGATGCACAGAGTAGGTGGCACTGGTAAATCCCGCCCGCGCCGCGCAGCCTGCGGAGCTTGAGCCTGGCTTCGCACTAGCGTGGCCGAGGCCGAGATTGGCCGGCGCTAGCCAAACGCAGTCCGCCCCGTTCCCCCCGCTTGCTACCTCAGTTCGTCCCGAGGTAAAGGTCGTCAGGCTACCGATATTGCCGCATTAATAGGCACAATGCCCGGCCTCGTGTGAGCGACCCACACCCCCAAGCCCCCAACCACACCCCAAGACCCCCACCCACCGCCAACCCCCGCCCCCCAGTCACAGCACTCCCACGCTGCAAACAAAGCACTTACCAACTCCCCGCCCACCCCCGTCCTAAACTGTGATTGAATGAAAACTTCTTCTTACCGGCGAATCCGCGCCTCGCGCGCCAACGGAGCCCGCTCCCCCGGCCCGCGCACTCCCGAGGGGAAAGCGCGCTCCTCCCAAAATGCCCTCCGCCACGGACTCCTCTCCAAATGTGTGGTCCTCGAGAGCGAGTCTGCCCAGGGATTTCAGTCCATTCTCTCCCAGCACGCGCTCCGCCTCGCTCCGGCCGACGATGTCGAGCAGGGCTATGTCGACGAGATGGCCGCTGCCTCCTGGCGCCTCCGTCGCGCCTGGGCCATCGAAACGGCTTTGTTCGATAGCGCCGTCCAGGATCAGCCCTCCGGTGACGATCTCGCCCGTTTGGCCGCCGCTTTTTCAAAGCTCGCCCGCCGGCCCGGAATTGGCGCTATTGCATAGATATGAAACCCGTTTACACATGGAGTACCAGCGCTCCCTCCACAACCTCCTGGTCCTGCGCCAGGCGGGAATACCAAACGAACCTAATCCCATAATCGAACACCAGCCCGCCCTCCCGGACCCGTCTGCGGAAGAGATTTCCCCGCCCCCTGACCAGGACGAGCCCACCGAACCTAACCCCAGCTAACCCCGCCCGTCTACGATGGTAGAATATCTACCATCAAGCCGCCGGAAGACAATATGCCGGAAGACGACCTCGACCGCGAACTGCGCGCCCATCTGGACCTGGAAGCCGAGGAACTCGGCGATCCGCATGCCGCGCGCCGCGCCTTCGGCAACCTGACGGTCGTGCGAGAGGCCATACACGATATGTCACGCTGGACCCTGATCGAACAACTCCTGCAGGATCTCCGGTACGGCGCGCGCCTGCTGCGCCGCAGCCCGGCTTTCACCGTCGTCGCGGTGCTCACCCTGGCGCTCGGCATCGGCGCCAATACCGCCATATTCAGCGTGGTTCATGCCGTGCTCCTGCGGCCGCTGCCCTTCCCGCAGCCCGAACGCCTGGTGCGCATCTGGGAGTCCAAGCCATCCGCGGACACCCATCGCAACGTGGTCAACCCGCTCAATTTCTTCAACTGGCAGGAGCGCACTCGCAGCTTCCAGGGCATCGCTGCCATTGATGGCTGGACCTCCAACATCACCGGCGAAGGCAATCCTCTCGCGGTCGAAGGCATGCGCGTCTCGCCGGAGTTCTTCTCCATCCTGCGCGTC
>Ga0302324_100027259_pt1 | contig 10891 bp, 13 predicted proteins | sample Palsa_T0_1_FD_201949 | JGI IMG/M metagenome (GOLD analysis project Ga0302324, IMG submission 201949) | Peat permafrost microbial communities from Stordalen Mire near Abisko, Sweden - Palsa_T0_1 | ecosystem: Environmental > Terrestrial > Soil > Palsa > Peat permafrost | place: Sweden: Abisko...
AAGGCCGCTCACGGTACGGTTTCGAAGCTCCTTGAGCTGCAGCTGGTGCCGGGCGTGAACCGTGTCAGCGTTGTGGCGTACAACGGCGATGGCTCGATGCTTTCCGAGCCAGCGACGGCGAGCGTGCTCGCCACCTACCAGCCAACTCGGCGTCTGCAACTGGATGCCTTGGTGGTCGGCATTGAGCGGTTCAGAAATTCCGCCCTCGACCTGAGATATTCCGTCTCGGACGCCACTGCGGTCGCGCACATGCTGCAGAAGAAAGCGGCGCCACTTTTCGGCCAAGTCAATGTGGAGTTGCGGGTGAGTCCCGAGAGCACCACACGCGAGGCACTGCTGAGCGCAATTGCAGCTTATCGCGGTATTGCCCCAGAAGACGTGTTCTTGTTCTACGTCGCCAGTCACGGGACCGTTGACGAGAGTGACGCGGCGAGGCGCGAATACTATCTGATTCCATCCAACGTGGGGTTGACCAGTACTGAGGCGCTGCGCCGTGATGCGATCAGTCAGGACGAGCTGAAGCAACTCGTCGCCAATATTCCGGCCACCAAGAAGGTTCTATTATTGGATACCTGCCAGGCTGGAGCACTGGGCGAGGCGCTGAGCCTTACACCTCGAGGCATCGACGAGCAACGGGCTGTCAACATCCTGTCGCAGGCAATTGGTGCAACGATCCTTTCCGCGGCGACGAATCACGAGCAAGCGCTTGAGGGGAAGGATGGGCACGGTGTTTTCACCTGGGTGGTGCTCCAAGGGCTTGATGGCAAAGCCGATCTGCAGCGCAACGGTTACGTTAGCACGCTGGATCTCGCCGAGTTCGTAGCTGATCAGGTGCCAAAGGTTGCCCAGCAGGTCTTCCGGCGCGAGCAGTTCCCCGTTCTGAATAATACCGGCCAGCCGTTTCCGATAGTCAGCAGCCGATAGGCGTCGCCTGCACGGGCCGTCACGGCCGATCAGTCGGGCGGATTATGAGCGCGCAAAAACGTAACGCAGGCCTGCAGCATCTGCAATCGAGTGTCACTCCGAGAGAGCCAGTGGTCTTCGTTCTTGAGCGCGACCAGCTCGACCTGTTTGCTGGCTTTCCGCAAAGCGTCGTACATGCGCTCACTTTGTTCGAACGGCACGACAGTATCGTCGCGCCCGTGGATTAGCAGGACTGGTACGGTGACCGCATCGACGTGTCTGATCGGCGAAATTGAATCAAGCGCCGGATCGCTTGGGCCGTTGACGCCGAGGAAGCGGTCCCAGTCACGCTGCTCAAGCACATCGCCGCCGCGCCTCTCACTCGCTCCGTGTTTCTCGTTCACCCGCTGCAGCATGAGATGCAGATCCGAAAAGCCCGCCACCGAAACCGCACATCGATACACTCCCTGCTCCAACGTGACGCCGGCGAGCGCGGCATAGCCGCCATAGCTTCCGCCCACGATGCAGACCCGCTGCGGATCCACTATTCCCGTTTTAGCCAGATATCTGACGCCATCGGATAGATCGCTCTGCATTTTGCGACCCCACTGGCCATAGCCTTGAGCAACATAGCGGGCCGACACGGTGGAACCACGGTAATTGGGACGGAGCACCGCGTATCCCTGAGCTGCCAGCGCCTGCGACCACCAGTCGAACAGTGCCGTGTCGCGCAGAGCCGGGCCGCCGTGGGGGAGGACGATGAGCGGCAGATTCTTGAGGTTGGCGTTTTGCGGGAGGGTGAGGTAGGCCGGCACCGTCAGGCCATCCGCTGCCGTGTAGGTAAACCTACGAACAGCGAGCGGAGCTCCCAGCCCCTCGTACAACTCACCTAGCGGAGTTGCGGTGTGGGTGCTCATGTCGACCAGCTCGTAGCCGTACCCGTCCCGGGCACCCTCAACAAGTACTACGGCTTCGGTGAGCGAGGCCGTCCAGGAGGTTAGCCGCAAATGCTCACCCGGGAACGCTCGTACAATCGCATCCCAGCGTTCTTGCATCTTCGGGTCAAAGAACACGTACTGGATATCGTCAGCCAGGTGCGCGCCACCGATCATCCGATGGTCCTGATCCTCGATCGGTGCTTCGAGTTGGCGGCGCTCCGCCATCGGCGGACCTATGGTGCCGTCCCGCATCGACAGCAGTCGCCATACTTGGTCCCCGCCCTCGCTGAACTGAATGAGCAGCGTGTCGGGCTCGGGACCGAAGCCCAACAGCTGCGGCGGCGAGAAGGCCTCGTGCCCCGAGGCAACTTCATGCAGTGTCCCCGCGCGCGACGTGCTGGTTGCCCAGCGCTGCGGTCCCTCCTCGTAATCCTGCTCGGCAGCTACGTCTCCGTCGGCATCCACCAGCCAAGTGTGTGTGCCGTACTGACTGGGGGCACTTTGTACAACCAGCTTCTCGCCGTCGCCCTGAAGGTCAACCCGTAACAGAGCTGCTCGCGCCGTGCCTGCGACGGTCAGCCCCGGAACGAAGAGCATCGTGCGGCCACTCACTGACCGAACCATTACCCTTCCGGTAACAACTGGCAACAGGTGCTCCCGGTCGGCGAATCTCTTGCTTGGGACTGCGTACGCGGTGTTGCTCTCGGGCTCATACACGTTGAGCTGGTACCACTCCCGGTACCAGTTCTTCCAACCGTACGGGGTCCCGGTGGTTGAGCTCTCAATCATCAGCCATCGATTGTCAGCCCAGGCAATGCCCCGCAACTTGACAGCCCCGACGGTCATTAGGCCTAGCTTCTTTCCGGTGGCTAGCGAGCTCACGGCCACGACGCGGTCGGCGCCCACGGTTCGCACAAAGGCAACACGGGTCCCATCGGGAGAGATGACGACGTCCTCAAGCGCTGGCAGCCGACCGTAGGTCTCAAGGGACGCCGGGTGCGCGGGCGCGGCTGCGAGCACGGCAGTGACTAGGACGGCTCGCAACGAGGCCGCAGAGGCCTTCTCGACTAGGTACAGGATCTTCATGGCGCTCCGCCATACAGTAGCTAAAATGAATCGGACATGCATGCAGCGGAAAAGAAGCGCGCGCAGAATGTATTGCAATGCAGCGGCGGCTTGTATTCCTTCGAGTTTCAACCCCGCGTCCTGAGCGCTATCGAACTACTCTTAAATGCCAAATTGCTAGCACCGGTGTACTCGATGCGGCGCGTGAGTGCCTCAGTGAAATTGGGATGTCGCCGTCGTCGTCCATCAGCATTGGGGCCAGAACGGCCCTCGCATCTCGGAATCGAGTTACCCCCAAATGCTGAGCGACGTCGCCCTCCGCAAGGAAAAGCCGTCCGACCGCCCGCGTAAGCTCTTTGACGAGCGTGGCCTTACCCGCACGCCAGTCGCGGAGGTGGTCATGAACAACTCACTCGTTCTTCATTCTTGCGTGTGGTTTGGAGTGGCGTTTCTGCGGGCCTAGTTAGGACACTTCCAATCCGGACGAGAGAAATCGCACTGACTGACATCGCGACGGTCCAAGAGAAAGGATAAGGAGATGCAAATCCTCCTCCCCGCGCCCTTTCTCTATATGGAGTCCTGCGCCAGGGAAACGGCGCGCACCGAGGGACACGGTTATCGATCTCTAGGTAGATGACTAACCCGTTGACGATGCCAACCGGCCAGCAAGCCGGACATGGCAAATGACGTGGCCTTGCGCGTGCAGCATCGCGTCGGTGACTGCCAGGGTCGTCAAGGGATGAAATCACTGCGCTGATCCTGGAAGCCGCTGCCGGTTTGGGGTGCCTGCTGATGGCCGCTCCCAGCCCGCGCTGGCTTAAAGCCGAGCCAAATCTTCAGACCGTTGGGAATCACTACTGGTTTACCGCTATCGGGCTCAAGGATAAAAGCTGGAAAAGGGATGACATCCAAGTTGCAATCGACGGCAGTCATCAAGTCGAGCTGCTTGGACATTGGCCAGCAAGTCAACGTACTTCTCAGGTAGTCCTCTGATTGATGTGCTCCCAGACCTTGGAGATCACTACGGAGCCTTCGCCCACTGCCGAGGCTACCCGCTTGACAGACCCGGCCCGCACGTCCCCGACAGCGAAAACGCCGGGGCAGGACGTCGCAAACGGCGAAGTCGGTGAGCCGACGCCGGTGATGACGAACCCTTTGTCATCGAGCTTCACCAAACCAGAAAGCCATTCGGTGTTAGGCGCGGCACCCACCATGATGAAGAGCGCGCGCGTCGCAACCTTCCGCGACTGCCCGCTTTTAGCATTGCGGATCGCGACGTTTTCCAGGTGCTCGCCACCCTCCAGTGCCGTGACCTCGCAGTTGTACTCGATCGTGATACCTGGATAAGCCTCTAGCCGGCTGGTGAGATAGCTCGACATCGAAGCGGCGAGCGAGGCACCCCGGACCAGCACACGGACGCACCGCGCGTAGCGGCACAGGAACATGGCAGCCTGGCCGGCAGAATTGCCGCCGCCAATGATCACGGCCTCGGTGTCCTTGCAATAGCGAGCCTCCATCTCGGTGGCCGAATAGTACGCTCCCGAGCCCTCGAAATCGGCGAGCCGCTCCAAGGGAAGTCGCCGATACTGCACGCCGCTCGCCACCACGACTGCACCGGCACGGATACGCTGGCCATTCTCGAAGACTGCGCAGAAGGCGCCGTTCTCTTGCACCTCGAGTGCCGTGACTCGGCGCGGGATCGCAAATCGGGCGCCGAACTTCATGGCCTGTACCTCACCGCGCCATAAGAGGTCCGCGCCCGAGATGCCGGTTGGAAAACCCATGTAGTTCTCGATTCGGCTCGACGTTCCCGCCTGACCTCCCAAAGCGATGTCCTCGACGACCAGCGCGCGCAAACCTTCGGCGCCAGCGTAGACGGCTGCCGCCACGCCGGCCGGACCCCCACCGACGATCAGCACATCGAAATGCTCATCGCCGCTGAAGTCGATGTTGAGCCCGAGGAGCCGCGCTATCTTATCCGGCGTTGCATCCGTGATCGGTATTTTGCTGCCGAAAATGACTGCCGGGGTTCTGGCATCAATTGCGCAACTCTTGGCCGATGCCACGGCTTCCGCGCTGTGAAGGGGGACCGACACGTAAGGCAACCTATTGCGACTCGCGAACTCGGCGATGCGACGCACATTGCGATCGGCCTCCTCGCCGATCAGGTAAAGGCCGCTGCGGCGGTCTTCGAGTTGCCGGCGGCGTCGGGCAGCGAACACAGTGATGATGATGTCCGACATCTCGGGGATCTGAGACATGAGCGTAAGGAAGATCTCGCGCGGTACCTCAATCACTCGCGTATCCACTACCGTGCGCAGGGGCAGGGAGGCGGTACCGCCGTACAGGAGGCTGATCTCCCCCATAAACTGCGTTGGCCCAATGGTCGACGGATAATGTCGTTCACCAGTGAACGGATTGACTACTTCAATCTCGCCTTCCTCGACGTACACGAAGCGGTTCGCCTTTTCGCCCGGCTGCGCCATGATCGTGCCCTTGGGATATGTCACCACTTTGCCCGCCGCCCGCAAGGCCTCCACGTGCGAGGAGGCAAGTGGTGTCCGTATCATCTGGCGCAGGTCTTCGCCTATCGTCTCCACGGAGGCCCCTGGAGTTACATTTGCACAGATAGTACAAGGTTCTCACCCGCCGAATGCCCTGGCTAGCGTGCGACCTGCGTGGCGCCTATCTACCGGTGTTGTTCGCCTCGGTCGTATATTTCATGCGCAGCTGGCTTCTCATCCCGCCCATTCCTATCCCCATTCCCGCCCCGCTGTTCGCGTTGCCGCTGTTCGGCGCGCCGGCGAGCTCAATAGCCATTTTCGCTGTTACCGGCATATCGCTCCTCTCATGCCGAAGTATTAACGCTTGACGTTAATAACGTATGGATTTACTATTAAAACGTGATCCGTTCGTTCAAGGACAAGGATACGCAGGCAGTCTTCAGTGGGCAGTTCGTAAAGGGCTTGGACGGTCAGATCCAGCAAAGAGCTCGCGAGAAACTGAAATACCTGGATAGCGCGACGGAGCTGCGGGATCTCATGATTCCGCCCGCGAATCAGCTCGAGTCCCTCAAGGGTGATCGCGGAGGGCAATACAGCATCCGGATCAACAAGCAATGGCGGGTTTGCTTCAAGTGGAAAGACGGTGACGCATTCGAAGTGGAGATCGTGGACTACCACTGAAGGCAGCTCACGGAGAGTAGGTACTATGGCAACGAAAAGGCTGCGCCCGGTGCACCCCGGCGATATCTTGCTGCACGACTTCATGCAGCCGCTAAGGCTGAGCTCGTACAAGCTCGCGAAGGAGCTCGGTGTCGCAGCACCGACGGTCAATGAGATTGTGCGGCGACGGCGTGCGGTGACTGCGGAGATGGCACTACGCTTCTCCCGCTATTTTGGAACGACTGCACAGCTGTGGCAGAACTTGCAGGCGCAATACGATCTGGAGATTGCGAGTCGTAAGATTGGGAAAAAAGTGGTGCGGGCCATTCAGCCGCTGCCGCGACCCGATTTGTCAGGCTCGCCTGTTTCATCGTAGAACACCCAGCGCTGCTTGCACCCGATTGCGGGCACTCGAACATGCACGCGCCGCTCGGTGGCGGCGGCGAGCGCTGCAAAGGCCTGCGCGCGGCCGTTGGCTTTGGCGAAATTGGCTACCCGCCCGTAGGGAAAGTCCCCTTCCTGGTCCACCGGGTAGATGGTGGGATGCCCAAGTGCGCGGGCTAGCCCCTATTTCTGTTGCTGTTCGTTGAGATTCAGCTTCGGGATGCCGAAGTGGCCTTCGAGCTGATGCAGCTTCTCCAGATCAACGGAGCCGACGATGTTCACCACCGTGAACTCGCGCGGCTCGCTCGCGATGATGGTGAGTCCCGTGGTGCGGCTGCCCTCCACCGCCACGTACACGTCGACGTCGTTACGGTCCTTGCGGTTATGCACCTGCACCAGCGGCTGCCAGCGCGGCGGGGAGAGCTGCTGGCGCAGACGCTCCACCTGCTCCCGCGGATAGGCGAAATCGGCGTCGAAGGTGAAGCTGCGCACGTAGATCCCGCTGATGCCGGCGATCACCTGGCGCGCCGCGGCATCCTCGGGCTTGTTGGGATCCAGAAAGCGCGCAGCAAGACCAATGAGAGAGGAGTCGAGGGTCACACTGACGCTGTCGCTGGCCTTGGCCTCCAGCGCCTTGAAGTCGGGCAGCGCCAGACGCGCATCCGCTGCCTGCGCCGCCGGGGCGAGGAGTGCCGCCAGCAAGGCCGGCACCAGCAGAGCGGTGAGCTTCACGGTGCGCATCCGTCAGACACCGGTATCGCCCGCGGCCCGCCGCCGCGCCGCATCGTTCACGCCGCGGTAGGCCAGGTCCAGCTTCTCGTCCGTGACGCGCAGCGCCTCGATCAGCTGCTGGCGCGCCGCGAGCCCGGCGCGCTCGACCTGCAGTTCCCGCTCGTGGGCGACCAGCAGGGCCACCACCACCGTCGCGGCGAGCGCCGCCGGTACCCATAGGAACCGCAACGCCAAAGGCGGCCGCAGTGCGCGCTCGCGCGCGATGCGTGCGCCGAGGCGTGCCGCGAACCCCTCCTCGGGCTCGATCGGCCGCAAGGCGGCGCGCAGTTGCGCTTCGAGATCGTCGTCCGTCATGGAGTTGAGTCCCTCAAGGGCGGGTGGCCCCGGCCGGGGACGCATCGGTTGAGCCGCCGCCGGATGCGAGCTGCGTCCGCAGCTCCTCGAGCGAGCGCTTCAGATGACTCTTTACGGTATTCACCGGCATGTCGAGCGTCGCGGCAATTTCGATGGGGTCGAGATCTTCCTGATAGCGCAGCAGCACCACGGCGCGTGCGGCCGCCGGGAGCTGGGCGACGAGGGCGTGCAAGCGCCGTCGCAGCAGCGGATCTGACTCGCTCGGCTCCGCCGCCACGTCCAGCCCCTCCTCGAGCGGCACAACCCGGTGCGTCGCCTCCCGGCGCAGCCGGTCGATGGCGAGACGCAGCGTCACCTGCCGCAGCCAGAAGACGAGGTGCGTATCGGACTGCACCCGCGCGAGGCGCCGATACAGTTGCATGAATACCTCCTGCGCCAGATCCTCGGCTGCGTGCCGGTCCCACACCATACGCAACGCGAGACTGTAGACCCGGCGCTGGTGACGGCGTACGAGCGCTGAGAAAGCCGCAGCATCTCCGGAGCGGGCCCGGGAAAGTGCATCGCATTGCGCGCCCTCCTTGTCCGCCACGGCACGCAGTCACAGCAGCGGGTATGACCCTTGCGTGCCCGAGGGGTTGTGCCGGTCGAGGTCGAGATGCATGCGCAGGGCATCCACCTGCTTCATGTCGAGCGAGCCGCTCGCATGCACGATGGTGAACTGCCGCGGCTCGCTCGCCACGATGGCAAGCCCGGTGATGCGGTTGCTCTCGTAGGCGAGATAGACGTCCACATCCTGCGACTTCTTCTGATCGCGCACCCGGGCGATCGAGGTCCAGCCGCGCTGCTCGAGCTGCGCACGCACCGCATCGATATCCGCGTGCGAATAGACATCGTCAGCGGCGAACTCGTAGTGCATCACGTGCAGCCCGTGGAGACCGTTGAAAATGCTCTTCACCGCGGCGCTGTTGGCGTCGTCATCGTGGATGAACCAGCCCGCGAGCTTCAGTGGCAGCGGACTCAGCGAGAAGTCGACCGACTCGGTCGCCTGCGCCCGCAGGTGATCGAACGTGGGAAGCCTGAGCTCGGGCGGCTGGGCATGAGCACAGGCCGACAGCGCGCTAAAAGCGACGAGAACCAGGACCATTCGCTTCACCATGACAATCTCTCCGAAGAGGCGGGCCAAATCCCCGACCACTTCATAGGAATACGCGGCAGGGTACGCTACAGGGTGCAGCGCGCCGAGTGATTGTTGCGCAGCACTCTGATCGCACCGCGGCGTCCGCCTGCCGCATCCAAAGGGGGAGTTGGGAACATGGCTTTAGGACCTCGGGCGTTGCTGATTACCCTCATCATGGCCGCCGCGACCGCCGCACGGGCAGATACGCTGGTACTGACGGCTGCGCATGGTAGACGTGCTCACCAGACGTGAGGTCGAGCGGCCGCAGATCGTGATCACGGGCGAGCGCATCGCGAGCGTCGGCAGGCAGCGCGACCCGACGCCGCCCGCCGAGGGCTGGGCGGTGCGGGCAATGATTTTGCGGTAGACTTTCAACGTCCGCGGGCAAGCCACAGGGGAACTCTATGGTAGACATGACCCGGCGCCAGTTCTTCACGGTCACGGGCGCTTCTCTTGCGGGATCCAGCTTAGCCTTGATGGGCTTCTCGCCCTCCAAGGCACTCGCTGAAGTACGCGAGTTCAAGCTCACCCGCGCGACCGAGACCCGCAACACCTGCCCTTACTGTGCCGTCGCCTGCGGCATCCTCATGTACGGACTCGGCGATGGGGCCAAAAATGCCAAGGCGAGCATCATCCACATCGAGGGCGATCCTGATCACCCGGTGAACCGCGGCACCTTGTGTCCGAAGGGCGCAGGCCTTCTGGATTTCGTCCACAGCCCCTCCCGCCTTCAATATCCTGAATATCGGGCCGGCGGCTCCGACCAATGGCAGCGCATCCCCTGGGACGAAGCCCTTGATCGCATCGCCAAACTCATGAAAGAGGATCGCGATGCGAATTTCGTCGCGAGGACTTCCGAAGGATTGACCGTCAACAGGTGGCTGACGACGGGGATGCTGGCCGCCTCGGCGAGCAGCAACGAAACCGGTTATATCACCCACAAGATCGCCCGCAGCCTCGGCTTTCTGGTCTTCGACAATCAGGCGCGTGTGTGACACGGCCCGACGGTGGCAGGTCTTGCCCCGACGTTTGGCCGTGGAGCGATGACAAATCACTGGGTCGACATCAAAAATGCCGACATCGTCCTCATTATGGGTGGCAACGCCGCCGAGGCGCACCCGTGCGGCTTCAAGTGGGTAACTGAAGCTAAGGCCCACAACAAAGCGCGTCTCATCGTCGTCGACCCGCGCTTCACGCGCTCGGCCTCTGTGGCGGACGTTTACGCGCCCATCCGCACCGGCACGGATATGGTGTTCTTGGGCGGGGTCATCAGTTATCTCCTCGCTAAGGATCAGATCCAGCACGAGTACGTCAAGAACTACACTGATTTCACCTTCATCGTCCGCGAGGACTTCGCCTTCAACGAAGGGCTGTATTCTGGCTACGACGCCGAGAAGCGCAGCTACGACAAGACCACCTGGGACTACGAGATCGGCGCCGACGGCTACGTGAAGTCGGATCCCACGCTCGCGCACCCACGCTGCGTCTATCAGTTGATGAAGCAGCACTACGCCCGCTACACGCCGGAGATGGTGGCGCGCGTGTGTGGCACCCCGCAGGAGAAGTTCCTGCAGATCTGCGAGATGATCGGCTCGACCGCAACCCCGACGCGCGCCATGACCATCATGTATGCGCTTGGGTGGACGCAGCACTCGGTGGGTTCGCAGATGATCCGGCACGGCGCCATGGTGCAGCTGCTGCTCGGCAACATCGGCATCGCTGGCGGTGGCATGAACGCGCTGCGCGGACACTCGAACATCCAGGGCCTGACGGATCTGGGACTCATGTCCGACCTCTTGACCGGCTATCTCACGCTGCCGAAAGAGCCCGAGCAGAGCTACGATCAGTACATCGCGGCCCGGGCCTTTAAGCCCTTGCGGCCCAACCAGCTCTCTTACTGGCAGAACTACGATAAGTTCTTCGTGAGTCTCATGAAGGCCTGGTGGGGCGAGGCCGCCACCGCCGAAAACCACTGGGGCTACGACTACCTCCCCAAGCTCGACAAGCTCTACGACATGCTGCAGGCCTTCGAGCTCATGCACCAAGGACAGATGAACGGGTACATCTGTCAGGGCTTTAACCCGCTCGCCGCCGCGCCCAACAAGGCCAAGATGAATGGGGCGCTGGCGAAGCTCAAATTCCTCGTGATCATGGATCCGCTCGCGACGGAGACG
>Ga0302324_100027261_pt1 | contig 10891 bp, 9 predicted proteins | sample Palsa_T0_1_FD_201949 | JGI IMG/M metagenome (GOLD analysis project Ga0302324, IMG submission 201949) | Peat permafrost microbial communities from Stordalen Mire near Abisko, Sweden - Palsa_T0_1 | ecosystem: Environmental > Terrestrial > Soil > Palsa > Peat permafrost | place: Sweden: Abisko...
CGCGATGCGAAGCGCAATGTGAATTTCGCCGGGGCCGATCCGCGGAGCGATGGCGCGGCGATACCGCAAGGTCCGGGTTTTTAGTGCAAGCCTACGGCGTTCGCAGGAATCCGTGGGGGCTGCCGCTGGCGTCAAAGTAGTACCCGGTGATCGAGTTCAGCGGATTAATGCTCACGGGCGCGGTCCCTGTGCCGGGAACGTCGAACTGGGCGATGGTGCCATCTCGCTCGCGCAAGAAACCGTGAAACACTCCGTTCTCGTCGTAGAAGAATCCGGTGACTTCGCCTGCCGGGTTGATGCTCTCCGGCACTGTCCCTTGGCCAGAAGCGGTTCCCGCATTGGGAACATCAAACGTCGTGATCCTGCCGTCCCGGTCGCGCACGAAGCCGTGGTTGACGTTTGAGTCGTCAGTGTAGCCTCCCACGATTTCTCCTGCGGGATTGATGCCATTGGCACCTGTTCCTTGGTTCGGTCCCGTTCCCGCGCCCGGAACGTCGAACGTCGTGATCGCGCCGTTGGCGGCACGCACGTAGCCGTGCGCCACGTTGGCATCGTCAACGTAAGCTCCCGCGATGGTCCCTTCCGGGCTCATTCCACCGGCGCTGGCAGTGAAGGTCCCTTGGCCCGGACTGGTTCCAACACCGGGAGCGTCAAATGTTATGATCCTGCCATCACGCGCCCGCACGAAGCCGTGCGACACGTAGGTAGAGTCGGTGTATTCTCCCGAGATCTCCCCCGCGGCGTTGATATTCACCGGATTTGTGCCCTGGAAAGGGCCAGTGCCCGCGCCCGGAGCATCAAACGAGGTGAACTTGCCGTCGCGCGCACGGAGGAAGCCGTGAAATATGTCGTCTGCGCCGGCGTAGTCACCGGCAATCTCCCCGGTGGGGCTGATGCTTTGGGGCACCGTTGCGAAACTGGCTCCCGGAGCGACGATGGTAGTGAACCTGCCGTCTGGTTCACGCAGGAAGCCTAGAATCGTTTGTAAGTCTTTGCCGTATTCTCCTATGATTGCGGCCGCAGGGTTGATATCGTAGGGAAGCGTATAGATCGCTCCCGGAGCATCGAAGGAAACGATATTCGCGCAACGCTCTGGTGTTTCCGGAGCCGTGGCCCGGTTTGAGGCTGCACTGCCGTTGCGGTTCCGAGCGCCAAACCAAAATTCAAATCCGTGCAGGAATTTGGCCGCAGGTCCATACGTTGCTTGCCTTGGTGCGGATGGATTTTGACCGATTGCGCTGGGGCAAATGAAAACGAGTCCGAGCGCGGCTGCACCGAGCGCAGTTAATGTGGTCTTTGATTGCATAGTTGTGGTGTTGTTTATGTCCATGGGGCCAGCTTGGCACTGGGGCGGGGTGGGAGTCCTTTGAGAACGGTGAGAATTCGTGTAGAATTCTCCAAGAAAATCCTTAGGACTATGTCGAAACCATCCAACGGCTTGTACTCGTTTGGCTCCTACCGGCTGGATGCCACGGCCAGGCTCTTGATGCGTTCTGGCGAGTTGGTCACCCTGCCGCCCAAAACCTTTGATCTTCTGGTCTTGATGGCCGGAAGCGCGGGCCGCTTGCTGACCAAGCGTGAACTGATGGAGACACTGTGGAACGGCGCTTTCGTCGAGGAGGCGAACCTCTCCTTTCAAATGTCGAGCCTGCGTAAGGCATTGGGAGAAGAAGGCAACAGTTGGATAGAGGCGGTACCAAAGCACGGCTACAGATTTAAAGCGCCAGTGACCTGCCCGGACGCCGCAGACCCGCACCCGCCGGCTCGTCCAACAGCGCCGACGAGACGGGCGCTTCCGGGAGTTCTGTTGCTTTCGATTACCGTTCTTGGTGGACTGGCGTTTGGCTGGTACTCCTGGCGCCGGATTCGACCGGAAGCTCCTCCGCGGCCGGCGGAGCGCCAACTCACCGCTAATCCCGCAGAAGCCTGGGTGACGGGCGCGGCGATCTCGCCAGACGGTCAATACATCGCATACAACGACCAAACCGGGCTGAACCTTCGTTGGATCGATTCGGGCGAAACGCGTAGGATCCCGCTGCCGCCAGGTTTCCAGGAGCGGATTTGGGATGTTACCTGGTTGCCGGACGGCTGGGAACTGCTCGCTATTGGCGCGCGTCCGGAGGGTTATGATCTGTGGAAAATCACCGCTATGGGCGCGGCTGCCCCTCGGCTTCTTTATCCGGACGCCTGGGAGCCAGCGGCATCGCCAAATGGCCGGGAGGTCGCTTTCCTCAGCCCCAAGGGCGCCGGCTCTCAGCGGGTACCCGGAATTTGGGTTGGCGGGATGAACGGCGAAGCGCCTCGCAGAATCGCCGGAATTAAGGAAGACGAGTTTCTGTTTAGCCCGACGTGGTCGCCGGACGGACGTTGGATCGCATACGTGCGGGTTTGGAGGGCGGGCGAGGGGCATTACAACACCGCGATCCAGGTCCAACCTGCCAGCGGCGGTCCCGCCAAAACAATCGTTTCTTACGCGAGCTTACCTAAATCAAGTCTTATCTGTTATTTGGGAGCCAGTGGGTCGTGCCTTAGCTGGGCGGCTAGCTGGCGCCTTGTCTTCTCAGTCCGGGGAAGCGCTGAAGCGGGGTCGACGCCGGAGGGAAACAGCCTTTGGCAAATTCTCACAAAGGAAGACACAGCTGAAGCAGCAGGCAAAGCGGAGCGTCTGGCAGCTTGGAACGACCTAGGTCCGCTCAGTCCCTCCATTTCGGCGGACGGGAAACGCCTCGTTTTTCTGAAGTCTAACTCCTGGCAGGATGTGTATCTCGCTGAGGTTGCCGCGGACGGCGCACGAATGCAGCCTCCGCGCCGTTTCACTCTGGATAACCGCGGAAGCCGTCCGAGCGGTTGGACGACGGATGGCCAGGCCATTCTTCTGGATTCGGAGCGAAATGGCAGAGGGGAGATCTTCAAGCAATCGCTAAAGGAAAGCCTTGCCGAGGTCGTGGTTCAGTCGCCGGCAGACGATTGCGAGGGGGGTGTGCAAAGCGCGGACGGGTCTTGGCTCCTGTATCGAGAATCGAGGCACGCCGCGTCGAACATGCCCTCTGCTCCGTCCCGTCTAATGCGCCGGCCCGCTACCGGCGGTTCCTCCGAGATGGTGTTCGAAGAGCCTGCCGGTTTGGTGTGGAGCTATGCATGCCCGGTAAAACCAGACCATTCTTGCATACTTTCCCGGAAAGAAGGAAGGGACCTAGTGTTCTACCAGCTTGATGCGGTCCGGGGTAAAGGGGCAGAACTGGGAAGGACAAAAGCGACCGACTGGAACGGGTGGGGTGTCTCGCCCGACGGTTCGCGGTTAGCTCTGGCGAGAGACAAGGGGCGAATCGAAGTGCTATCTATCGGAGATCGGGCTTGGCGCGAGATTGCGCTCGAGCCGGGCTGGGAACGTCTGCAAACGGCAGCCTGGGCATCGGATGGAAAAAGCTTTTATGCAACCTGCTGGCTGCCTGACTCGTTCGCTTTGATTCACGTGACGCTGGCAGGTAAGGTCACGTCGCTTTTGCATTATGGACATCGCCAATTTTTGAGCTACCCTTTGCCGTCCCCCAACGGTAAGTACCTGGCATTTCAAGCTGAGACGTCGGACAGCAACGTCTGGCTGATTGAAAATGCGGGGCTGGAGCGCAGGTAGCTTTGCACATTGGGCGGCTTAGTTGGCTGGGAGTTCGTGTGCGCGGTTTTGGGGGCGCTGACGCTTCCGGCTCGGTTTGAATAGTACCCGACTGGACGGCATGGAGTGGTGGAATTTGGGTCAAGCCAATTTCCACGTTGATCTCGGGATCACTGGACGGGATCAGGAGTTCTGAATTTCGGCCTTTACGCAGACGTACTCCGGCATCTGCTTGGGGACGAGAGGCGAACCAACACCTCTAACGCCGCTAAAGAGCGGGTAGAGGCCGCGCCCGTCAAACCCCGCGTACTCGGATCGGGCGAGCCGAGATACGGCGATCAAGCCGGGAAGCCTTGCTCCAGGTCGAACAAAACACCAAGAACCTCGGCTTTCCCTTCTTCGGTCTCGGCTGCCATGCGAGGCGTCTTTCCATCAAAATCGGCGTTGGCAGTGTTCAACCAGTTAAGCGCTTTTTGCGCTTTGCCAAAAACTTCGACCGCGCGGAGCAGCAGGGGGTCAGGCGACCGTGACCGGAAGCTGACGGCCATCTGGCAATTAAACTGTGCCGTCCAATTTTTTGCTTCCTTCGCGGCTTTCGGGTTCCATAACTTCACGCTAGCACCTTTCCTACTGGCTCGGCTCGCTCGGCCAGCTAGCTAGGGATTGTGCGTTGTCGCAGGGTTTTTAGGGCCAAGGGCGTGGCCGCGCATGGCGCCGCCCCACAAACGGAAATACCCCTGAAATCTACTGGGACATCGTCGATAAGAGGGTGGAGCACTATTGCGATTCCCTCGGCCCGACAGTTTATCAGCCCGCCAAGTTATTACGCCTGTGGTGCGTAGACCGCCGCATGGTAGTCGCTATCACCGGGCTACGGTAGGGCGTAAGACGGTTGGCGCTATAGCCGTCACCACGGTTGTGCTGATTGTGGTGCTCTGCACAATTTCGCGGCTGTTCCTGGTGCAGCGCTTTGCGGACTTCGAGGAAAGGCGAATGGCGGATTCGGTTGAGAGGGCTAAGACCGCCGTTGAGGATGAAATTGTACAGCTCGATAAGGTTGCCGGCGATAATGCGGTGTTCGACGACACGTACCGGTTCATGGGCCATCCCTCCGCGCAATATTTGCGCACCAACTTCGGGAGTGGCGCGACCAGCACGCTGGCGCGCGAGAATTATCAGACACTCGCCTTTCTCGACACGTCGGGAAGGCCGGTGGCAACGCAAGCTTACGATCCAGCGACTAAGCTGGATATCGATATATCGCCCAGCCTGGTTGGGCATTTCTCGAAACGGGATAAGCTCATCGCGCTGCCGCTGGCGGGCATCCCCGTCACCGGTGTTGTGCTGATCAAAGAGGGACCGATGCTCGTCTCGGCGCGGCCCATTCTGACTTCTGAAGGCGAAGGACCGATTGGCGGAGTCTTACTCATGGGTTGCTATCTCAGGCGACAAGATCTCGATCGATTGGAGCGAAAAACCCACCTGAGTCTCTCGATTGGCCGTCTCGACGATCCGCGGCTCGCGCCCGATTTTGCTTTCGCGGGGCAGCATTTAGCCAGAAACTCGTCCGTTTTTGTGAATCCGCTGGATGGCGATACGATCGCCGGCTATGGGCTTTTCCGCGACATGTACGGAAAGCCCGTGTTCATCCTCAAGGCGCAGATGGCGCGAACCATTTATCGCCAGGGGCAGTTAACCTTGCTTTACTTGGCTGCCGCTCTGGCTGTCGCCGGTTTTGTTTTTGGCATTGTGATGGAGCTTTTGTTGGATCGGCTACTGGTGTCGCGCCTCCGGTCGCTTGATTCGAATGTGGCCGGCATTGCCGAAAGCGGCGATCTGGCGGGCCGCGTGAACTGTGACGGAGATGACGAACTGGGGCGTTTTGCTGGCGCCATTAACCGGATGCTCGATTCGCTGCAGCTTTCACAGAGCGAAAAACAAGAGGCTGAAGAGCGCTACCGGATCTTCATGGACAATAGTCCACTGATTGCCGCCATCAAGGACGATGCATGCCGCTACGTTTACATCAATGAGCCCTACGGGAGAATACTCGGAAGGACCCTTGAGCAGACGCGCGGCGTCGAAACCTCAGAGGTCTTCGGCCCGGAGACGGCTCAGGAAATCGACGCGCATACCCACGAAGTCTTCAACTGCGGCGAACCGCGGCAATATGAGGAGGTCTTTTGTGCCGCGGATGGCGCGGAACGCACCTGGCTTACCTTCCGCTTTCCGCTGCGTGCCATGGGATCGCGGCGGCTGGTCGGAATGCTGGCGCTCGATATCACCGCTCGCAAAAAAGCCGAAGAGGAACTGAGGCGCGCCAAAGAAGCGGCGGAATCGGCTGTGCTGGTCAAAAGCCAGTTTCTGGCGAATATCAGCCATGAAATCCGCACACCGATGAACGGAATCATCGGGCTTACGCAGCTGGCACTGGCCACCCAGCTAAATGCCGAGCAGCACGAGACCCTCTCGATGGTCAAGTTTTCCGCCGAAGCTTTGCTGGGAGTTGTCAACGACCTTCTGGATTTCTCAAAGCTGGAGGCCGGGAAGCTGGAACTGGATCCAGTCGAGTTCGATCTTCAGAATTTGATGGCGGATTGCGCCGGGCTGATCGAGGTGCTCGCCAAGCCCAAGGGACTGCGGCTGGTGCTGAACTTGCCGCCCGATCTGCCACGCCGGACCCAGGGCGATCCCATGCGGCTGCGACAAATTCTGCTGAATCTGCTGGGTAACGCCATCAAATTTACCCGCGAGGGAGAAGTCTGTTTGTCGGCCCTGATTCGCTCGCGTCAGGGGGCCGATGTGGAGGTACAGTTTACGGTTTCCGATACGGGAATGGGGATTCCCGAGGAGAAGCAGCGAGTCATCTTCGAGAGGTTCTCGCAGGCAGATGCCTCAACCACGCGGCAGTTCGGCGGCACGGGTTTGGGCTTAGCGATTTCGAGCCGCTTAGTGGGGATGATGAATGGCCGAATCTGGGTGGAGAGCCGCGCAGGCGAGGGTAGCCGTTTCCATTTCACAGCGCAGCTGGTTGAACAAGCGGAAAGACGAGTGGCGGACCGGCGGGAGACCGTCGCTCCACATGTGCTGGAAGACGCATCCCCAATACTGAAGATCCTGATTGCGGAAGACAACCGCATCAACCAAATTGTGGTGGAACGCTTGTTGAAAGCGCGCGGGCACTCGATCACGCTTGTCGACAATGGGCGCGAAGCCTTGGAAATCCTGGAAGGGGATTCGTTCGATCTGTTTATCACAGACGTTCAAATGCCTGAAATGGATGGCTATGAGGCAACGGCTGCGATTCGAAAGAAGGAAACGCTCAGCGGAAAGCGGCTGCCGATCTTAGGCCTGACGGCGCACGGCTTTGCCCATGACCGGGAGTTGTGCCTGGCTGTGGGTATGGATGCTTATTTGTCAAAACCAGTCAGACAGGAGGAACTTCACCGGGTGATTGCCGAGCTAGCGCGTTCGGCGCTTACCGCACAGCTAACGGAATCCGGTTAGCGCGAGCGGGCTAGCGCTCCCTTGCGGTCGCGGCTCAGAAAGGAAGCCTTGAGTCTAGGTCGCTGACGCTTCCGGCTCGGATTGGGATTCGCATGTACCTGTTAGAGGTGCTAGCGCGGACTGCGGTTGCTCTTAGCGTCGAGGGGGGAATGGTAACGGCACGAGCCGAACCGACAAGTGCGAGCGCCGAAACGCGGCACCACAAACTTCAGCAACACTACATAGGCGGCGATGAATAGGACGAAACCCAACCATTCAGGCATGGAATTTGCGTTCCACCATCTTATCTCGTCCGGCTCAGAAGAGGAATGTGATTTTGCATAAAAGCGCGCGGAGAACATAACCAAATGGTGGATTTTCGCATCTAGTAAGGGGAAGGATGATTCCATGGACCGGCATTTACAGCAAGTGAAAGCTTGGTACGACACTCTCATGTTCGCTAATACGCCAGAGCAAGCGCGCACCGCCGCGCGTGAGCTGGTGAAACTCGTGCTGGGTCCCGAAGCGCTCGATCGTCCGTTGGACGATAGCTTGCGCGCAGTCTGCCGTCGGATTCGGCCCGCCGAGGACGCGCGGGAACAAGCGCGTTTCGAAGTCGAGTTTCTGGAACTGGTAAATTCACCGACCAGCGCGAGCCGGACCATCGCTGCCTAGTAGAAAACCGCAGGCGGAAGCGCCTGCGCCACCGTGCCTAAGAAGCCTCGTAAGCTAAACAAGAACAAACGGATTAAGGCCATTGCGCGTGAGCGGGTGGGTGAGCCCAAACCCGCTTTCGCGATTCCCGGCAAAGCGAAACGCGCTCAGCCCAAACATAAAAAACCGGTGACCGTGGACGATGAAGATCGTTGAAGTCGGTCCGCGCGACGGCTTACAGAACGAGTCGCGCCCGGTAAGCGTTGAGGCAAAGGTGAGCCTGATCGAGGGGCTCGTCCAGGTGGGAATCCAAAATGTGGAGTGCGGGAGCTTCGTCTCGGCGAAATGGGTTCCGCAAATGGCCGAGACCAGTACCGTGCTGGCAAAGCTTCGGCGCGTGAGTGGGGTTCGCTACTCGGCCTTAGTGCCGAATCTACAAGGTTTCGAGGAGGCGGTGCGCTGCGGCGTAGAAGAAGTGGCGATTTTCGCTTCGGCCTCGGAATCGTTTTCACGGAAAAACATCAACTGCTCGATTCAGGAGAGCCTGGATCGCTTGCGGGTAGTAGCGAATGAGGCTAAAGCGCGCGGGATCAGAGTGCGCGGCTACGTATCTTGCGTGCTGGGCTGCCCTTACGAAGGCGAAGTGCCGCTGCCGGCAGTGGAGCATGTGGCGGGGGCGCTTGCCGAGATGGGCTGTTACGAAATTTCGCTGGGAGACACCATTGGAATCGGCACGCCAAAGAAAGCGCAAGCCATGGTCGAGGCCGTGGCGCAAAGAATTCCGCTGAAACAACTCGCCGTACATTTCCACGATACCTGGGGCCAGGCGCTCGCCAATATTCTGGCGACGATGGAGAAAGGCATTGAAGTGGTGGATTCGTCGGTTGCAGGGTTGGGAGGGTGTCCCTACGCGGTGGGCGCCGCAGGGAACGTGGCGACTGAAGACCTAGTGTATATGCTGGACGGGATGGGGATTGAAACGGGAATCGATCTAGCAAAGTTGGCGGCGGCAGGGCGGGCCATTATGAAAGTTCTCGGCCGCGAAACCACTTCGAAGGCGGCGCTGGCGATAGCGGCGTGCGAAAAGAGATCCGATTGAATAAAGTAGTCGCCAGCTCGATGGAAGCGGTGGCGGATATCGCCCCTGGCTCGACGCTGATGATCGGCGGCTTCGGTTTGTGCGGCATTCCAGAGAATCTAGTTGCCGCGCTGGTCACGCGGCGTGTAACCGGCCTGCACACGATCGCCAACAATATGGGAGTGGATGGTTACGGCATGGGGCTCATGTTGGAGGCTGGGATGGTGGACTCGCACATTGGCAGTTACGTAGGCGAGAACAAACTGCTGGAGCAAATGGCTATTGCGGGAAAGGTGACCGTGACGTTGATTCCGCAAGGGACATTGGCGGAGCGGATTCGCGCGGGAGGGGCCGGCATACCCGCTTTCTATACGCCGGCCGGCGTGGGCACGCTGGTAGCGGAAGCCAAAGAGACGCGCGAGTTCGAGGGCAAGACCTATTTGATGGAACGCTGGCTAAAGGCCGATTTTGCGTTGATCAAGGCGTGGCGGGGCGACCGGCAGGGCAATTTGGTTTATCGGAAGACTGCGCGGAATTTCAATCCGATGATGGCGACCGCGGCGCGCATTACGATTGCCGAAGTGGAGGAGCTTGTGGAACCGGGAGAATTGGCGCCGGACGCGATTATGACGCCTGGCATTTATGTGAAGCGGATCGTCAAAGGCGAGAAGTACGAACGGCGGATTGAGCGGCGCACTTTGAGGAGTGTCTGACGTGGGTTTGAAGGATGCGGAAAAACGCGAACTGATTGTGCGGCGCGCGGCGCAGGAATTGCGCGATGGCTATTACGTGAACCTCGGCATAGGGATGCCGACTCTGGTGGCCAACTACGTTCCCGCCGGAGTGCAAGTGATTCTGCAATCGGAGAACGGCATGTTAGGCGTGGGGCCGTTTCCGCTGGCGGGCGAAGAAGATGCCGACCTGATCAACGCGGGCAAAGAGACAGTAACCGAAGTGCCGGGGACGGCGTACTTTTCAAGCGCGGATTCCTTCGGCATGATTCGGGGAGGCCACATTGATCTGAGCATTCTGGGCGCCATGGAGGTAGACGAAGAGGGAAACCTGGCGAATTGGATGGTGCCGGGGAAAGTGGTTAAAGGGATGGGAGGCGCGATGGATCTGGTGGCGGCGGCGCGGCGCGTGATTGTGGCGATGGAACATACGACCAAGCGTGGCGAACCGAAACTTCTGCCACGCTGCACCTTACCGCTAACCGGATTGAAGGTGGTGGACACGGTGATCACGGAGATGGGGTTTTTTCGCATCACTCCGCAAGGCCTGGTGTTGGAGGAACTGGCGCCCGGCATCAGTATCGAGCAAGTACGGCAGGCGACGGCTGCGAATCTGAAAGTGAGTGAGGACGTAAAAACATGGCAAATTTGACAAGACGCGGGTTTGCGTTGGGAACGCTGGCAACGGGCCTGATGGGGCAGGAAAAGGAACGGCCGATTACGTCAGTCTCAGTGCCGGGAGATCCGGCGGCTCCGACGGTTTCCGGGGGCACGCTGGCGGAGAGCGTTCCGTTTGGCGCGAAGGTTGAGTTTAAACGGGACGATATCGTTCCCAAAGTTTGGCCTTTCCCGATGACCAGCGTCCGTTTGCTGCCCGGGGTGTTTGAGGACGCGCAACAGGCCAATCGCCAGTTCCTTTATGAACAAACGCCCGACCGGCTGCTGCATGTGTTCCGCCTCAATGCGGGAATCGCTTCCAGCGCGCAGGCTTTGGGCGGTTGGGAGAAACCGGATTGTGAATTGCGCGGGCATTTTGTTGGACATTATTTATCGGCGTGCGCGCTGAGTTATTCCTCAACCGGCGACAAAGAACTGAAGGCGCGCGGCGACTATTTGGTAGCCGAGTTGGCAAAGTGCCAGCAGCGGTTACCAGGCGGCTATCTGAGCGCGTTTCCAACGGAGTATTTCGACCGTTTAAGCGCACGCAAGGAAGTTTGGGCGCCGTTTTACACAGTGCATAAGATCATGGCGGGCATGCTCGATATGCATGAACACTGCGGCAATGCACAAGCGTTAACGGTACTGAATGGCATGGCGGACTGGGCGGAT
>Ga0302324_100027262_pt1 | contig 10891 bp, 9 predicted proteins | sample Palsa_T0_1_FD_201949 | JGI IMG/M metagenome (GOLD analysis project Ga0302324, IMG submission 201949) | Peat permafrost microbial communities from Stordalen Mire near Abisko, Sweden - Palsa_T0_1 | ecosystem: Environmental > Terrestrial > Soil > Palsa > Peat permafrost | place: Sweden: Abisko...
GCGCGATCGCCGGCATCGCGGTGGCGGGCGACGGCGCCGGGATCGCGGGCGCCGAAGCAGCCGCGCTGCGCGGGCGTCTCGCCGCGCTCGATGCCGCGCATCGGCTCGGCCGGATCGATCGTGCGGCGCGCGACCGGGAAGCGGCGCCCGATCGCGCCGCGCTGGCGCGCTGGACACGCGGCCGAGCATTCCTTGATCGGCTCTATCGCCCGGCTCGGCAGTTTCGTGTGCCTGACGGCGACGTCGTCGTGTGCCGCTGCGAGGAGGTCACGGCTCGCGAGGTGCGCGACGCGGTCGCGCTCGGCGCCGCCGGGCCGAACCAGATGAAGGCCTTCCTGCGCTGCGGCATGGGGCCGTGCCAGGGCCGGCTGTGCGGCCTCACGGTGAGCGAGCTGATCGCCGAGGCGCGCAGTGTCGCGCCGGCCGAGATCGGCTATTACCGGCTGCGCCCGCCGGTCAAGCCGATCACCCTCGGCGAGCTGGCGTCGCTGCCCAAGAGCGCCGCGGCGATCAAGGCGGTGGCGCGGGGTTGAAGCAGTTTCACGCTCGTCGACGACTTTACTCTGAACGTCATGGCCGGCCTTGTGCCGGCCATCCACGCCTTTCCATCCGAGATGCGGTCATTTCCACCTACGTTCGTTGGTCGGGCTGAAAGACGTGGATGGCTCGCACAAGGCCGGCCATGACGGTCTTCTATTGATTCCAGCCCGCTCGAATCCGCCCTACAGCCCCATGTGGGCGAGCGCGGCCTTGGCCATCGGCGAGGCTGGATCGCTCAGCGCGGCATTGATCTCGAAATGGTTGCAGCCGGGCACGACCAGCAGGCGCGCCGGGCGGCCGGCGTGGTGCAGCGCGGCGGCGAAGTCGCGCGCCTGGCGCTGGAATTCCGGGCTCTCGTCGGTGCCGTGCGCGACCAGCAGCGGGCAGACGATGCGATCGACATGGCGGATCGCGCTGAGCGCGTCCTCCTCGGCGGCGCTCAGTTTGACGTAGCTGCTGCGCGCGCTCAGCAGCACCGGCCGCAGATCGTACATGCCGCTGATGCAGATGCCGGTCTTGATCGCGTCGGCCGGCATGCCGTGCTCGGTCCAGGCGGTGGTCAGCAGCACGCTCGCCAGATGCGCGCCCGACGAGTGGCCGATCAGATGGATGCGCGCCGGATCGCCGCCGAACGACGCAGCGTTGCGGTGGACCCAGGCGACCGCGCGGCGCAGCTGATCGACGATCGTGGGTAGGCGGATCTCGCCCGGTGTCGGTGGCAATGCGCCAAACCTTGCGGCGACCAGATGCGCGCCTTCATCGACGATCGTGTCGGCGAAATGGATGAAGGCGTTGTGCGGCTGGGCCAGCCAGCGGCCGCCATGGATGAACAGCACCACCGGCGCATTGGGACGCGCCGTCGGGATGATCTCGAGCGTCTCGTCTTCGGTCGGGCCGTAGCTGCGCTCGATATGCTCGCGCCGTGTTCGCACGTCGGCGCTGAGCGTCTGGGTCAGGGCCCGCATCGCCTCGATGTTCGGCACCCACGCCGCCTGGTCATAGGCGCGATCGAGCGCGTCCTGCGTGTAGTCGAGGAAGATCGTTTCCGTCGTCGGCATCGAGGTCTCCGCTCAAGCCGCCCCGCTGAGCGCGTCGGGCGGCGGCGTCACGAGGGGAATCGTGAACGGGTCGTAGCTCAGAACCCAGCTCGGGTCCATCGGGTAGCGCAGCCAAAGATTCAGGCTCGACTCGCGCTGCACCCGCGCGGTGCGCTCGAAGCGCTGCGCCGCGTAGAGCCGGAAAGCTTCGGTCGGATCCTGCCCCGCGCGCGCCTCGATGCAGCGCACCAGCATCACGGCGTCCTCGAACGCCATCCCGGCGCCCTGGCCCATATGCGGCGCCATCGGGTGGCAGGCGTCGCCCAGCAGCACGATCCGGCCACGGCTCCACAGCGGCAGCGGCGCGCGCTCGAGGATCGCCCAGCGCGACAGCTCCGCAGGGCCGGCATCGATCACCTGCTGGACCTCGGGATGGAAGCCCGCGAAGGCGGCGCGCAGGCGGTCGCGATCGGCCGGCATCGGCGCGAAATCGGACGCGCCCCAATCCTCCCACGCGATGGCGATGAAGTAGAACACGTCGCGCGCCTGGCTCAGATAGTAGGTCAGGAAATAGCCGTTGGGGCCGAACCATTTCTCGTGGTCGGCGGGCAGCCTGCCGCCCAGCCGCGCGGTCGGAAAGATCGCGCGGTAGGCCGCCTTGCCGGTGTAGGTCGGCGCCTCCGGACCGAGCAGGATCTCGCGCACGCGCGAATTGACCCCGTCGGCGCCGATCACGAGGTCGGCCTCGGCGCGGCTGCCGTCGGCGAACTCGAGGGTCACCGTGCGGCCGTTATCGTCGAGCCCGGTCAGGCGCTTGCCGAGCTGGAGCGCGCCGGGCGCGACCGCCGCGCTCAGCGCGTCCTGCAGGTCGCCGCGATGGATGCTGAAATGGTAGCCGTCATACAGCTCGGGATAGCGCGCGACCGGTACGTCGAAGGTGATCTCCCCGGTGTCCCACTCGCGCGACAGGCGGCGCTGCGAGACCCGGCCGAGCGCCTTCAGGCGCGACTCGAGGCCGAGCCGGCGCATGATCCGGATCACCGGCGGGTCCATGTTGATGCCGGCGCCGACCCGGGCCAGGGCGGGCGCCTGCTCGTAGGTCGCGACGTCGTAGCCGGCGCGCTGCAGCAGGATCGTCGCGGTGGTGCCGCCGAGCCCGGCGCCGACGATCGCGATGCGGGGTCCGTGCTTCATGGCGGCGGGTCCAACTGGCGGAAAATCGGGAGCGACGACGCAAAAAGCAGACCATTGCCGACCGCCAAATGTCACGCGATTTTGCTAGGTGGCGAACGCAGCCGACGGTTAATCTAGGGATCGCTCGTGCGCGCGCAAACTGTGCCAAAATCGGCCGGTCGCGCACCGAGCCGCGTGGGCCCCCAGAAAGGGAGATGCTCGACATGACCACACTGGCGATCAGCGGCGCGTCCGCCGCCCTGGCGACCCTGCAAGCGCAGACGTCCGTTCCGGCCTCGGGCGATCCCGGTACGATGGATCTCGCGACCGCCAACGCGGTCCTGGCCGACTACGTCACCAACGGCAACCAGCTCGACCACTACACCCAGGCGCAGACCGACGCGGCCACCCAGTCGATCGACAATCAGATCGCCGCGTCGATCCAGCAGGCCGGGGGCGATGCGCTCGCCGGCTATGTCGCGTTCCTGCAGAGCGTGCCGGCCGGTCTGCAGAACACGACGTTCTATGGGCTGTCGGTCAACGGCACGACCCTGACGTTCGGCCAGGATCTCGCCGTCAATCAGGCGTTGTCGGCCGCCCGCGCGCGCGAGACGGCGCTGCTGCAATCCGGCGCGATCGCCTACGACGCGGTCGGTCAATTGGTCGGCAAGACCGCGGACGGCACGACCGTTCTCGGCATCCTCGATCTGTTCGGCTCCAGCAACCCATCGGATCTGCTGGCGGGCGTGAGCCAGTGGAACGCCTACGCGGCCAATCTGAGCGTCCAGGACACGGTCTCGCTGAGCCCGGCCGCGCAGGCGGCGGTGGCGTCGTCGAGCACCGGCGCGCCCGGCTGCGGCAGCCCTGACGCGCTCATCCTGCAACTCGCCGCGTCGCTGACCTCGGGCGCGAGCGATCTGGTCGACGGCGCGATCCAGGCGCTCGCCGGGATCGTGCTCGACAACACCCTGTCATGGTCGCTGGCCGATCAAGTCACGGCGCAGACCGCACTCGGCTATGTGCAGGCAAGCGAGCCGTTCCTCGATTTGAGCACGTCGGACACGCAGCTGATTTCACAGGCGCTCAGCGAGTCGGCGCTCGACCGGCGGGCGATCGGCGGCGACGGTCAGCCCTCCGTACTCCAGTATCGGTTCGAATTCGGCGATACTGGCGGAATGGCCACGGGGGCGGTCAACTACAACCTGACCGGCGACCAGACGCTGGCCGTGTTCCTGAGCCTGTCGCCCGCCGATCAGGCGCTGTGGTTCCAGACCAACGTTCAAGGCTACGCGTCGATCCAGGATTACGTGACCAACCTCCAGGCGAACGACCAGATCAACGCGATCATCCAGGAGGCGGTCGCCAACGGCACGATGACGAGCAAGAACGAGCCGTTCTCGCAGATCAAGGATCCGATCGTCGCCGCGACGCAGAAGCTGCTGCAGACCACACAAGACAGCACGAGCCCTTCGTTCACCGCCCAGGCGATCCAGATCGTCACCGAGCTGGAGACCGCGCCTTCCTCCAGCTCGGTCGCGCTGCCGCCAGGCGCGCTGTCGTTCCTGCAGAGCGCATCGACGCCGCTGACGGCGGCCCAACAGGCGCTGCAGGCGCTCCAGAGCGGGTCGTACATCTCGGCCGCCGATCAGGCGGCGCTCCAGACGCTGCAGAACGTGCTGCAGTCGATGAAGGACCAAAAGACGCCGCCGTCCGGAACCGCGTCCGCTGGCGCGACGAAGGCTGGTACCACGAAGCCCGGCGGGAGCGCGCCGGCGACCCCGATCACGGTCGCCTTCTCGCTGGCGAAGGCGGGCAGCGGTGGCACCGGTCTCGTGATCGCGAGCGAGACGATCGCCATCGGCTCGGTCGTCAACGCGACGGTCTGAGCGGCCCCGCCGAACCACCTGGAATCGGCCTCGTCCGGGGGCCATATTGGCGTGCGGCTTGCACGGAACCGGGCCCGGCGGCAGCATCCAGGCGGGCCAGGAGAATCGGGATGGATGGCGCGACCCACGTAACGATTTTGAGGAACGCCCATGTCATCGATCCGGCGCACGGCGTCGATCGGGTGACCGACGTCAGCCTGGTGGACGGCAAGATCGCCCAGCTCGGCGACGCGCTTGCGGCGCCGCCGCACGCCGACATCATCGACCTCGCCGGTCACTATCTGACGCCGGGCTGGATCGACCTCCACGTCCACAGCTACGGCACGCTCGGCTTCGGCGAGCCCGACAGCATCGGCATCCATCAGGGGGTGACCAGCCTGGTCGACGCCGGCGGCCCGGGCATCACGACCTTGGACGAATTCGTCGCCGTGTCGCGCGACCGCATGATCACCGATGTCTATGCCGGACCATACATCTATCCGCTCGGCATCATCGGGTTCGACTATGTCGAGACTGCCGAGGACGTCGACAGCCTGAAGGACCACGGCATCGAGCCCTGGCTCGACTGGGCGGCGGCGCATCCCGGGACCCTGCGCTACATCAAGGCCGGGGCTTACAGCCCGCAGGGCCGCGCGCCGATCGAAATCGCCAAGCGGGTGGCCGAGCGGCTCGGGATTCCGCTTTACATCCATATCGGCGAGCTGCAGGAGACGCCGGGCGTCGCATCGCCGGCCGACGACGCGTTCCAGATCGCCCAGGCGGGCGACATCGTCACCCACATCTATCACAACTATCTCGGCCGCATCCTCGACGAGCAGGGCCGGATACTGCCGGTCGTGCGCGATGCCGAGCGGCGCGGCGTGCTGTTCGATCTCGGCTTCGGCAATTACGGCTTCTCGTGGGACGTTGCCGAGAAGGCCTACGCTCAAGGGCTGGTGCCGCATTTCATCAGCTCGGACCTGCAGCAATTCAACGTGCTCGGCCCGGTCTGCTCGCTCGCCAACGTGATGTCGGTGTGCCTGCGGCTCGGCCTGTCGCTGCGCGACGTGATCGCGCGCGTCACCGAGGCGCCGGCGCGTGCCTTGTCGCTGACGGACCGCGCCGGCAGCCTGCGCGCCGGCGCGCCCGCCGACGTCACGGTGTTCCGTCTCGAGTCCGGCGCGTTCGAGCTCAGCGACTGCTTCATGCAGAAGCGCATGGCCGACACGCGCATCGTGCCCGTCATGGCCTTCAAGGCGGGGCGGCGCGTCGATTGCGATCTCGCGCGCGCCCAAGACGAGCGCAACTGGTTCATGCAGATCGCCGAGGATCGGCCGCCCGGACCCGCCGCGCGGCTGACGGCGCACCAGATCGATTTCCTCGGCGCGCTCGCGGCGTCGTTGCGATCGGTCGCCTGGGAGGTTCGTCCGCCGCGCGAGCTCGATCTGCGCCAGGCGACCCGGCTGCAGGCGTTGTTCCACGATGTGCGGCGCGCCCAGGCGCTGCCGCTCCGCGACGCCATGGCGGCGCTCTACGACTGCTTCCTCGAGACCCCGTTCCCGATGCAGATCGGCCTGTTCCTGGTGCGGCTCGAGCGCTCGTTCGTGCTCGAGCGGCTCGCCGCGGTGACGGCGCAGCGATCGATGGTCGCGGCCGAGTGACACGAGCGTGACGGGCGAGCGGCCGTGGCAGCGTCTCGACGGGATTGATCCCGCCGCCGGCAGCTTTCCGGCGCGCGCCAAGCTCGACGGCGAAGGCATCCTGGTGTTTCGCACGCCGGACGGGTTTCGCGGCGTCGAGCGAACCTGCCCGCATCTGAAATCGACCCTGATCGACGCCAGCCTGGTCGGCAACGGCGCGATGATCCGCTGCGCGCAGCATAATTACACGTTCAAGCTCGCCGATGGGCGAGGGGTGAACTGCCCGGGCTTTCGCGTGAAAATCTACGAGGTCAGGCCCGAGGACGGCAGCCTGTTCGCCCGGGCGATCGATTGACCGGGTCATGAGCTCCGCCGAGGCGCGGCTCGCCGAGCTGGCGAAGCGGATCCACACAGAGGCCGGCATGCTCGCCTACCCGGCGGGCGCGTGGGTCGAGCCGGTGACCGACGCGACCGGCCAGCCTGTCCACGACGTCGTCATCGTCGGCGGTGGGCAATCCGGCCTCGCGATCGCCCAGGGGCTGATCCGCGACGGCGTGCGCAACATCCTGGTGCTCGACCGCAATCCGGCCGGCTTCGAGGGGCCGTGGCTGACCTACGCCCGCATGGCGATCCTGCGCACGCCGAAACACCAGGTCGGCATCGATCACGGGCTGCCGAGCCTGACCACGCGGGCCTGGTTCGAGGCCAAATACGGCGCCGGCAGCTGGGACGGCGTGGTGCGCGTCGGACGCACCGACTGGATGGATTATCTGCGCTGGTATCGCGAGGTTCTGAACCTGCCGGTGCGCAACGACGTCGCGGTGGTCGACATCAAGCCCGAGGGGCGCTGGCTGGCGCTGGCGACCGAGAGCGCCGCGGGGCCCGGCGTGGTGCGCGCGCGACGCGTCGTGCTGGCGACCGGCTTCGACGGCGCCGGCGAATGGCGCATTCCGTCGGAAATCGCCCACGCGTTGCCGGCCGAGCGCTGCCTGCATTCGAATGCGATCATCGACTTTTCGCGGTTCCGCAACCGCCGGATCGGCATTCTGGGGCACGGCGCCGGCGCGTTCGACGCCGCGGTCGCGGCGCTGCAACAGGGCGCCCGCTCGGTCGATCTGTGCTTCCGGCGCGCGGTTCTGCCCACGGTCAATCCGCACCGCGCGATCGAGTTCGTCGGCTTCCTCAAGGATTTCTGCGAGGCCGACGACGCGGTGCGCTGGAGCGTCGCCCATCATTTCAGCACGGCCAATCAGCCGCCGGCGCAGCACAGCTTCGATCTCGCGCGCAGCTTCCAGAATTTTTCTCTCCATGCGGCGTCGCCCTGGCAGCAGGTCGCTTTCGCGGACGGCGCGATCGCGGTGTGCACGCCACAGCGCGAGTTCACGTTCGACGACGTGATCTGCGCCACCGGCGCGGTCACCGACCTGTCTTGCCGGCCCGAGCTCGCCTCGCTGGCCGGCCAGATCGCGCTGTGGCGCGACCGCTACGAGCCGCCTCCCGAGCTGGCCCATGACGCGCTCGGCCGCTATCCCTATCTGGGCCGCCACTACGAGTTCCTGGAGCGCGAGCCGGGCACGGCGCCGTGTCTCGCGCAGCTCTACGGCTTCAGCTTCTGCGCGATCGTCAGCATGGGGCCGCACTCGACCTCGATCAGCGGCCACAAATATTCGGTGCCGCGCCTGATCAGCGGCATCACGCGCAGCCTGTTCCTGGAGCAACAGCACCGCGTGCTGCCGACCATCCACGCTTTCCGCGAGCCCGAGATCGAGTTTCCGTCGCCGCGCGACGATCGCCAGACCGCCGCCGAGTGACCGTCTACACGGCGAAGCGGAACTCCAGCCCGTAGGTGCGATCGAGCTGACACGAGAAATGGTCGGTCTGGTTGGTGTCGCTCAGCTCGAGATTGAAGAAGTCGACCTGTTCGTCCTCGAAGAACGGCCCGGCATGCCAGGTGCTGCGATGCAGCTTGATCGCCACCGTGCCGGGAATCCGGAACGCCTTGATGGCGGACGGATCCGGCATTTTGGCCGGGTCGTCGGGATCTTGGGGCGGCGCGACCGCGATCAGCCACGGCTTGCCGCCCACCGAGGCAAGCACCTGGGTCACCGCGAGATGCCGGGTGATCGACCGGAAGCTCAGCGCGCGACGGCTCAGCGACATGATGTAGAAGCGCGGGGTGCCGCTGCTCAGCTCGAGCTGGGCATCCTCGGTGTCGAACGGCTTGCCGTCGAAGGTCGGCGCCACGACCTGGCCGAATGGCGCAAAGGCGGCCGGCTCCAGCGCGTGGACCGGCAGCTCGACGAGCGTGATCTTCCGGGTCGTGGTGGCGGCTTCCGGCATGGCGAGCTCCCCGTTCGCGGCATCTTCCTTGCAAAGACCCTGCCGCGCATCCAGCCAGGCGGCAAGCCCATGACGGTCCTTTCGGCGACACGGCTTCCAGACGCGTCACTCCCCGTGATCGACATCTCGGGGCTGCGGGCGCCCAACCCGGCGACGCGCCAGGCGGTCGCCCGCGAGCTGCGGACCGCCTGCCTGGACAAGGGCTTCTTCTACATCGTCGGGCACGGCGTACCCGAGGCGCAGCGGCGCGCGCTGCTCGACCAGGCCAAGCGTTTCTTCGATCTGCCGCAGGCCGCCAAGGACGCGGTGACGCGTCGCGCGTCGCTGGCCGATCGCGGCTACGAGCCCATGCGGAGCCAGACGCTCGAGGACGCCGCACCACCCGACCTCAAGGAGGGCTTCTATATCGGCGTCGAGCTGCCGCTGGACGATCCGCGCGTGGTCGCGCGCAAATATCAGCACGGCCCCAATTTGTGGCCGGCGCTGCCCGGCTTCCGCGAGGTGTTGAGCGACTATTTCGCCGCCATGCTGGCGCTCGAGCGGCTGATGTGGCGCGGCCTGGCGCTGTCGCTCGGGCGCGACGAGGACTATTTCGCGGGGTTCTGCGCCGAGCCGATCGCCGGGCTGCGCCTGATGCACTATCCGGCGCAGCCGGCCAATCCGCTGCCCAACGAGAAGGGCTGCGGCGCGCATACCGATTTCGGCGGCCTCACGTTGCTGCTGCAGGACGACAATGACGGGCTGCAGGTCTGGGACGCGGCGCATGGCTGGATCCACGCGCCGCCGCTGCCCGGCGCCTACGTCGTCAATATCGGCGATCTGCTGGCGCGCTGGACCAACGATCTCTATCGCTCGACCCGCCATCGCGTGGTCAATCTGTCGGGGCGCGCGCGCTACTCGGTGCCGTTCTTCTTCTCGGGCAATCCCGACACCATCGTGTCCTGCTTGCCGGGCTGCCAGCCACCCGGCGAGCCGGCGAAATATCCGCCGACCAACACGGCGGACCATCTCCAGGAAATGAGCCGGCTGAGCTACGGGCGCTGACCATGCGGGTGGCTCTGGTCGGCGCCGGGGTGGCGGGCGGCGTGATCGCGCGCGGCCTGCGCGGCACGCCGGGCGTCGAGCTCGTGATGGTCGAGCGGGTGGCGCCGGGCGACCATGCGAGCGCCGGCAACGGGCTGAACATCGGGCCGAACGCCCTGCTGGCGTTGGAAGGGCTGCTGCCCGAGATGGCGGTCGAGCTGCGTGCCGCCAGCCTGCCCTGGACGCGCTGGCGCGCCGCGCTGATCGACGGCAGCCCACTGCACGAGATCCCGCTCGCCGAGGTCGCGCACGGGCCGGGCGTGCGGATCCGCTGGTCCGAGCTGTATCGGATCGTCCGCGAGCCGGTCGCCGACCTGACGCGCTACGGCCAGCGCTGCATCGACGTCACGGTCGAGCCCGGCGGCAAGGCGCGCATCGCGGTGGCGCGCGACGCCGACGGCGCGCGCGAGGCGATCGGCGACATCGACCTCGTGATCGCCTGCGACGGGCGCTACTCGGGCGTGCGAGAGCTTCTGTCCGGCGCGCCGTCGGTCCGCCATCTCGGGGTCGCGAACTTCCGGCTCCTGATCGACGATCACGGCGCCGGCGCGATCGACGATCTCGATCAGTGGTATCACGGGCCCAACCGGCTGCTCGCGTTCCGGCTCGCCGACGGCCGGATCTACCTGACCGGCAATTTTCCGATCGTACCCGGCAGCGAGATCGCCGAGGCGCAGAAGACCGCCGCATTCCTGCGCGCCGCCTACCTGCCCGCCACCGGCCCGACGGATCCAACCGGGGCGTTCTTGATCGAGGCGACCTGCCGGCAGCTCGACACCCTGCATTGGTCGCGGCTGCAGGAGAGCGACACGCGCTTCCACGATGACAGCGGCCGCGTGCTGTTCGTCGGCGACAGCGCGCACGCCATGGCGCCGACCCTCGGGCAGGGCGCCACCCAGGCGATCGAGGATGGCTGCGCCTTCGTCGGCCTGTTCCGCGAGCGCCACGGCAGCGCGGGCTTCACGGTCGCCGGCCTGACCGCCGCCTTCGACCGCCTGCGCCGCCCGCGCATCGCGTTCGTGAAGCAATTCTCCTGGGACTCCAGCGCGTCGCTGCTGATGGGCAGCGATCCGGTCGCGACCAACAGCGTGAAGACCACGCCGCTCTATCGCGCCCAGCTGCAGCAGCTTTATTGCGAGCTCGGCTTCCCCACGACGTCGCATCGCGCGGCTTAGCGAAACTCATCCCTCCCCCGTTGCGCAGCAACGGGGGA
>Ga0302324_100027264_pt1 | contig 10891 bp, 10 predicted proteins | sample Palsa_T0_1_FD_201949 | JGI IMG/M metagenome (GOLD analysis project Ga0302324, IMG submission 201949) | Peat permafrost microbial communities from Stordalen Mire near Abisko, Sweden - Palsa_T0_1 | ecosystem: Environmental > Terrestrial > Soil > Palsa > Peat permafrost | place: Sweden: Abisko...
AAACTTGGCCACCATTTCGTCGCTCCAGGTGAGGGCCGGTGAAGGTGGCTTTTTCTGGTCGGGCGTGGGAGGTTTGTCGGTGTGCGTGGCGACATTCCAGCCGTGGAAAGTGTCGACGTAGCTGTGTTCTCCGTACATGATGCGCATCTTGGAGGCATCGATGATGCGGTGAACTTGTTGTGGGGTGTTCGGTTTGAACTCAAGCTGCGCTTTGGAGGGTGTGTAGATTTCCTGCACCTCTTTGCCGCCGGGTTTCATGTCGAGATTGATCTGCTCACTACGCATGATGCGCGTTTCGGAGGGGGTGACGCCGGGCTGTTCGATGGGTGACGATTCGGCAATGGCATGGCCCTCGGCGGTGACGGAGCTGAGATAGCTGTCGACGGCGTCTTTACCATCTCTGGTTTTATCTTCCTGGTCGAAGTGAAGATCGGCGCGATCACCAGTCAAGACGGTTTTGGCGCGTTCTTGAAAGGAAACGACGCGGGCGTGCGGAGAGCCGACTATCTCGGTCATGTTGCCGTCTTCGTCAAAACTGGCGGTCATGCGATCAGCCGCATATTCGACGTGGCGGCCTTTGCGGTCGTCCACGCCGGAGGGTTGATCGGAATCGATCTGATGTATTTTTTGGTCGATCAGCGTGACCACGGATTTCTGCGCCTGGATGGTCATGGTCTGGCGCTGGAGTTTGGACCAGGGCGTGAGATAGATTTTCTGTTCGGCTTCGTTGTAGATGAGATCGCCGGTTTCGACGTGCATGCCGTTGCGGTCGAGCACCACTTGCGACTTCATGTGGAGGATTTTGGTGTTGGGATCGTATTCGACTCCGACCGCTTTGCCGCTGCCGTTCGGGAAGACGAAGTTGGCCGGTTGATTGGTCCAAGCCTTTAGGGTCTTGGTTTCATACGTGACGCCGGAGGTCTGGACCCGGACGCGTTTGGCGAGTTCGTCCTTGTTTTCGGCGTCTTTGCCGACTGGCACGTTCATGACGATGCTGACGGGGCCGTCGGACGTCATGACTTCGGAACGCTCATCGTAGAGGGCTTTGTCGGCTTTGATGTAGGTGTAGTTAGCGTCTTTTTTGTTGAAAAGTTTCAGGGCCAGGCCGTGCAACTCGAAAACGGAAGGGTTGTTGGTGAGGCGGAACGAAGCGGCGTATAGACGGACGACGGGGCGATTAGTTTGAGGATCGTCTTTATCGTATTTCCAACCCTGCGGGGCGATGCCATCTTCCGTGGGTTTAAGGGCGACAGAAGGCGGGCGGAGCTTGTGAGCGTGGGCACGCCGGATGGAGTAAGTGATACCGACGAAGACGGAGATGAGCACGACGGCGAAAGCTAGGAAGAATGAGGCGCGCCGCATGGTGGGGACAAAGGCCTTCTTTAGGGTAACAGGGGCGAGGGGGCGCTTGCTGACGCGCGCGGTTCCGAAATGCGGCCAGAGGCCCGCTAATACTTCGGCACGCTGGGATCGACTTTGTCGCTCCAGGCGGTAATGCCGCCGGTCATGTTGCGCACGTGCTGGAAGCCGTTTTGCTTGAGCAGATCGACGGCTTTTTGGCTGCGGCCGCCGGATTTACACTGGGCGACGATGTCGGCGTTCTTGTCGAGCTCGTTGAGACGCTTGGGCAGATCGCCGAGGGGGATGAGGATGGAGCCGGGAATGCGGGCGATTTGATATTCGTGGGGCTCGCGGACGTCGAGGAGGACGAAGTTATCGCCTCGGTTTATCTTTTCTTTTAGTTCAAGCGCATCGATGACGGCGCTGGCGATTACGGGTTCGTTTGGCATAGGATTGATTCCACAAAACTGCTGATAATCGATCAATTTTGTCACGGTTGGATGGTCGCCGCAAACAGGGCAGTCTTCATCGTGGCGGAGTTTGAGTTCGCGAAATTTCATAGCGAGGGCGTCGTAAAGGAGCAGGCGGCCTTTCAGAGTTTCCCCGATGCCCAGGATGATCTTGACGGCTTCGGTGGCTTGGATCACGCCGATGACGCCTGGAAGAATACCCAAAACTCCACCTTCAGCGCAGCTGGGGACCAAGCCGGGAGGCGGTGGTTCCGGATAGAGGCAGCGGTAGCAGGGGCCGTCCTCATAGGCGAACACGGTGGCTTGCCCTTCGAAACGAAAGATGGAGCCGTAGACGTTCGGTTTCTTTAGCAAGACGCATGCGTCGTTGACCAAATAACGCGTGGGGAAGTTATCGGTGCCATCGACAACGATGTCGTAATCGCGCAGGATTTCGAGGGCGTTTTCGCTGGTGAGCCCGGTATCGAATTTATCGATGCGAAGGTTGGGATTGATGTCCTGCATGCGGTCGGCGGCGGAATCGAGCTTTTTGCGGCCGATGTCGCGGGTGCCGTGGATGACCTGGCGCTGCAGATTGGAAACGTCAACGACATCGAAATCGACGAGGCCGATGCGCCCAACGCCTGCGGCGGCCAGATAGAGACCGAGTGGCGCACCCAGACCGCCAGCGCCAATCATGGCCACTTTTGCTTGCTTCAATTTGGTCTGCCCGGCGATGCCGACTTCGGGCAGAATGAGATGGCGGCTGAAGCGGGCAATCTCGTCGTTGGTCAGGGCGGGGGCTTGTTCTTCGACGGCAGCGGAGCCGCCGGCAATGCTGGGGACGATGGAAATGATTTCGGTGCCCGCGAGCTTCGTGTCGGTTTTGTCCAGATAGCGGATGTCTTCGTCGTTGACGTAGACGTTTACGAAGCTACGCAGTTTGCCTTGATCGTTAAACAGATTTTTCTTGATGCTGGGGTAGCGCAGGGTCAGAGCGTTGAGCGCGTCGGACACGGTTGCGCCCGCGACTTCCACGGCATCGCTTTGTTCGGTGAACTGCCGCAGAGCGGTGGGAATTAAGATTTTGGCCATTTCATCTCCTCACGTTCCGCCGAAGTCTGGTCGAGATCGGGCAGAAAGCTATTTGCATGATCGAACTTTCCATTTTGAATCGAGAGCACCACAAACGAATACCACGGGCAGGAATTTTTGAGGTCGGTTTCGGAAAAATAGGCGCCGCAATCGGGGTGGGAATGAAAGATGCCGATGAGGTCGAGGCCACGGGCGCGCGCGGCTTTATCGGCGGCTAGCAGGTCCTCGGGTTTGAGTTCGTAGCGGTCGTGCTGGGCGCCAGCGTAGGCGTTTTCGAGGGGGACGGCTTCGGTGACGAGCTTGTGCTCTCCCTGCGTGCGGCCTAACATTGCGCCGCAACATTCAGAAGGGTAAAGGGTTTCGGCGTGTAAGACCATGGTTCGCCAGGGTTTGGCTTCAATTTCGATCACTGGACAGAACTTTCCCTACTATTCCTATTGTCTATGATCACGTTTTTATTGATGATGGCGACGGCGGAGAGGTTCCCGCCGCGTAAAGAGGAAGTGTAAACCGTTTCATTCCTGCGCCAGGGCGGTACGCACGGCTACCCTATCTCCAAGGCGGTGGGCTGCTTCGCTTATAGCCAGGAGAGCATACTGGACCGCAAAGCTGACCTGCTCGTCGCAGCGGAAGACGTCGAAGTCGATGCCGGCGGTAAAACGCTCGATCCGTACGATATTGTCTGAGATGTCCTTGAGCGATCGACGAGGGTCTTTAGAACGCAAACACAGCCTCGGCCTCGACGCTCTCTCGGACGCCTTCCTTGAATGTGCCCTGTTGTATCAGTTCGACTTTGCGGCCGAGCAAGTCGGCAAGGTGGCGTTCCGGCCTCACGAGATCCAGGATGGTTAATGCCGAGGGTTCTTCGAAGGCCGCTTCGAGACCTATGTCGGACTCCGGGCCGGCCTCATCCCTTGCCATTGAGCCGAAGATTCTCAAGCTGCGAACACCAGCGGCTTTGAGTTCATCCTTATGGGCACGCAGAATTTCCAGGGCATCGTCTCTGGTCATTTGAAGCATATAGTTCTATTGTCTCAAGGGGGTTGCTAAGAGGGCAAATACTGCTTGAGCTGTGGAAAGAAGGCGATGGCGAAATCGGTGGCTGTTTTGATGGCGGCCTGGGTATCGCCAGCGTTGACCCCGACGACCACGCGCACCAAGGCGGTGTCGGAGCGGTTGTAGCGGATGGAATCGGCCACGGTATAGATCTTGGCCCAATATTCACTGGCGACGGTACGGTTGTGGGATTGATACCAATAAAGGACGACGCTCTGGTTGTCGCCGCGAGCCACAATATAACGGTTCGCGCGGATGGGCAAGGGCTGGCCGGGGACGGGGATGTCCACAATTTCACTTTGTGAAGGAACCCAACCCGCGCCCGGGAGGCAATTCTTGGGAGAATGCGGAGTTTTGCCGGTTTTTTGCGTATCGAAGAAGGCCACAAAGAGGGACGCGTCGTGGCCGGAGCTTTGATCCTGGTAGATCCGGGACAGGATGTCGTCGGCTTGCAAAACGTCCAGCTCATCCTGGCTCAATTCGACTTCTTGAACGCTCTTCCAGGGAGTACCCGTCAATGTAAAATCGGCGAGCGGAAGGCGGGACGGAATGTTCTCCTTGCGGGAGAAGCCATAAAACATGCCCGCTTGTGCGAGCAAGACCGCGCTTAGAATTATGAAACTTTTCGAACCCATGATGCCCGCCATGTGCTATGCCTTTCCCCATTTGCGCGCCACAACGTTGATAAGCCGGTGGACGGCGAGCAACGCTAAGAGCGCGACGATGTAAACGATATACCCTTCGACTTCATGATAGACGCCGGTGGCAAGCTTGGTATCGATCTCCGAAAGGAGACCGGTGGTGGCGACGCGCACTCCGTTCGCGCCGATGGCGATTGGCACGGTGGCGATCAACAACGCCCAGCGCATCCAAACCTTTTTATCCATGAAGTAGGAAATGAAAAGCGACAAAAATAGCAGGGTCATGAGCGAGCGAATGCCGCTGCAAGCTTCGGCGATATCGAGGGTTTGGCTTGGCAGTTTCAAGGTGTTCCCTTCGCGAAGCACTGGAATGCCCATGGCGCTGATCATCAATTCACCCAATTCGCTGGCGAGCGTCTGGAGCTTCATGGTGAGGGCGGAGTAAACGATGGCGGGAATGGGAATCATGAGCAGCAGCAGAAGAAGGGGAAAAAGAAGGATTTTTATCCAGCGCGTGCCGCCCAGATAAAGAACCGTTCCGAAAAGGGCAATCACGAACGATACGCGAGCGGTGAAGAGTTCGGTACCTAAGGTGGCCGCCACCGATAGGAGGCCCCCAAAAACCACAACCAATAAGCCCAGAAAGTTGGGCTGTCTGGGTTCAGCCACCAATTCGTAACGGCGCTGCCAGGCAATGACGCCTGCCATGATGGGCACGAAGAAGCCATGCCCCATGTTCTCGTCGGTGGCCCACTGGTGGCCCATGTGGTAAAGAATGGGCCAATAGCAGAGGATGAGTAAGCCGCCAAACCACGCGACAAGGGGCCAGGAAATTTGCCCAGCCGCGGCTTCTGGCGCGATTGGGGCGGGGTCCACGGTCTTTGTGCGCAGGCCAGCTACTTGGTGGCTTGAATCGACACTTGACGTTGTGCCAATGGGGACGGAAGCCCCATTTGAATTTTCTAACATAACGAACATTCACTCCGCACACAGCGGCTCGGTTCTTCGCCCAACAAAGGAAGTAAGTTGAACGTACTGAAAATCTCGATCAGGAGTTCTCCGAGCCCACGTAACTAAGGGTATCGCATGTGAGGGCTACTCGTAGCGGAGTGCGCGAATCGGATCGATCCGGGCGGCCCTTAAAACCGGCAAGAGAGTGGCCAGCAGTGCCGCCAGCAGGAAAATCAGAACGGCAAAGGTCAGAGTTGCAGGATCGCCGGGCGCAACACCATAAAGCAGGCTGTTCAAAACACGAGTGGCAGCCACGGCCAAGGGGATGCCGGCGAGGATGCCGGCCGCGACTAACAGGAGGCTTTCGCGCAGGAACAATTTGGCGACATCGAGCTTTTGAGCGCCGATGGCAAAGCGCAAGCCGATCTCGCGCGTGCGCCGGGCGACAGCGTAGGCGATCAGACCGTAGATGCCCATGGTACTGAGCAGAGTGGCGAGCGCGCCGAATAGCGTCGATAAAAAGCTAAGCACGCGTTCGGATGAGATTCCTTGATCGATCTCATCTTGCAGCGCGCGGACTTGGTAGATCGGCAGCTTGGAATCGATGGAACGAATGGTGTGCTCGATACCGGCAACGGCCACGGTGGTCTGCAAGCGACTGCGAATGAGGAGGGTGTAGCCTGACGATTGCGTCTGTTTGGCGGGCAGATAGACGAGGGGCCAGGTTTTTTCGCGCAGGATTTGATAGCGGGAATTCTTGACCAGGCCGACGATCTCGGTATCGGCGTCTCCCACGCGGAAATGCCGCCCGATGGGATTTTGCCCTGGCATGTATTGCGCCGCGAACATTTGATTGACAATGGCGACACGGGGAGCTTTCCTTACGTCATGATCGCCGAAATCGCGACCGGCCAACAGGGGCTGGCTGAGCGTTTTGAAGTAATCCGCGGTGATCATGTTGAAGTTGGTCTGCACGTCGGAACTCTTCTTAATGCGGCCTGGGATGGTTAGGTCGAGCGAGATCATGCTACCTTCGAGCGGCGTGACGACGGCAAGACTGGCGGCTTCCGTTCCCGGTTGTTGGCGCAAGCGGCGCAGGACATCGTCAAAAATGCGGTCGGTTTGATCTGGCGAATAGCCGTTCATCGCTGGATCAACCTTGAGAGTGATTACGCGTGCTGGATTGAAACCGAGGTCGATTGTCTTGAGCCCGCTCAGTGTGCGGGTGAGTAGGCCTGCGGCGAAGAGGATCATGAGCGACAGTGCGATTTGAAAAACGATCAAGAGCCTGCGCATTTGAAGGGGAACTGAATGCGCCCTGGCTCTGGGCGTGCCTTTCAGCTCGGGGACGATGTCAGGCTGAGCGGATTGCCACGCCGGGACCAGGCCGAATAGCAGGGCCGTTAGAAAGCAAAGCAGAATTGAAAAGACGATCACCGGTGGATCTGCCCCAACATGTAAGCCCTCGCCCGCGCCTTGGCCGGCATTCAGGTAGGTCAAGAGTATGTGGACAATCCAAATTGCGAGTGTAAGACCAACCAGGCTGCCACAGGCGGCAAGCACCAGCGTCTCGACCATGAGTTGCCTTATCAAGCGCCAGCGAGATGCGCCGAGAGACAATCGTACGGCGAACTCTTTGGCGCGGGCATTTGCGCGCGCGAGCAGCAAATTTGCTATGTTCGCGCAGGCAATTAGAAGAACGAGGGCGACGATCCCCATCAAGACTGTGATGGGTTGAGAGTAGATGGAATTGCCCTCGATCCCTTGACTTCCATCCGTCAAACGATAGGTTGTCTTCGATCCTGCGAAACGGGCGCGCCGGTTTGGGCTAGCCAACTGAAGATTGATTGCATGGGCAACGGGATCGATCATGGCCTGTGCATGCGCGGAAGTCAGATTTTGCTTCAAGCGCGCAAGCGGCTGTAACCAGTTGAACCCAGCCGACTTCCACATGCTTTCACCCGACCCAGATGCGAAGAAGCCACCCATAAAATCGCCCATGCGCGAAACCGGCAGTTGCATGTCAATGCGCGATTGCAATTGGGAGCCATAGAACCCCTTTTGCGTGACCCCGACGACAGTGTATGGATGGGCATTGAGGAGAAGCTTGCGCCCGACGATTGCCGCATCGCCCACAAAGTGTTCCTGCCAGGTGGAATAGCTGATTACGCAGACCGGATTGCCCGCGGCTGTGTCGATATCCTCATCCGTCAGAAGACGACCGATTGCCGGTTGAACCTGGAGCGTCTTGAAATAATTGCCCGTCACCACCTCGCCATGCAAAGGTTCGGAAACACCATCGCTGGTTAAATTGACACGGACGGGAAACCTGCCGAAAACGCCGTTGAACGAGCTGTTGCGTTTATCCAGCTCGGCGATAAATGGGAAAGAGAAGGCAGAATTAACTTCCTCGCTGCCTTTATATTCGGCTAACTCGACGAGCCGAGTGGGCTCGGGTACGGGCAGGTGCTTCAACAAGAGCGCGTTGACGAACGAAAAGATGGCGGTGTTGGCGCCAATACCCAGACCAAGCGAGCCAACAGCCACGAAGACGAAGGCGGGACTGGCGCGTAAGCTGCGGAAGGCATAGCGTAAATCCTGGCCCAAGGTTTCGAAGAGAGTTCCACCCCAAGCTTCGCGCACGGATTCCTTCACTGTGCCGAGATTGCCAAAGGCGCGCCTTGCCGCATAGCGGGACTCTTCAGAAGAGAGACCGGCTTCTTCCTGCTGTTCCTGGGCTTCTAATTCCAGATGAGCGAGCAATTCGCGCTCAAGATCCTGCTCGCGCGTTTTTCGTCGCCAAAAGCGCATTGGTTAGCCCTCCTTTAGCGGCCACATGATCTGCGCAATCGCGCCCGTGAGCCGCTTCCATTTGGATTCTTCCGCGACTAGCTGTTTTTTGCCGGTAGGTGTGAGGCGGTAATATTTGAGCTCGCGTTTCAGATCTTTGCCTGCCGATTCCCATTTCACTGCCACCCAGCCTTTTCGTTCCAGGCGGTGAAGAGCGGGATAAAGCGAGCCGTGTTCGATTTGCAGCAGGTCGTCTGTGGTGCGCTGGATGTGCTTGGCGATTTGATGGCCGTGAGCGGGACCAAATAAGAGCGTGCGCAGAATGAGCATGTCGAGCGTGCCCCGGAGTAGGCTGATCCGGTCTGAAGAATTCGTAGGCATGTGGCTGGTAGACATTCTACCCAAATTTGGAGGCGTGAGCAATATTAAATCTGTTAGAAAGTTCGATCCTCAACGACTACCTTAATTGTGCGAGGTCCTGAACCAATATCGGGTGAACGAGCGAGCCAGGATTCGCTGTATGAACAGGCAGCGGATGCTTACGGCGGCCCGCTCGACCGGCTCGCGCGAGCTTATGAGCTTGATGCGGAGGCGCGCCGTGACCTGCTCCAGGATATTCATCTCCATCTCTGGCGCAGCTTCGCTTGTTTCGATCAACGCTGTTCGCTGAGGACCTGGGTATACCGGATCGCTCACAACGCTGCCACTGGCCACGTGATCCGGCAGAAGCGGGTTAGGGACAGGCTGGTGAGCATCGAGAACATCGAGACGATGCCTGGGAGCGATCAAAATGAACTCGCCGCCAGCCAGAGCGAGGCGCTGGAGCGTCTCTCGACGCTGATTCAACGCCTGAAGCCGCTGGATCGCCAGATCATCGTTTCCTATCTAGAGGGGATGGACGCCAATGCGGTTAGTGAAATTACCGGACTATCGCCCGCCAACGTGGCGATGAAAGTTCACCGGATCAAGAACGTCCTGCGGCGCTGGTTCGGCGAAGGAGGACTTCATGCCAAGTGAGTTTCCCATGCACGACCCACAAAATATCTGGCAAACCCAGACGACGGAGCTATTCAAAATGTCAGCAAATGAACTGCGCGTCAGAGCGCAACAGCAGCAAAAGAGAGCGCGGCTCAAAGCGCAGTTTTCGATGATCGGCGGGTTTATCGTTTTTGTTTTCTTCGCCTGGAATTTCTCCAAGGCCCACGAGGTGGTTCCGCGCGCGGGGTTGGGCCTGATCAGTCTTTGGGGACTTTATTTCGCATATCAGGCCTACAAACGGATTTGGCGGCCCACGCCGGATACCGCCCTCGACGCCACTCTCGAGTCTTATAGAAGCGAACTCGAGAAACAGGGCGACTATGCCCGGCACGTCTGGCGCAGGTCGGGGGTGACTTTTTGTTTTTTGGGCCTGGCACTGGTTGTGGTGCCGGGCTTGATTAAGTCGATTGAGCACCCTGGGCTGCTCATGAACTTTGTGCCTATTCTCGTCCTTCTTGCCCTTTGGTTCGTAGCGTTTTTTTTCATCAGGAGGAGAGATCGGCAGAAGCTCCAACGGGAAATAGAGGCGCTTAGAGCGTTTGAGACGGAGAATCAAGGGTGACCTTATGCGCACGGTCTCGCTACCATGAGATCAGCTTTCGATGATGACGCGCTTGTTGGTTTCGCTGCAGGTAATGGCTGGTTTAGCCACCGCGCAGAATTTTTTTCCGATCAAGGATGTGCGGCCTGGCATGCATGGTGTGGGGCGCTCGGTATTTCAGGGCGAACGGATTGAGGAGTTCCAGGCAGAGGTTCTGGGCGTTGTGGAGGATTTGGCACCCCACCAAACCATCGTAATCGCGCGCTTGAGCGGCGGCCCGTTGGCGGAAACCGGCGTGTTGCAAGGGATGAGCGGCAGTCCGGTCTATATCGACGGCAAATTACTGGGGGCGGTGGCGCTCGGTTTCCCTTTTTCCAAAGAGGCGATTGCCGGCATCCAGCCGATTGAAAGCATGATTGCCGATGCGACGTTTGGCGGGGAGGGCAGGAAAGCCTCTCTTCCCGCGCGAATGCCAGTAGCGCCCGGTGAATTAGTGAACTTGCCGGTGCCAGTCTCCTTTTCCGGATTTTCGGAGTCAACGTTGGCCGCTTATACGCCGCGCTTCAGTGAGCTGGGATTCCGGCTGCAGCCGGGGTTGGCGCAAAAGGCGCGACCTTCCGCAGCCAGCGAAATTGTTCCCGGCTCGATGATCAGCGTAGGGTTGATCACCGGCGATATGAACATGACCGCGGACGGGACGGTGACCTATGTAGACGGCAAGCGGATCTATGCATTTGGACATCGGTTTTTGGATGCCGGTCCGGTGGAATTACCATTCGCTCACTCGGAGGTGGTCGTCTCGATACCGATGGTGAATTCGTCGTTCAAGCTGTCGGCGCCGCATGAATGGGTGGGCACGATTCTGAGTGACCGGACCACGGCGGTGGCGGGCGAAATTGGCCGGTCGCCGCATACGGTACCGCTGACCATCGCGGTGAATTCCTCGGCTACCGGAAAGCACGTTTATCACATGCAAGTGGCGAACGACA
>Ga0302324_100027270_pt1 | contig 10888 bp, 11 predicted proteins | sample Palsa_T0_1_FD_201949 | JGI IMG/M metagenome (GOLD analysis project Ga0302324, IMG submission 201949) | Peat permafrost microbial communities from Stordalen Mire near Abisko, Sweden - Palsa_T0_1 | ecosystem: Environmental > Terrestrial > Soil > Palsa > Peat permafrost | place: Sweden: Abisko...
GTCGCCCGCCGCGCTGAGGTTCTTGGTGGGATAAAAGCTGAAGGCGGCGGCGTCGCCCAGCCCGCCGGCTTTGTGGCCATCCCATGCAGCGCCCCAGGCCTGCGCGGCGTCTTCGATCAGCGCGAGTTCGCGCTCTTGTCCAAGACGAGCAAGAAAGGTCCAGTCGGCGGGCTGGCCGTAGAGATGGACCGGCAGGATGGCGCGCACAGCTTTGCCTCGCTCGCTCTCCAATGCCTTCTCCACGGCAGCGGGATCGAGATTGAATGTGGCTGGATCGATATCGGCAAGCACGGCGGTAGCCCCGGCGCGCAAGATGGCGCTCACCGAGCCGAAAAAGCTGAATGGGGTGGTGACGACAGCCATGCCGGGACCGATGCCCGCGGCGGCCAGGGCCAGCCACAGCGCGTCGGTGCCGGAGGAGCAGCCCACTGCGTGCGTCACGCCCAGTTGCTGCTGCGCGGCTCGCTCAAAGGCGGCCACCGGCTCGCCCAGAATGAACTGCTGGGTCTTGAGCACCTGGCCGACTGCCTCCAGCAGCTCCTCGTGGAGAGGGGCGTACTGCCGCTTGAGGTCAAGCATTGGCACGGGCATGGGCACAGGCTGGGCGGCCTTGGCCGGCGCGCGTTCTGGAGGCGCTACGTCTTGCACTCGACCATCTTACCAGCCGGATAGCGGAGCGGGGGGCGACGAATCCCGCGATTGCGATTGCAAACGGTAAGGTGAGAAGCAAAATCCGTATGTCCTTTTCCGAATGGCGACTAATTTTCGCAGATTTCACCGATTTCGCCTTACGAGCCTTTCGATTTCCACCAACGCGACAACAGTGAGGTCGTTGAATACTCCCGGTTCAAAGAGCGATTTGCCGCCTGCAATTCGCCTTAGTTCGGGTAGCCTCTGCTTGACGGCCCGGAAGCTGGTAAGCATTTCCGGGACAGTGGTTGATTTATCGGGCTGATGGAAGATATTGCGCAATCCCACCATGACCCCTTTCGGCCGTCCCTTATGGATCTGCGGGTCAATGCCATTGATATCGCTCGTCGATCGCTGCGCTCTGTAAGGCGTCTTCTCAAACACGAAGACCCTGTGCCGGCCCTTGGTCGCATGCGAGCGGTAGAGGGCGAGACCAAGTTCAAGCGGCATGTTGAAGCGAGGAACTCCTGACGAGGTTTCGATCCTGGAAAGATCATGAATCGAAGCGTCGGATTCCTGGATCAGGCCTATGATCCTCTCAAGCCGTCCCTGGTGGGGAACTGCGAGGGTTACATTTATCTTGAGGCCGAATTGCGTCAGGCCCACAATGTATGCGAGGTACAAATCCTCAAACTGAGCATCGTAGGGAATATTGAGGAAGACAGACTGAATGCGTTCTGTTCTTGCCACGCATTACCTGCCTCGGCCGCTTGCCAATGATCCCGACTGAGCAGCCGATCTCTTGCGTGCTGTTGCAGATCTGTACTTGACCCTCGAGCGGCTCCCGGCCTTTCGGGTAGATGGCGCGCTCATGATACGGCGCAGTTCGGCGACGCGCTCGGGCTCCATCCCCAACATGCGTCCCATCTCCTCTGGAGTCGGCACCGGGTTCTTGATCACGAACTTCGTCATGGGGATAGTATAGCCCCGTTTTCGGAAGAATCGGCACGAGGCTCGGAGGGTTGCTGGAATTCCACCTGGCGGCCGGAGGCTCAGGGTCTCTCCTTGTCCCAATGACGGGTACTCCTGGAAAGCTTAGACGAGTCTCCCCGGGGTACTTGCCAGATTGCTGGCTTTTTGTGCCAAAACGGAGCGCCGGCGCCGTCAGACGGTACTTTGGAGCAAGCGGGAAAGGGCTTTGAAGCCCCTCCGAGTATTGAAAACTGGCGCAAATCACTATATTGTTGAACTATTGCGGGATTTTGGCGGCTCCGGGGCTTCCGGCGCCGTGCCCGCCTCATTGTTTCTTCGCGCAAATGGCTGTCAAGTTGCATCCAATCAATCGAGAAAAAAGAAAGTAGGAGATCGGCAAATGGAAAACAAGCCGGCACAAAACATTCAGGACACATTCCTGAACACGGTCCGCAAGGACAAGACCCCCATCACGATTTATCTGGTCAGCGGCGTCAAGCTCACCGGAAAGATCCGCTCCTTTGACAAATATTCGGTGCTTCTGGAAAACAACAGCCAGGAGCAGTTGATCTTCAAGCACGCTATTTCGACGGTGGTGAGCAATCGCAGCGTGATGCACAGCGAGCACCGTCCGGGAGCCGTGCATACGGGGATGGGCCCCTCGCCGGTGGCCATGGCGGCTGCGGCGCCTGCTATCGCGGAACAGCGGTAGACGGGCAGAGGGCGGTCAGAATTGGCAGCAGTGGATAGCCGGTCGACCGGCGTCCGGCCGGAACGCGCGGTGCTGGTGGGTGTGGACTTCGGCGTCCGTTCCCGCGGCAACCGGGCCGGTGCTATCGCCGCGCGTCTGGCAGCGGTGTGCCCGGACGATTCCGACGTCACATCCGAGACTGAAACGCGATCTGGTAGCTCCGCCGCAGGTTCGGGTCCAGCCGCTTCTACCGCTCTGGATGCGGACGAATCCCTGGCCGAGTTTCGCGAGTTGGTGTCGAGTGCGGGCGGCGAGGTGGCGGCTGAGCTGATGCAGCGCCGGCCCCGGCCCGATCCGGCTACACTTATTGGCGCCGGCAAAGTGGAAGAGATTGCCGGAGTCGCCGCTTCCACTGAAGCCGACCTGGTGCTGTTTGACCACGACCTCTCGCCCACCCAGTTGCGCAATCTCGAGGCTGCCCTGCCGTGCCGCGTGCTCGACCGTACACAGCTGATTCTGGACATCTTTGCCCGCCACGCGCGGACCCGCGAAGGGCAACTGCAGGTGGAACTCGCGCAGCTTGAATACATGCTGCCGCGGCTCACCGGGCGCGGCAAAGCCATGTCGCAGCTGGGCGGCGGTATCGGCACTCGCGGACCGGGCGAAACCAAGCTCGAAACCGACCGCCGGCGCATCCAGGCCCGCATCGACCACCTCAAGGTGGCCCTGGAATCGGTGCGGACCGTGAGGCGCCAGCAGCGCCAGCGCCGCGAGGCGGTTCCGGTGCCGACGGTGGCGCTGGTGGGCTACACCAACGCCGGCAAGAGCACTCTCTTCAACGCGCTGACCGGTGCGCAGGTGCTCCAGTCGGCACGCATGTTCGCTACGCTCGATCCAAAGCTGCGGGCCATCGAACTGCCCAGCCGCCGCAAGATTCTGCTGTCAGACACGGTCGGCTTCATTCGCAACCTGCCGCATACGCTGGTCACCAGCTTCCGCGCCACGCTCGAGGAGGTGGAGCAGGCCGAGGTGCTGCTGCACGTCCGCGACGCCGCCTCGACCTATGGCGAGGAGCAGCGGTCCCAGGTGGAAAAGGTGCTGGGCGAGCTCGAAGTGCTGGCCAAGCCGCGCATTGAAGTGCTCAACAAGATCGACCTGCTCGGCGGCCCGGACCGCAACGGCGCCGACCCAGCCCGACTGGGACGCAAGAGCCCGGAACGGGAGAGATTGGAAGCGAACGGTGCAGTGGCCGTTTCAGCGCTCACCGGCGAGGGGCTCGACGCGCTGCTGGCCGCAATTGACGCAGCCCTGCGCTCTGACCCCATCATCGAGGCCGATCTGCGTGTGCCCCAGCAGGAAGGCGCGGTGCTGGCGGCCATCGAGGCGGGCATGGTGATTAACGCCCGCGAATATGAGGGCAACCTGGTGCGGCTCAAGGTCAGCGGGCCGGCGTCGTTGCTAGGGCGGTTGCGGAAGTATCGGGAGCGGGATGGCGCGGAGAAGCCTTCTGTGAGTCCCGGGTAACGCGATGTGCGTTTGGTAGCAGACCGCGCTGACCAATCCGAACTGAGAAAATGGCTTAAACGTTATGTACGCTTCGCGATTCCAATAAAGATGTCATTGAACAGGATGCGATGAGTTCTTCCAAAGGGCTCGATTCCGTGAACGGCCAGCTCGGCAAGGAATTCCGCTTCGCTAAATCGGTTCTGGGGGGGATGATCGAGAAAAGTGCGATAGAGCCAACGATTCAGGGCCTCGCGGGTCACTTCTTCAAAGAAGAACAGACCGGAGGGTTTGAGGACGCGCCGAATTTCGGCCACGCCGGCTTGCCAATCCACCACATGATGCAGCATTCCGAAGTCGAAGACGGCGTCGAAGTATTCATTGGGAAACGGAAGTTTGTCGACACTCCCCACCGCCAAAACAACGCGGCCCTCAAATTTGCCTGCGAATCGCTTCCGCGCGCGGCGAATTTGCAGCGGGTCGAGGTCGAGTCCATGGACCTGGCCTGCGCCAAACTGCTCCAGCAGTATTTGCACTCCAACACCCCGGCCACACCCGACATCGAGTACGCGCCCACCGTCAAGCCGGCCGCCCAACTTTCGCAGCAGTGGCCCCTCGTAGCAGCGTTGCACCAGACCCCGTGCTGGATTGTTGACGAGTAGTATCTCCACGAGGTTGAGCTTCATCGTCCGGCCTTCGTCATCAGGAAGTAGCGCACGAACGGGGTGATGCGGTCTTCACGCTCAACCGCCAGGCCCGCGACGTGGGCGAGACGAAGCCACTCGTCCCTGGAATGAAAGTGCAAAAACCCGGGCCCGAAGGCGATGAAATTCCTCCAGTCGCGCAGGTGCTCTACGAGGAGCAATTGTCCCGAGTCAGCCAAGACCCGCGCAGCCTCACGGAAGAATTCAGTCCTGCGAGAAGGTTGACGGATCTCGTGCGCCGCGAAGAGCAGAAACAAGGTATCGCGGTCGTGATCGGGCAGCGGCAGTGCATCCAGTCTGGCTGCGACCGCGGGCTCAGGGGATGACCGCATCTGCCTGGCTCTCGCGATGGATGGCTCCGTCATCTCCTGAGGATCGTAGATATCGACCACGCTGTATCGAGTGTGGGGGAAGAACTGCGTCAGAATGAACGTCGACTGATCCAATCCTGCGTGGATGTTGAGCCACTGACGCGGCGGAAACGATAGCATCCCTGGAATCCAGTTCCAGCGATTTACTCCCCTCAAGTCGTACACGTAATACGAGACCAGCATAGAGCTCAAAGACCAGAACGCAATCAGAGCGGCCGAGCCGATCATCAGCGCCTCCACAATGCGCGGCAGGAGCAGAAACCGCAGCAGTGCACCAATGCCGACCAGCGCGCAGAGACTCACTGAATAGAAGTGCCAGTTGTATTGAAGAATGCTCAGTACCCCGTCGAATTTGCCCCGGGACGCAGTCACTGCAGTCTCTCGCGAATTCCTGGCCGCCATGAATACGGGACATCCTCGAGGAAAAACGCATTCGCCAGAATGGCTCCGGCGCCGCGAAATGGTTCCTGCTCGAGGAAGGTGTTTTGGTGGACAACAACCGAAACCGGGCGTGGGTTCCATCGCTGCCGGACTCCTTCGACGCGGATCATGGAGTGGGTCTGTCTTTCGTAGTCGAATGTGAAAGGGAGAGGCCCGGCAAATTTGCGCGCCTCTTTGAGGTCGGCAAACGGCGATCCGGCCGGAAGGGCGACGGGTTGAGCGGACAGGTCCGCTTCAACGTGAAGATCTGCCCGGCCGTCCGGCGTGGTCACCTGGACCTGATACTTCTGCTCAGTCCGATGCGCCTGGAATGCGGAGCGCTCGTAGTGGTAGTGGGTGAGGAGGTTTCCAAGCAGCTGCATCGAAAGGCGGTTTGTGTCGCTTCTGAGTATTCGTAAACCGCGCAAGCTCCGCCCTGCTGTTGTTTGATACTTCGTGAAAATCCGATACCCAGAAAGGAAGAAGCTCAACCCCAACCGTGCGGGGGCGAAGGAGGGCCGAAGATTTCGCGTTTCGACCAACGCAATTGCTAAGAATCCAAAGTTGCCGCAGGTATCCAAAGTGAGCCCGGAGGGAAGGAATGGCTCAAGGACGGGGGCGGGAAGAGCGTAGGCAAGAACGAGAGAGGCACGAAAATGCGCCTTGATCGGCAATGCGTGTCTCTGCAGGCGATACAACATGCCGGAAGTATCCTTCCTAGTATCGTATAGCGATTATCCTAGGGATTTGGTGAGTGAGTATGGTAAATCAGCCGCAAAATTAAGAAGCGGGCCTGCATCATGGGGAGTGGAAGGACTTCCCGAAGATACCTGCCCGCTGGACCCTGAACCGGGTCTGGGTGGTATTCTTAGTTTAGGCCTGCTGGCCCAGAATGCAAGCGTTATTTGAAGAAAATTCCCGTTTCGTGACCACAATCACATGCGCCTGCCAAAATCGCATGATCCTGCCAAATGGCGGGACAGCGCGTTGACCGCAGGGGTCTGCCCCTGATACAAAATAAGGTTCTATCCTGCGATTTTCAAACAAGATTGGACCCGCCTTAAGAACCGGAAAGACATGCAAGACATCCTGCAACAACTCGAGGCGCTGTTTCTCGGCGCCATCCCCACGATGCTCCTGTTTATCGTGCTGGTGGCGGCCTATCAGCTGCTCGTTCAAGGGCCGCTGACGGCCACGCTCAAGGAGCGCCGCGCCCGCACCGAGGGCGCCGTGGAAGACGCGCACAAGGCGATTGCCGATGCCGACGCCCGGGCCGACGAGTATGCCGCGCGGCTGCGCCAGGCGCGCGCCGAGGTCTACAAGGCGCGTGAGCAGCGGGTGAAGCAGTGGCTGGGCGAGCGCGACGCAGCTCTGGATGAGGCCCGCAAGGCCGCCGGCGCCAGGGTGAGCCAGGCCAGGGCAGAGCTTGAGGCCGAGGCAGCGCAGGCTCGCAAGACAATTCAATCCTCCGCCGGGGAGTTGGCCGGCCAGGTGGTCCGCGCGGTTCTGCCGCAGGCTGCCGGGGGTTCCCGTTGAAAGTCTCCAGGTTGAAAGCTCGCTTTTTCATGCTGGGATTCAGGTTTGCGCTGCTGGCCATGCTGGCCTGCGCCATTGTAGGCGTGCCGCATCGCGCTGCCGCGCAGGAGCCTGCGCCGGCCCAGACCTCGGCATCGCAGCCGGCCATGGCTCCTCCGCCCAACGCCGAGCTCTCTGAAAAAGAAGAGAAGAACGTCTACCGGCACTCGCCCATGGTGCAATCGATTGCGCGCATGTTGTTTCGCGATCGCGATGCGTCTGAGGCAGTTCAAGAGCAGCACAACGAAACCACGGCGGTTTCGTTTGAGCTGCTCAACTTCGCCATCATCTTCTTTGCCATCGTCATTCCGCTTTACCGCATCCTGCCCAGGGTGATTCGCGGGCGGCGGGAGAAGCTGCAAGCCGATCTTGAGTCGGCGCGCAAGATGACCGAGGACGCCAATTCGCGCCTGACCGCGGTCGAGGCCAAGCTCTCGCACCTCGATGAAGAGATTGCGAGTTTCCGCGCCCAGGTGGAGGGCGAGATTCATCAGGACGAGGCGCGCATCAAGGCCTCGCTCGAAGAAGAGAGCAAGCGCGTCGTGGCCTCGGCCGAGCAGGAGATTGGCGTGGCCGCCGCGCAGGCCCGGCGTGCGCTGCGCAACTTTGCCGCCGGCCTGGCCATCGATCAGGCAGCGCAGCAGATGGTGCTCACGCCGGAGACCGACCGCGCCCTCATCGCCGAGTTTGTGAGCGACATGGCAGCCAACGGAAAAGCAAGAGGGGGGCAGAACTAGATGGCGGCTCTTGAGTCACGTTATGCCCGCGCTTTTCTCGATGTGGTGACCGATGCCAAGCTCGACACCGCGGCCCTTCAACGTCAGTTGAACGACTTTCTCGGCACGTGGGATGGCAGCGCGGAGCTGCGCGAGTTCTTCTCGAATCCCGCGGTGCCCACGCCGCAGAAGATCGCATTTCTCGACAAGATGAACGCGAAGCTCAAGATGCAGAAAGAGCTCCGCAACCTGCTCGCAGTGCTGATTCACAACGACCGCATCGGAAATGTGCATGGCGTGGCTGAGGCCTACCGCATTGAGCTGCAGGAGCGACTCGGCATCCGCCAGGCGGAGATTGTGACGGCGCGCGAGCTGGGCGAGAAGGAACGCGCGGCGCTGGTGGCCGAGGTGGGCAAGCTGGCCGGCTCGCGCATCGACGCCACGTTCAGGCTGGACGAAGCGATTCTCGGCGGCACGGTGGTGCGCATTGGCTCCACTGTGTATGACGGCTCGATGCGCGGCAGGTTGGCGCGGCTGAAGGAAGCGCTGATTAGTGGTTAGGGATCAGGGGTTAGGGGTTAGGGATTTCTGACCTGCGGCCTCGTGAACATTCTTCAGAATTCGGGAATTGGGAGTTATGGTTTGGCGTCAGGGTTGGCAGGATCGAACTAATCCCTAACCCCTGATCTCTAACCCCTCAAAGGAACGAAATGGCTCAGATCAAGGCAGACGAAATCACGCAGCTTCTTCGCGAGCAGATCGCGAATTACGACTCCAAGGTCCAGGTGGACGAGGTCGGAACCATCACGTCGCTGGGCGACGGCATCGCCCGCATTCACGGGCTCGACAAAGTGATGGCCGGCGAGCTGCTCAGCTTTCCGCATGGCATCTCCGGGCTGGCGCTGAGCCTCGAGGAAGACGAGGTGGGCGCCGTGGTGCTGGGCGACTACACCGAGATCCGCGAAGGCGACGAGGTGAAGCGCACCGGCAAGATTCTCAGCGTGCCTGTGGGCGACGCCATGATCGGCCGGGTGGTGAATGCGCTAGGCGAGCCCATCGACGACAAGGGGCCCATCGCCGCATCGGCATCGCTGCCCGTGGAGCGCCTCGCGCCCGGCATCATCGATCGCCAGCCCGTGCGCGAGCCCATGGCCACCGGCCTCAAGGCCATCGACGCCATGATTCCCATCGGGCGCGGTCAGCGCGAGCTGATCATCGGCGACCGCCAGACGGGAAAGACCGCGGTGCTGCTCGATACCATCATTAACAATGCCAAGAACGACCTGATCTGCATCTACTGCGCCATCGGGCAGAAGCGCTCGTCGATTGCGCAGGTGGTGCAGACGCTGACTGAAGCCGGCGCCATGGGCCACACCATCGTGGTGGCAGCGTCTGCGTCAGAGCCCGCGCCGATGCTTTACCTTGCGCCGTACGCGGCGACTGCGTTCGGCGAGTTCTTCCGCGATTCGGGCCGCCACGCGCTTGTGATGTACGACGATCTCTCCAAGCACGCCATGGCCTACCGCGAGATCTCGCTGCTGCTGCGCCGTCCGCCCGGCCGCGAGGCGTATCCCGGCGACGTATTCTATCTTCACTCGCGTTTGCTCGAGCGCTCGTCCAAGCTCAGCGACAAGCGCGGCGGCGGATCGCTCACGGCGCTGCCCGTGATCGAGACACAGGCCGGCGACGTATCGGCATACATTCCCACCAACGTCATCTCGATCACCGACGGGCAGATTTTTCTGGAGACGGACCTGTTCAACTCCGGCGTCCGTCCCGCCGTCAACGTGGGCCTGTCGGTATCGCGCGTGGGATTTTCGGCTGCCATCAAAGCCACCAAGCAGGTGGGCTCCACGCTCAAGCTCGACCTGGCGCAGTATCGCGAGCTGGCCGCGTTTTCGCAGTTCGGCTCCGACCTCGATCCGCTCACGCTCAAGCAGCTCAACCGCGGCCAGCGCCTGACCGAGTTGCTCAAGCAGCCGCAGTTCAGTCCGCTCACCTGGCAGCAGCAGGTAGTGGTGCTCTTCGCCGGCACGCAGGGCTATCTCGACGACATGCAGATCGGCGATATCCGCGCATTTGAGGATGGCCTCTACAAGTACTTCGCCAGCGCGCAGACCGCGCTGATGGACGATCTGACCAAGAAGCGCTCGCTCGACGACGACCTGAAGAAGCGCCTGGGCGACGCCATCAAGGAGTACAAGGAAAACTTCAAGGCGGAGATTGAGTCGGCAAAGCAGTCCTAGTGCGGCCGCAAGCGCCCACTCGCGGTTGTAAGGGTGGAAGCTGGAGAAACCGAAGCTCGAGAAACCGAAGATCGAGAAACCAGGAGCAGTTTGATGGCAACCGTCCCCATGGCTCGACCCGCAGGCTCGCTGAAGGAAACACTTCAGGCGCTTGCTCTGCGCTATCCGGAGCCGGTGCGGAAGGCGCAACTTGCCGACGTGGACCGCATCGCGTTCCATATCGCACTGGCGCAGGAGCTGGCCGAGGTGGACAGGCCCGTCGTTGCGGACATTGGAGGCGGGATCGGGCTGTTTTCGATTGGCTGTGCGGCGTTGGGGATGGATGTCACTCTGGTGGACGACTTCAGCGATGAAGTGAATCGATTGCACTCGAGATCGAGCGCGCTCGCTCTCCACGACGAGGTCGGCGTGACCGTTCAATCCTGCGACGTGATGAAGGATTTTTCGTTGCCGCACAATCAATTCGATGTGATCGCGAGTTTCGACTGCATGGAGCATTTGCACAACTCGCCGAAGAAGCTTTTTCACGGGCTTATCGACAGTCTGCGGGCGGGTGGCTGGTTTATTCTGGGCGTCCCCAATTGCGTAAATCTTCGCAAGCGCATCACGGTGCCGCTGGGGAAGGGCAAATGGACCCGGATGGAGTCCTGGTACGAAGTGGATGTATTTCGCGGGCATGTCCGGGAGCCGGATGTGGACGATCTGCGCTATATCGCGAGAGACCTGGGGTTGAAGGAAGTCAAGGTGATGGGCCGCAACTGGCTTGGCTATGCGCGCCGTGGGATGAGGGCTGTCATGCCGGCGATCGACCTGGCGCTGAGGCCGTTTCCTTCACTGTGCGCCAACATTTATCTGATGGGCAGGAAATGACAAACCGAGTGGACATCCTGCGGTGGACCGCAACCGAGAAGCTGAGAACTGATAGCTGAGAGCTGTCAACTGAAAGCTGAAAAATGGCAAACGTACTGGATTTACGGCGACGCATCCGCAGCGTGAAGAACATGCGGCAGATCACCAAGGCCATGAAGATGGTTTCGGCGGCCAAGCTGCGCCGCGCGCA
>Ga0302324_100027271_pt1 | contig 10887 bp, 9 predicted proteins | sample Palsa_T0_1_FD_201949 | JGI IMG/M metagenome (GOLD analysis project Ga0302324, IMG submission 201949) | Peat permafrost microbial communities from Stordalen Mire near Abisko, Sweden - Palsa_T0_1 | ecosystem: Environmental > Terrestrial > Soil > Palsa > Peat permafrost | place: Sweden: Abisko...
TTGCGATTCCCAAGATCAGTCAGGAAACTTTGGCAGAAATGGTGGGCACAACCCGCCCACGAATCAATTTGTTCATGAACAGGTTCCGCAAATTAGGCTTCATTCGCTACAACGGTGAGATTGAAGTTCACAGTTCACTTCTCAACGTCGTTCTCCACGACTAGAACTTCGTTCCCACAAACGGAACTTTGTGCGTCGCTACGGGAAATGCGATTCAAGAACTTCGAGAGGAGGTAGCCGCGCTAGCGGACAAGAGCCAAGAAAACCGCCCGCCACACATAGGTCTTAGCCAACCGAATCAAAGACCTCGAAAAAGAAGTGGCAAAACATTCCTAGTAACAGCTCTTAGGATTACACATCCCGGTAGATGTCGCTAACAGGCGTTCTCACAACTTTGCGCCGTCTATCCGGCCTTTCTTGGTGTCGATGAGTGAAATCGACTCTTCAAGTTCCACTCCGTAGCGCTTTGCGGCGGACCGTATCCGCTTCCGTGCGGCGCGACGTTCCGCGTCCGTGACGCCCTTCACCTGATTGAAGCGTGCGACAGCGTTACGCACGTGAGAGGCGTTTTCCAGCGGCTCCTTGCGTTGCTTAGGGAAAGCGAACTTGGTTGCGGATATCTGATCACGAGCTGGCTTGGTTAGCTTTGCCATTGTTGTTTCTCCTCTCGGAGCCATCCCTCCAGCGGACGGACGGGCCGCCGGGACTCTTTACCACGGTGGATTATGGCAGCTTTTTCAGCTTCTGGCGCGTGGTCTGGTGAATGTCTTCTTCTCGCGCGGATTCAGCCACACGCGGCTCATCCATTTCCTTTTTAACGCGAGCGAGTGTCGCTTGGTTGGATTCTTGCTTGGGATCGTTTCTATGCATACTTGCACGATGTCACGAGTCCAAAGGGATTACAGGTCAATTTGGAACATAGCTGGCAGTTTCAGAATTGTCTTCATATGCCGAGCAGTTTTGAACAGTCTGGACCAATCTGCGAAACGTAGCATCTCTAAGCACATCACAGTGAAGGCGCTGTTGTGGTGGGAAAATCCACGCACTGATTGGCAACGACCAAGTCTGGATTGCCGTCGCCGTTCAAGTCCGCGATCGCGACCGAAGCAGCTTGGTCCCCGCCCGATTTGTATGTCACGGCTCTCGCAAAGTCTACCGGCGGTTTTTGCGCGGGAGGAGAAAGGTTCGAGGTCACTACCGGAGCGTGGTCGATGGAATTGGATTGCGCCAGCGCGACTATCAAAACAGCAGAAACGAAAACGGTGAACAAGCCGACGAAGCGGAAAGACTTCATAAGCACCTCGATTTGAGCATAGAAACCTAGCTAATGGGAACACTAAAATCGTTCCGTGCTTCCCTTAGCGGGAACGTGCTGATTATTCTAAAGTTAGCCTTGGCATAACTCACCGTTGCGGGAGAACATACCACTGCTAAGCCGTCGATTGGGATTCCGAATAGGCGACAATCTCGCCCGGCCCGCTAGCGAGCGCGCCCCCGGCCCCAGGCAGTTCAAGTTTCGTGGAAAAGGGAGGAGGGAGCATTTTGCCGTCTGTATCTACTTTCCCTGCCCTTCATTGACTGCCCGAAACGTGCTGAAGCACCGCATTGGCGGGCGCCCGCTCGACCTGGAATTGCTTCTCCCACTGGCTATCGAAATCGCGGACGCGCTCGACGCCGCTCACAGCGAAGGCATCGTTCACCGCGATATCAAGCCCGCCAATATTTTTGTCACCAAGCGCGGGCACGCCAAGATTCTTGATTTCGGTTTGGCGAAAGTGAGTCTGGCGGAGAGTTCATCGAGCCAAATCGCAGCTCTCAATACTCAGACCGGTACGGCAGGCGAAAAAGATTTGACCAGCCCGGGCACCATGGTCGGGACCGTGGCCTACATGTCGCCTGAGCAGGTACGGGCCAAGGAATTGGACGCTCGCACCGATCTTTTTTCCTTTGGAGCGGTTCTCTACGAGATGGCTACCGGCGCTATGCCTTTTCACGGCGAGAGTTCCGGCGTCATTTTCAAATCCATCCTCGATTCTGTGCCGCCGCCGCCCATTCGTTTCAACCGGGATCTGCCGGCCAAGCTCGAAGACATCATCTTCAAAGCCCTGGAGAAGGACCGCAATCTGCGCTACCAGCACGCCGCCGACATTCGCACCGATCTTCAGCGGCTGAAGCGCGACACCGAATCGGGACACCTCGGCCACAGCTCGGGTTCGGTCCCGGCTGCGCAGGAGTCTGCTTCACAGATCGCGGCCGCTCCCACTTCCGCACAACCGTCCTCCACCATAACTCCAGCCGCGCCGGCATCCAGCCCGGCTGTTGCAGCGGGATCTTCCGGTGCGCACTCTTTTTCCTCGCCGTCGCTGTCGTCATCATCATCGTTGCCGGCGATAGCGGTGACTTCCGCTTCGGGGGCATCGGTGGCCTCCGCTCCCGCCAAAAAGACAAGCCTGCCACTCTTCGCAACCGCAGCCGTGGTCCTCGCTCTCGTCGTAGCCGGAGCCCTTTACCTCCGTTCCAGACCAGCGCATGCGCTCACCGCAAAAGACACGCTAGTTCTCGCCGATTTCTCGAACACCACGGGCGACACCGTATTTGATGGAACGCTAAAGCAGGCGCTGGCCGTAGATTTGCAGCAATCTCCATTTCTTCAGGTCATCCCTTCATCTCGTGTGCAGCAAACCCTGGGCTTTATGGGACGGCAACCGAACGAGCGGCTCACAACCGATGTGGCTCGCGAACTATGCCTTCGGGTTGGCAGCAAAGCCATGCTTTCCGGCTCCATTGCCAGCTTGGGCAGCCAGTATGTTGTGACTCTCAACGCCATGAACTGCCAGACCGGCGATTCGCTCGCGCAGGAGCAGGCGCAGTCCTCCAGCAAGGAGCAAGTGCTTACCGCGCTCGGCGTCGCCGCCTCCAAACTCCGCGGAGAGCTGGGCGAGTCGCTGGCTTCAATTCAGAAGTTCGATGTGCCCATCGATCAGGTGACCACGTCGTCGCTAGAGGCGCTCAAAGCGTTTGCCATGGGCAACGCCGAGTTCGATCAGGAACGCGAGATGCAGTCCCTGCCGTTCTACAAGCGGGCAGTGGAGCTCGATCCGAATTTCGCCTGGGTGTACGCGCGCATGGGCACCATTTACTCGAACGCCGGAGAAAACGAAAAGGCGATTGAGGCGAAGCGCAAGGCCTACGAACTGAGAGACCGCGTCAGCGAGCGCGAAAAACTATATATCACGGGTCATTACTATCAGACGGTAACCGGCGAAAAAGAAAAAGAGATGGAGACGCTCGAACTTTATGGCCGGACCTACCCGAATGACGTGATCCCTGCCAATAATCTCTGCGTGGGTTATCAGATGTTAGGAGACTTCGCCAAGGCGACGGAAAAAGGACGGGAGTCAGTGCGGATCGATCCGAACTCGGCGAGTGGATGGTTCAATCTGGCATACAGCTATATGGGGTCGAACCAGTTCGATGAAGCGCAGCAGACCATGCAGCAGGCGATGGCAAAATTTCCGGAGTCCGAGCTCGGGCACTCGTATTCTTACGCGATGCAAGTGGCGTTGGGCAAAACGGCAGATGCAGACCGCGAACTGGCATGGTCGAAGGGAAAACCGTTTGAATTTCGCTTTCTCGGCACCCAGGCCCGCTCGTTCTTGGATCAGGGCAAACTGCAGCTCGCGGAAGAGAACACCAAACGCATGTTGGATATGGAGAACAATCAGGGGCTGAAGGAGACGGCCGACGGCGATTTGGGGTTCCTGGCGATGGCACAGGCGGATCTAGGCGTCTGCGATCGGGCGCTGAAGAACGCAACCACGCTAGCGGCGAGTTCTACTCGTGCGGCGCTTACGCAATCGGGATACGTGTTCGCGACCTGCGGACAGGGACAGAAGGCGGAGGCAAATGCCGCGAAGTTGAATAAGGAATACCCGCTGGACAGTTTTCTACAGAAATCCGAGCTTCCCCAGATGCGCGCGCGTTTAGATTTGCAGCGCGGCAACGCCGCCAAGGCGATCGACGATTTGCATTCCGAAGCATTTCAGTTAGGCTTCGTAGAGGCCGGCCTACCCGTCTATCTTCGAGCGTCGGCCTATCTCCAGACGAAGCAGGGAGCCGAGGCGGCCGCGGAGTTCCAAAAGATTTTGGATTACCGTGGAGCGCTGTCGCCGCTTCCGTATTTGTCGCTGGCAAAGTTGGGACAGGGCCGTGCGTATGCGCTCACGGGCGACGCCGCCAAGTCCCGCACCGCCTATCAGGACTTCTTTACCCTCTGGAAAGATGCCGACCCCGACATCCCCATCCTGAAGCAAGCCAAAGCCGAGTACTCGAAGCTGCAATAGGAGCCCGCATCAGGAAACACTCCTTCACCGATCCCCGTCTCACAGACGATTGGCGCAAACGGAAATTCTGTAGTTGTGTGCCAACGATTCTGGGCGGACGACGGGCTACTCAGAAGTTAAGCCCAGAACAAACGTTCACCGACGGCCCAGAAGTCGGCTTGTGGGAAGCGTTACCAGCTAAGTAACGATAAACGCGCTTGCATCCATGGATCTTGATCCGCGATAGTCGGTGGCAAGGTTTTGTCATCCCGCACCACGTTTTTCCGTCACGCCGTTTCACTTATTTGGTATCATCTCGTGGCGTACCGGAGATGCCAGCTTTTTCTTTCCCGCTCACACACCCCAAGGAGACCCTCATGGCACGAGTCACCGGAATCGGCGGCGTCTTCCTCAAAGCCCGCGACCCCAAAGCCCTCGCCGCCTGGTACGCCCAGCATCTTGGCATCCAGCTTGCCGACTACGGCGGAGCCACCCTCCTCTGGTCCGACGAAGTCCCCGCCGGCACGGGCCAAACCGCGTGGATGCTCTTCCCCGACACCAGCAAGCACTTCGGCGACCCCGCCCAGCGCGCCATGATCAACTACCGCGTCGACGACCTTGAGGCCTTGCTCACCAAGCTTCGCGCCGCCAACGTCCCCATCGACCCCAAGCAGGAATCCGCCTCCTACGGCCACTTCGCCTGGATCACCGACCCCGAGGGCAACCGCGTCGAACTCTGGCAGCCTCTCGTCGATACACCGTAAGTAAAAAGGCCTCTGGCCCTAGCTCGCGATTTGGCCTAAGTAGTGTCCGAGCCGATTTTCTACATCCCCCGGCTTGTGGAAGCCGCGCGCCATCAGCGCCTTGATCCCCTCCTGGGCGGCAGGTCGCCCGAGCGAAGCGATGCACGCATCCCACCCGGCGCCGAGCTCAACGTCCGGCGGCAGGCTGGTGTTGACAAGGCGCTTGGTCTGGGCGATCGCCCATTTGTCGAACTTGGCGATCCGCGTTGCGAGCGTCTCGACGAACGCATCCAGCTCGGCGTCGGGCAGGGCGCGATTGATGTAGCCATAGGCTTCGGCCTGCTCTGCTTTGATGTCTTCCGAGCTCAAGAGCACCTCGAGCGCGCGGTTTCGGCCGATGAGCCGAGGAAGCCGGGCCATGGGGCCGCCGCCGGCGACCATCCCCACGCCCACTTCCCATTGCGAGATGATGGTCTTCTCGCGGCTGGCAAAACTCATGTCGCAGGCCAGCGTGATCTCGCTGCCGTTGCCGGTGGCACGGCCGCGGATGAGGGCGATGGAGGCAACAGGCAAACGCGTCAGACGCACGAGAAAGTCCGGCCACTCCGGCAAACCTGTCGGACCCTCCGGCAGTGAGGTCAAGTCCTCAATCTTGGCCGTGAAATCGGAGTGATTCAGGAAATAGTCGTCGACCGCGCTGTCGAACACCACGACCCTGACATGCTCATCGGCCTCGAGAGCGTTGATGACTTCCTGGAACTGCTTGACCATTTCCGGGCCCATGACGTTGATCGGCGGGTTGTCGATTGTCACACGCCAATAGGCGGGCGACCGCCTGGTCAGACGAATCTGTACGGGTTTCACAGGCGCGTTAATCTCTGTGACTTTGGTCGGTGTGTTCATAGTTGCCATGGAAGTTTCCTCCGTTAGCTGTCACCATTCAGCCACAACAGAATCGGCCGCGCAATTGGACGATGGTATTGCCCATACTTTCGCATCGACTGCCGTGGCGAGGCCAACCTACAATGAGTAAAAAGGAAGTGATATGCAATGACGAAACTGACGAGCTTCGAAGCCGACATTCGCCCTCTGTTTACTGATCGAGACATTCACGCCATGAGTAAGGCATTTGACCTTGCGAACTACGAAGATGTTAAGAATCACTCGTCGGCGATCTACGACCGCATTCGCGGAATTGGCGGAGCGGTAATGCCACCTCCACCCCCAAGAGGAGAAGGTCCGTGGCCTCAATCGCGCATTGAATTATTCGCTAAGTGGATTGCGGACGGGTTCCAACCGTAGAACATCAGGAACCGGCTGATTAAAACCGACAATGGCCGTAGGCGTGTAGTTCATTCGTCGCAGCAACTCCACGCACAGCCCGCGACAAACTCAAGACGCTATCCACGCGGAACAAAATCGGCTGCGCAATCGATACCATCGTCCAATTGTTTTACCCCCTCACCTCTGGCCTAATGGCAATCGTTCGAGACGGATGTTGACCAAGCTTAAAAAACTTTTCGTTAAGGAGAACACCACCATGCCCGAATTTACGCCGAAATCTCTGGCACAAAAACAGCAAGAGCAACTGAAGATTGAAACACGCACCGCCGTGAAACGGATCGCTGGTTTTACCATTGTTGCGGCGGCCGTGGCGGTGCTCGCCGTCCTCCTCGTCGCCGCCACCCTTTACGCGCAAGGCCAAGGCAATAATAAGGATAAGTACTCGTTGATATCGCCGGGAGGAATCGCCTTCTCAGACTTCCGCGGATACGAGGACTGGTCGGCGGTCTCTTCCGCCCGGCAAGACGAAATCCTCAAGGTAATCGTCGCCAATCCGACCATGATCAAGGCATACAAGGCCGGCGTTCCGGGCAACGGCCAGCCTTTCCCGGAAGGCTCCATGATCGTGAAACTCCAGTGGAAGCAGAAGAAAAGCACCGAGGCCCAATTCGCCGTGGATGTCCCAGACTTCTTTACCCAGGCTTTCGTCATCGAAAAAGACAGCAAGAGATTTCCGAAAACCGGCGGGTGGGGATACGCAGTGTTCAACTACGACGTCGCATCGGACAAGTTCACAGCCGATCCCAAAAGCCTCGCCGACTGCGGAAACGCGTGCCATACGGTCGTGAAGGCAAAGGACTACATCTTCCATCCATACGAAAAGCGTTGAACGCCCTGCGCCCAACATGGGTACGCAGCGCGATGCCATTTGACTGAGAACTGCACAAACCAAGGTTCTCGGCAAGGGTGGCCGGGTTTTTCCAAAAAAACGCCTCGCTGAACAAAAGCAGCAACCCGAAGGCAGTCAGTTCAATCAAAAAGTATGAAGTGATTGCCGTTTTTGTACCGACGAGCAAACTCCCATGGCAGAACATCCTAGAAGCGAAGATCGCGTGCAACGGCCCAAGCCACTGCCCGATTTTTATGGTGAGGATCGTCATGAACTGGTGCGAGAAATTGCGTACCAGCACTGGGAAAAGAGGGGCTCTCCGCTGGGTTCGCCTGAAATTGATTGGTTTGCAGCCGAAAAGACCGTGCGCGCGTACCTGTCCGCTTCAGGAATTGAGCTCGAGCCAGACGAGGATCTGTACTCCGGAGCGGCGTGGCTTAGCATTGAACACGAACGGTTCCACAACTAGAAAAAGAAGGCCCATCCTATGAGCACCAATCGCGTCGTGCGCCCGAGTTCCACAAAAGTCGTTCCCCTGACCACCAGCGCGACTAATGTTTCTGATGTTCTGCAGTACGGCGCGATGCCGTTTATCGGGACGGATAACGCTTTTTATGAACGGCACCTGGTTTTTGACAGAGCGATCGATCCCAAAGTAGCGAGTGCGCGTGAGCGCTTTGAGGCATTCTCCCATTCCGTGCGAGACATTCTCGCCAAGCGTTGGGTGCTGACCAAGGACACTTATGAGCGAGAGAATGCAAAACGCATCTATTACCTCTCCATGGAGTTTCTCATCGGACGTTCGTTGGCCAACAACATCACCAACCTGTTGCTAGATCCGCTTTTGCCGGATGCAGCACGAGAACACGGTATCGACTGGCTTGAACTGGTGGAGCAGGAACCAGATGCTGGGCTGGGCAACGGCGGCTTGGGCCGCCTCGCGGCGTGCTTTCTCGACTCGATGGCGACCATGCAACTCCCGGGCACCGGCTATGGTCTCCGCTATGAGTACGGCATGTTCAAGCAATCGATTGTAGATGGCTGGCAAAAAGAGAATCCGGACAACTGGCTTCGCTACGGCGATCCCTGGGAGATTGCCCGGCTTCACGAGAAGGTGGAAATCAAGCTGAACGTCTCATTCAAGTTGCACGCGGGTAATTTTCAAGTCATCCCCGACCGGCCGTCAAGCCTGATCGGTATTCCGTTTGATCGTCCCGTGGTGGGCTATGGCGGAAAGACCGTCAACACGCTCCGGCTCTGGGCGGCGGCAGCGCCCGATTATTTCGATTTTGAGAAGTTTGGCACCGGAGACTTCGTGGGCGCACTCGGCGAAACTCTCCAAGCGGAGTCGCTCACCCGCGTGCTGTATCCGGACGATTCTACGACGAAGGGGCAGGGATTGCGCTTCCTGCAGGAGTATTTCCTGGTCGCGTGTTCCATGGCCGACCTGGTGCGCCGTTTCCAGCGTCACAACTCGGATTGGGAAAAGTTTCCCGAGAAAGCCGCAATTCAACTCAATGACACGCATCCTTCCATGTCGGTCCCTGAACTGATGCGAATCTTGCTTGACGACGTGCACTTGGGATGGGACCAGGCCTGGGACCTGACGAAGAAGACGCTCGGGTACACAAATCACACCTTGCTGCCTGAGGCTCTGGAGAAATGGCCGGTGGCGTGGTTTGAGAAACTGCTTCCTCGTCACCTGGAGCTCATCTACGAGATCAACCGTCGGCTGCTCGATGACGTTCGAGCTCGCTTCCCGGGTGACGAGGGGCGCGTGCAGCGCATGAGCCTGGTGGAAGAAGGCAGCCCGCGCAAAATCAGGATGGCCAACCTTGCCATTGTTGGCTCACACAGCACCAACGGAGTGTCTGCCGTCCACTCCAAGCTACTGCGAACCACGACGGTCAAGGATCTCGCGGAAATGTTTCCCGAGCGTTTTAGCAACAAGACAAACGGAGTGACGCCCCGGCGTTGGTTGCTCGAGGCCAATCCGGCGCTGGCCCGCGAAATCACGCAAGTCATCGGAGATCGCTGGATTACGGATCTGAGCCTGCTCAAACAACTCAAGCCGTTCGCGGAGGATTCCAATGCTCGCGAACGCTTCCTCAAGTCAAAGCGAGAGGCCAAAGTGCAGTTTGCCAATTGGCTCAAGTCAACCTCCGGGCGTGTCGTGGACCCGGATACCATCTTCGACTGCCACATCAAGCGTATTCACGAATATAAAAGGCAATTGATGAATGCGCTGCGGATTGTGATTGTTTATAACCGGCTGCGGGAAAATCCCGGCATGAAGATAGTGCCACGGACATTTTTCTTCGCGGGTAAAGCGGCGCCAGCCTACACCCTGGCCAAGCTCATCATAAAGTTCATCAACAACCTGGCGGGCACGATTGATGGCGACCCGGTAGCGCGCGGCCGGCTCAACGTCGTCTTTCTTCCTGAGTACAATGTTTCGTTGGCGGAACGGTTGATTCCAGCCAGCGATGTCTCCAACCAGATCTCGATCGCCGGCTACGAAGCCAGCGGAACCAGTAACATGAAATTCATGATGAACGGCGCCTTGACTGTCGGAACCCGTGACGGTGCGACCATCGAAATGGCGGAGGAAGCCGGAGAAGAGAACATGTTCCTGTTCGGGCTTACCGTGGAGCAAGTCGAGAACAGCCGCGCCTGGTATAACCCGTACTGGCACTATGAAAATGAGCCAGAGACTCAAGCCGCTCTGGACCTGATTTTCTCTGACCACTTCAGCCGCAACGAACCAGGAGTCTTCGCTCCCTTGCGCGATACGCTTCTGACCCAGGGCGATCACTACATGAACCTGGCCGACCTGACCTCGTATTGCAACGCACAAGACCGGCTCGGCGCTCTCTATGCCGAACCCACCGCATGGGCGCAGAAAGCAATCTTGAACGTCGCCAGCTCCGGGAAGTTTTCGAGCGATCGTTCGATTGCAGAATACGCAAGCGAGATCTGGAAGGTGGAACCATGCCCAGTACCCTAGAAACACAGTCCCTGACCGGTGAACCTAACATTTCGCCGCTGGCAGGCAAACCAGCGCCGAAGGAGTTGCTGGTGAACGTGGCTCGCCTGGGAAAGGAATATTTCGAGCGGCGTCCCGACTTGGATGATCCCAACCAGCTCGTCAGCTTCGGGACCAGCGGACACCGTGGCTCGCCCCTGCGCGGCACATTTAACGAAGCGCACATCCTCGCAATTACCCAGGCGATCTGCGAATACCGGCGCGAGCGGGGAACCGACGGCCCGCTGTACATGGGGAAAGACACCCACGCAGTCTCGGAGCCCGCGCAGCGCACGGCCCTCGAGGTGCTGGCGGCCAACAATGTGGAAACGATCATTCAGCAAGACGACGGGATCACTCCCACGCCGGTGATCTCGCGAGCGATTCTGGTTTACAACCGTGGTCGCAAGCAAAAAGACCATCTCGCGGACGGCATCGTGATTACGCCATCGCACAATCCTCCGGAGGATGGAGGCTTCAAATACAACCCGCCCAACGGCGGCCCGGCTGACACCGATGTGACCCGCTGGGTAGAGAATCGCGCGAATGAATTGTTGCGAGCAGGGAATGCGGGGGTCAAGCGAATTCCCTTTGCCAAGGCGATCCGGTCCGCGACTACTCACC
>Ga0302324_100027273_pt1 | contig 10887 bp, 13 predicted proteins | sample Palsa_T0_1_FD_201949 | JGI IMG/M metagenome (GOLD analysis project Ga0302324, IMG submission 201949) | Peat permafrost microbial communities from Stordalen Mire near Abisko, Sweden - Palsa_T0_1 | ecosystem: Environmental > Terrestrial > Soil > Palsa > Peat permafrost | place: Sweden: Abisko...
GGGATCAGCATCTTGCCCGCAAGTCGATGGTGGGCGAATATGACATCGTCGCGAACTTCAGCTACGGCGGCATGCCGTTCGAGATCGTGTACGACCAGATGAGGCGCTTTGCCGATAAGCTGATTCCGAGACTCAAAGGATAAAAGATCGCGGGGAGAGGCCATGCAGCTGGACGAAGAGCTCGAGCAAATCCGCGACACGCTCCAGTACCTCCGGGATCGCCAGGACATTCTCGACTGCATTACGCGGGAATCGCGTGGACGAGACCGGCACGACGCCGAGATGACGGCAAGCTGCTACTGGGCCGACGGGGCCGATGAGCATGGTCTCTTTATCACTCCCGGTCCGGAATACGGGGAGAAGGCAAATGCGGGACACCGCGCCGCCTTCAGCGGCAATAGCCACCAACTGCAACGTAGGAACGGCGAGTGGAAAATCAAGCTGAGACGCACGGTCATCGATATGGTCGCGGAGGGGGATGCGGCTTGGCTCTCGACACCGGCGATTTCCGGATTCCTGAAGGGTGTGCGGTCCAAGGAAGATCCGTCGTATCAGCGTCCGGTTCGGAGGACGCCGGCCGACCTGCGGTGGTGACCGATCAATGAAAATCGTCGTCAACTGGGCTTTTTGCGACGGCAACGGCAATTGCGCGAAAGAAGCGCCCGAGCTCTTTGCCCTGAGGGAGGACGACACCCTGCAGTTGCTGAAAGAGACTTTTGACGAGGCGTATCGCCCGCAGGCGGAAGCGGCGGTGCAGTCGTGCCCGAAAAGCGCTTTGAGATTGGTCGAATGAGGCGGCCGGGCGCTCGGAGTGCGCTTATTTGCGGCATCGCCCTGCAGATTATCGCAGGGATCTCCAGTTCAGCTGCGGTGAAGGCCGGCACACCCGGCGATGCGTGATCTTTGCTGATTACGGCCTAGTCGCTCACGACGATCGGCAGGTTGATCCATCCCCGCTGCATATAGCCGGCATTCTGAATCGCATCGTCCAGGGCGAATTCGAACGATTGCACGCTCGACAGCAGCTCATGGACGAGGGTCGTAACCTCGAGCTGCGCGAGATGCTTGCCGATGCAATGGTGCTGGCCGAGGCCGAATGAGAGCACGCGCCGGATCGGGCGGTTCCAGAGGAACGAGTCGGGATCGTCGAATTCTCGTTCGTCGCGCGAGGCTGAAAACAGCATGCATGCCACGCGCTGGCCCGCTCTGACGTGCTGGTTTGCCACCGTGACGTCCTTGTGAGCCGTTCGAAAGGTGTACTGAGCGGGCGCGCAATAGCGGATCATCTCCTGAACCACCACGGGCACGTTCCTGTCGAGATCGGCGCGAACTGCCGCGAGCTGTTCGGGCCGCCGCCAGAGTTCCATGACGCCCTGGGCGGTCACTTTGGGCATCGACTCGATGCCTCCCACCATCGCGCAGACGAGCTGATCCGCAATCTCCTGGTCGCTCAGCGCACGCTGATCGGGCTCCATCCGGTAGTTGATCAATCCATCGATGAGACCATTGCTGCCATCGGCCCCTGCGGCGCGCCGGGCGTGAATCGCCGGAACGATGTCCTGCGTCAGCTCCGTGAAGAAGGTGGACAGGTCGATGCTCTTCTTTTCCGGACTGTATCGCGTGATTTCGTTGACCTTGTTCATCAAGTCTTCCGCGCGCGACGGCGGCAATCCGAACAACGAGCAAATGACGGTGACCCCCACGATTCCGGCATAGTCCATCGTCAGGTTGAACTTGCGACGCGGCAGCAGCTGCGCGAGCCGCTCGCGCGCGAGCTCCCGGACGAAGTCCTTGAGCGCCGCCACGCTTTTCGGGCGCAACGGCGCGGTGTGCGCCGCTCGCATGTCTTCGTACCAGGGCGAAGCAAGCCTGGGGCCGGGGGCCATGGGATTGATGGAGGCGAAGGACGGGGCGGCGCTGTTGCGGTGCTTTCGCAGATACTCCGGCGTCGGCAGATTGCTCTCGGTTGCGAGCAGTGCATTCTCGCCGATGCGCAGGACCTCCCAAACGTCGGCGAACCGAGAGAAGAAATAAGTGTCGTAGTCCTCGCTATAGTAGACCGGGTGCTTATCGCGCAGCTCCTTGTAGACGGGCTGCGGATTGGCGATTACCTGGGGAGAAAAGAGATCGATCTCGAATGCGGCGGCGGTTCCGTCGGTCATGCGACGCGCGCTCAGGCGGCGGCGACCTGAGGCCGCCGCCGATCATCGCAAGTTCTCACGAATCGGCCCGGCGTGGCCCCGGTGGGCACGTCTCGACGATGGGTGACGACCCCATTGACCAGAATATAGTCGTAGCCGCCCGCGCGGCCCTTTCTGCGCCAGTCGCCGTTCGGCATGTCATGGACGATCTGGTATCTCTGCCGATCGAAATAAAGATCATCGAGATCGTAGACCAAGATATCCGCCCAATAGCCGGGCAGCAGAGCGCCCCGATCATAGATTTGAACGGCGCGCGCCGGCTTCAGCGCCAGCTGGAAATGCATGTCTTCCAGGCTCATGCGTTTCTCCTCGCGCACCAGCCACAGCAACAAATCGGTGGCATAGTGGCCCACGCCAAAAGACTTGGTATGGGCGCCGCCATCCGAGCTGCCCCCGACGACCGCGCAATGCGCCATCAGCCGAATGACTTGCGCGGGGTCCGTTGCGATGATTTGCCCGGATTTCAGCTGCAGCGCGAGTTTCGAGCGCAGAGCCAGATCGAGCAGCACCGTGACGAGGCCTCGACCTTCTGCTTGCGCAATCTCGAACAAGGTTCGATTCAGGTAGGGTGCGAGTGCCGGATTGTCACCGACGTCAATGACCGTCTGGCCTTCCAAACCGGCGCCATGAGTGGGACCCCGGGCGGCGTATTCCTCGACAAACGCGCGCTGAAACTCCGGGTTCGCGACGAGGCGCATGACCTCCTCGTCCGAGTTGCACGCGCAGATCTTGCGGACCGCGGCCAATTGGCCTGCAGGCACGTCCAGTTGACGCAGACCCGATTCGAGCCATCCCCGGTGCAGGAGAGAGCTCACGGTAATATCGCATCCCTTGGCGCGCTGCGCGTCGAGCCAAGCCAGGTTCTCGGCCGTCTTTTCGGGCAGCCGGTCGATGGGCAAGAAGCTGTTATGCATCAAGCGCACGCCCGACCCACGGGCGATTTCCCCCATACGCTCCGAGATCGACCGATCACCATAGGTGATGATGTGCGACAGCAGCTGGATGACGCCTTCGCCCCGCTCGATCACCGCTCGGCCGATGTCCAGGATAACGTCGTGATCGAGCACGTCCGTGGGCATCGGCGAGCCGTCGAAGTCGACGTGAGAGTTTCCCTCGATCCCCATCGCGGACATCGAAATACCGATGGCGCCCGCGTCCATCGCCTCGTTGATCAAGCGATGCATCTCGGTCATTTCGGCCGCGGTAGGCCGCCGGGTCTTGGCGGCGTCGATACCCATGACGTAGACGAGTAAGGGATTCAGCGGGAGATAGGTGAGAACATTCACACCCTTCGGCAGCTGCTCCACGCGGGCCAGGTATTCGGGAAAGCTCTCCCAGTCCCAGGGCAATGCCGAGCGCTGGTGAGCCACGGGAATCTGCTCCGTCGTCTCCAGCATCTGCATGGTGCGCTCGATGTCGCGCGGACGGACCGGGGCAACGCCGAAGCCGCAATTGGCGTTCACCACCGTCGTGACGCCGTTTTCTCCAGAATTGGAGCAATAAGGGTCCCAGAACAGCGCAACGTCGTAGTGCGAGTGTTGCGTCACATGGCCTGGGGCAACCACCTTGCCTGTCGCATCGATGACTTGCTTCGAGCGACTGCGAGCCAGGTGGCCAATGGCGGCGACTTTGCCGTCGATGATGCCGACATCCGCGTGGAAGGCGGGGCTGCCGGTGCCATCAACCACCCGTCCGCCGCTGATAATGGTATCGAAAGTCATCGCGTGGAGGCTATCATCCGAAGCGATGATCACGCAACGAGGCGCGCGGATTGCTCGCGTGGCCGCTCGATGGTGGTTTTCTCGGAGAGATCAGTCGCGCCATAGCCGCTGCCATCCCAAGTGTCCCAATTCGCGCAGCGTGCGAATATTTCGACGGTATATCTCCTCTGTGTCGCCCGCCGCGGCAATGGCGTGCTCTACGCTTGCTTCGCGCAGCAGATGCAACATCGGGTAGGGAGAGCGGTTGGTGAAATTCTCAATATCCTCGGGCTGCGTGTCCGCAAACTGATACCTGGGATGAAAGCTGGCGACCTGCAGTTCGCCTTCCAACCCTAGATCGCCGACCGTCGCCTCACAGACTTCAAGGAAATCATTGTACTCCACGAAATCAGTCAATACCCAAGGATGAATCAACAGCGTGGTCTCGCGGTGCAGCGGATCCGCAGCCTGCAAATTGACCAACTCCGACCGCAATTGCTCGAGTAATCCGGACGCCGTCCGTTGTTCGCTGACGCAAAAGTGAACGCGATTGTCGCGGTAGGGGGCTGCCGCGAACGGGCATAGGTTGAGGCCAATCACGGATCGCTCCAGCCAGCGACGCGTCATGGCGATGATTTCGTCGTGGATCATTTGGGCTCTGCCTCCGAGAGAAAGGCCCCGAACACCGCGAGGATCTCGCGGTGTCCCGCGGTTACGCCGAGTTCCGCCTCCCGGGTGAGCGAAAGCGCGACGCTCGTGGCCAGCATGGCCAACGCAGCCGGGGGAACCCTGCTATTTCTGGACTTTCGCTTGAGCGCCGCGGACAGCGCGCTGACCTGTATCGCGCGAGACTCCTCGATGAAGCGGATGACTTCAGCCCGCAACTTCTTGATGCGGTTGGCGAGTGCCATGAATTCGGCAATCAGGCGCGCATCGCTCGTGTGAATGCAGACGTCCCAGATCTCCCGGAGCGGACGTTTCGAAGAGGCCGCTTCACGGAGCCTTTCGATCTCGCGCACCGCGAGCCGGCCGAAAGTCTCGACAATCAGATCGTCCATGGTCTGGAAATAGTAATAAACCAGGCGTTGCTTGACGCCGATGTATTCCGCGAGTCTGCGGGAGGTGAGCGCGGCATAGCCTTCCTCACGCAGCACACACTCTGCCCCGTCGAGCATGGCGTGCCAGTTGGCCGATCCGGGGATGCCCATGCGCCGGGACTTGGTCTGCTGGGCTCTCGTCATTCCGTTACCCTACGTCACTTGACATCGGCAGAGCAATGCTAACAAACTGACGAGCACGGGGAACAGGAGGCTGCTATGACGGGTTACCGGCTTGAAGGGCGCGTTGCGATCGTCACGGGGGCGGGTCAAGGGATTGGTGCGGCCATTGCCACCGCTTATGCGCGGGCAGGCGCGAAAGTGATCATCACCGGGCGCACGCAGAGCAAGCTCGAGGATGTGGCGGGCAAGATTCGGGCGGAAGGCGGTGAGGTGCGTGGGCTCGCTGCCCACGCGGGCAACCGCGAGCATGCGCAAAAGACGGTCGGCGAAGCGATATCGACCTGGGGGCGGGTGGACGTTCTGGTGAACAACGCACATACCTTCACCGATTACCTGCCGATCGAAGACCCCAAGCTCGAGGACCATATCCGTATCGACATGGAGTCGGCATTCATCGGCTCGCTGCAGCTGATGCAGTGCGTCTTTCCGCACATGCGCGACGCCGGCGGCGGCTCCATCATCAATATGGGGTCGAGCTATGGCATTCGCTGTGAACCGGGCTTCTTGGCCTATGCATCGACCAAGGAGGCCATCCGCACGCTCACCAAGACGGCGGCGCGCGAATGGGGCAAGCACAAGATCCGGGTGAACACGATTCTACCGGCGGCCATGTCGCCAAAGGCGCTCTGGTATCTCAAAGAGAGCAATTCATACGACTCGGAACTGGCGAAGGTCGCTTTGGGCTATTTCGGGACGCCGGATGACATTGCACCGCTCGCGCTGTTCCTCGCGAGCGAGACATCGAGCTACCTCACGGGTCAGACGATCGGTGCCGATGGCGGCAGCACGATGCTCTGAGCTACCCAAGAAAACGCCTAGAGAGAGCTGAAGAGGCGATGACACAAAGCAGCAGAACCGCGCTGGTCACCGGCGGGGGAGCGGGGATGGGGAAAGCCGTCTGCCAGAGACTCGCACGCGATGGGATGGCGGTCGGTGTGCTCGATATCGACGGAGAGGGCGCAAAGACGGTGGCTGCGGCGATCAATCAGGCGGGCGGTCGCGCTATCGCCCTGTACGCCGACATCGCCGATCGTCACGAGGTCGATCTCGCCGTGAGGGATTTGCGTCGAGCCTTTGGTGCAATCGGCGTGCTCATCAATAACGCTGCAGTCGAAAACTTCTGTGCCTTCGGCGAGATCCGAGACGAGATCTGGGACCGGCTGATCAATACCAACCTCAAGGGCGCCTTTATCGTCACCCAGGCCGTTCTGCCCGACATGGTGGCCTCGCGCTGGGGACGCATCGTGAACGTATCCGCCTTGGGCGCGCAGACCGGTGCTCCCAACATGGTCCATTACACCGCGAGCAAGGGCGGGATCATCGCGATGACACGCTCACTCGCGATCGAGTTGGGACCGAAGGGCATCACGGTCAATTCGGTATCGCCGGGCTTCATCGATACCCCCATGGCACGCCGCGCCATCGATGGCGGGCTGTTCCCAGTCCCTTACGAGCAGATTATCGCGACCTATCCCATTCCCCGTCTGGGCCAGCCGGAAGACATCGCGGCCGCCTGTGCCTTCTTTGTCTCGGAGGAGGCCAGCTACATCACCGCTCAAGTACTTGGGGTCAATGGCGGCGCGGCCGTTTGAAGTGGAGTCACGCTCCGAGGATATCCGCATGCCGAAAGTAGCCGAGATCGACCTGTATGATCTGCCGATCGGCGAGCAATCGTTCGCGAACGATCCGGATCCGCACATGATCGCGGCCCGGGAAAAGCATCCGTGGCTTGCGAAGAGTTCTTTCGGCATCGTCGTCACGGAATACGGCGCGTGCAGCGAGATCTTGCTGATGGACGACAAGCTCAAGACGCCGGCTGCGCACATCGTCGAGATCATGGGCGGCGAAGGGACCAACTGGGCGCGCTTCGAGGTCGAATGCCTGATCGCCCGCGACCGGGCCGACCACGATCGCATCCGCTCGTCGGTCCGCATGGCCTTCACGCCGCGGGCCGTCATGGCTCACCGGGAACGCATCCAGAAGGTCGTGTTGGCGCTCCTCGATGAGTGGGCGCCGAAGACTCACTTCGATTTCGAGGCCTTTGCCTCCCGGTTTCCCGTCGCCGTCATGTTCGGGCTGATCGGGGTGCCTCTCGCGCGCATCGCCGAAGTCAAAGACTGGCTGGAAATCGTCGGACAGAGCTTCAGTCTCGACCGGGGGCTCTTCCCGCAGATCCGCAAAGGGTTCGACGACCTGTGGGAATTCGTCGACAGCCTGGTCAAGGAGCGAGTGGCTTCCGGGAGTCGAAGCGAGCCGGACCTGCTCGATGCGCTCATCGCGGCGGAGGGCGAAGGCAGAATCAACGCCACCGAACTACGCGACCTCTTGCTTTTTCTCTTCGTGGCCGGCTACGACACCTCCAAAAATCAGCTCTCCCACATCATGAACTTGATGCTGGATCGCCCCGACGCATGGCGGCGTTGCGCGACTGACCGGGGCTATTGCGACAGGGTCGTGGATGAAGCCCTGCGGCATTCAGGAGTCGCCACGAGCTATCGCAACGTGTCGGACGACGTCGATTACCGGGGCGTCACCTTTCCGGCCGGCAGCATGCTGATTTTCCCGATGGGAATCGTCTGCCGCTATTCGGGGCCCTTCGAGAATAGGCTTGCGTTCGATCCGGAGCGGGCGAACGCGAACCGTCACACCGCCTTCAGTCGCGGCGTGCACACTTGCCTCGGTATGTACCTCGCCAGGCTGCAAATCGCCGAAGGACTGCATCTCATCGCGCAGCGGCTCAAGAATCCGCGCCGCGATGGCGAGCTGGTCTTTCGGCTTTTTCCCGGCGTGTGGGGGCCGAAGCACCTGCCCATTGCATTCGACCAGAGGAGTTCACCGTGAGGAAATTCATCAATCACATCGACCACGTCGCCTGGATCTCTCGTCCGGAGAACCTCGAGGCGAATGTGACGAGGCTCGAAGTGCTGGCTGACGCGAAACTGGAGCGATTCGTACGCGAGGACATGGGCTTCGTCATGTACGTGAACTGGGAGGCGGGGCTGGAAATCGTCTCGCCGACGGCGGAACCCACTGAATTCAACAAAGCGCTGCGCGAGCGGCTGGAGAGGCACGGCGAAGGCGTGACGGCAGTCATCTATGGTGTCCGCGATCTCGAAAAGAGCAGGGCGCGCCTCGAGGGTCTGGGCTACACGCCCGGACCCCTGATGGATGATCATCCGGATTCGCCGTGGCACCACAAGCTCGTCTTGAGGGAGAGGATCGCAGGCGACTATCTCGGCAGCTGGTTCATATTGGGCGACATCGATTACGCCGACGGTGTCATTCCGGTCACGGACACGCCGCTCGCCGATTGAGCGCACTGGATCGACCCGTGAAGTTTGGAGTCATCATTTCGCGAAAGGTGACCGATCGGAGTTCGTCGCATCCGTATGCGAAGCTCTACAGCTATCTCAATGAGATGGAGGACCTGGGCTACGATATGGGCTGGTGCGGCCAGCATCGGTTTTCGTTGAGCACGGCGTTCTTTCTCACGCCCACCGGTGTCCCAAACACCGACGGCCAAGTCAGGGAATTGCGCCTGTTCGCGAAGGAAGTCATGCCGCTGTTGAACGCGTAGCGTCCTATGCGGGGGTCAGCGGGAAGCGGTGCATCCCCCGCACCTCGAACACGCGGCGGGTGAATTTCCATCCGTCGGGCGTACGGAGCAGCGTGTCGGCATAGAATCCAAGCACTTCGAGGGCCTCGTCTTGGCCCGTGAATTTCCCGCACTCGCGGATCACGGATCGGGCCGCGGCGGTGTCTTCATGGACATCGATCAAGGCCGGTGCATTGATCTGCACGATGTAGTCCATCGGCCCAGTGAAGTGCCTCAAGGCGTCACCGATGGCGTTGCGGCCCTCGAACTTCGCCCCGAAGTAGGGGATTTCCCAAACGCCGTCTGGCACGTAGGTTGACAAAACCTGATCCCAATCGCCACGGCTGGCGCCCTCGGAGTAGCGATTGAGTGTCTGCTGGATGGAGAATTCTTCGATCATCGGCATCAGGCGCGGGCGACACTCAAAGTGCTCTCCGCTCTCCATTTCGCAGTGTCCACTCCGACGATCAGAAGCCACAGTGCCAGCGATACCCCGGCGACCAGGCTGGGTAGGTAACTATATGGAAAGAAATCCGGGAGGGTTCCGGGCGGTGTGAAATAGACGACGCTATTGAAGAGGTAGCACATTCCACCGATCCCAAGTAGCACACCGAGTGCCCGCGGTAAGAACTTCGATGCGCATATCAAATACCCGGTTGCGGCACAGTCTAGCGAAAACAATCCAAGATTCACACTGAACGCGAACTGGTAGAGTCGAATTGACAACAGGGCGAGCGATTACAATTCGCAGTAGATCGCAGAAAATGATGCCAATCAGGATGCCGGTCGTAAACGAGACCAGATCCGCAAGAAATCCCCAACGGTACAAAGACGGCGATGCAACTAACGCACCGGCACCTTATCTTCGGTGTAAGTACCTGAAATGTTTGAAGAGCAAGATACTCCATTTGATGCCGCCGCGAGAGGTTTCCGTCGCGAGTCCAAAGCCCCTTGTCGCCCGCGGCCGATGAACCTACACTCATCAGAGAGCGCAATCTGCGCCGTCCAAGCGGAGCCGTCCGCCGCCATGATCATCGGCACGGCGGGACACATCGATCATGGCAAGACGAGCCTCGTGCGCTCGCTCACGGGTATCGATACCGATCGGCTCAAGGAGGAGCGCGTGCGCGGCATCTCCATCGAGCTCGGCTATGCCTACACGCCGCTCGCCGGCGGCGATGTGCTGGGGTACGTGGATGTGCCCGGCCACGAGCGCCTGATTCATACCATGGTGGCGGGTGCCGGCGGAATCGATTTCGCCCTCCTGGTGATCGCGGCGGACGACGGGGTCATGCCCCAGACGCGCGAGCACCTCGCCATCCTCGAACTCCTGGGCGTGACGCAGGGGGCCGTCGCGCTCACTAAGATCGATCGGGTGGCCGAGGCGCGCGTGCTCGCCGTACAGGAACAGATTGCGGCCCTGATGGCCGGAGGACCGCTCGGCGGCGCGCCGCAGTTTCCTCTTGTCGCGACGGTCGCCGACGATCCGGGCGTCGTTGCCTTGCGAACGCATCTGCATGCGGCGGCCGCCGCGTCCCACACCCGACATCCGGAGGACCGACTATTTCGCCTCGCGATCGATCGCGTGTTCACGCTTCCCGGGCGCGGCACGGTCGTGGCCGGCATGGTGCGCGCTGGCCGCGTCGAGGCCGACGAGTGGCTCACCGTGATGCCCGGAGGGATGGCGGCGCGAGTGCGCAGTATCCACGCACAGAATCGCGAGACCTCCATGGGGCGAGCGGGGCAGCGCTGCGCACTGCTGCTTGCCGGGATCGAGAAATCCGAGGTGGCGCGCGGCGATTGGCTTGCCCATCCGCAGGCCCTCATCGCCGCGAGGCGCATCGACGTCCGATTGCGACTCCTCTCGCAAGGCGAAGGGGTTGCGAATCGTGCCACGGTGCACGTGCATCTCGGTACCGCTCACCGAGTGGCGCGCACCGTGATGCTGGAAGGCGATGTATTGGCTCCGGGAGCGTCCGCGCGGGTCCAGCTCGTGTTCGAGGGGCCGATGTGCGCCGCGCCGGGCGACGCCTTGATCCTGCGCGACGCGCAAGCCCGGCATACCATCGGCGGCGGCACCGTGCTCGACTCGCGCGCGCCCGCGCGCCGCC
>Ga0302324_100027279_pt1 | contig 10886 bp, 20 predicted proteins | sample Palsa_T0_1_FD_201949 | JGI IMG/M metagenome (GOLD analysis project Ga0302324, IMG submission 201949) | Peat permafrost microbial communities from Stordalen Mire near Abisko, Sweden - Palsa_T0_1 | ecosystem: Environmental > Terrestrial > Soil > Palsa > Peat permafrost | place: Sweden: Abisko...
GCCGAACATTACCTCATTAAAAAGCTCTATCAGCTCAACCTGCTCATAGCCGAACACGTCCCTAGAAAGAGACTTAAGCGCGATCGACTTCCACCTGGCAAGAGCATGAGCTTCCATCATAGTGTCTGACAAAATAGGGAAGTATCCTCGGCTGGCCTGGACGGCTGCCCCTACCTCAGGATCATCGGACAAGTGCTCCAGCATGAACCTGGACAGGTTGCGCTCTTCCATATCAGCGTTATGCACAACACACAAGCCGGTAGCTGTTATGTCCCACAGCGCCCGAGCTGCTGGCACCGGATCCAGATTGTACCTGGTTTCGTCATGCCCTAGAGGAATATACCTCCCCCAGCTGACTGCATTAGTGAAGTTGTATCCGGCTACTATATTCTCTTCCGGGTGAAGAGACGGACTGGTATTCCGGTAACTGCGATCCTCACCTTCATACCCAGTCTCGCAGTCCAATGCGATTGGCTGGCCGGCAGCAATCACCTTGTCTGCTAGCTGCCTCAGATCTGCAACAGAGGAAACATAGCCAGTATTGGCGCTAGGCATCAGGAATCAGCACCCTCCTCCCTGGTCAGTGCCTCCCGCAGCCTGCTCAGATCATCATCTGACAGCATGTTCATTGCCCTCGCAGCAAGATCACCTATAAAATCACGGTCTCGTTCAGCCTGCCTGGCCCGCAGCTCCGCGCGCCGAACCCTCAGCCTCCAGCTCCTGACCATCAGCAGAACCTGCTTTCAGCATCTTCTTACCGTAACTCAAGAGAGCCAGCTCAGCGCGGCTTCCCTCCAGCACTACCACACCGGCAGTTTTGCGAGCATGCTCCAGTGCCGGCGGACGCTTGCTGTACTCTCCGCGCATTACCGGCAATCGCAGCACGAGCATCCACGGCCAGGAAGAAGCTGGCAGAGAATCGCTCCACGCCCGAAGCCCCCAATCGCTCTCCTGAACCCGGCCTGCGTACTGCTCCCCGTAGCGCTGAACGCACTCCAGCTTCCCGTCCTCACCATCGCTATCGGAGACGTACATCACACACCAGCTAGACCCGTACACCCGCCAGAACCGATCACTGTCTGCCATTTCTCTCATCTCCACCAGGACGCTGCAAGTACTTCCGCTACACCGACTGATACCCCGCCGCGATACGCATCCTCCGCGACCGACAGCGCATGCCATGCTCTGCTCATGCGAAGAGTCCCGTACTCTATCCTGGCCAGGCCAAAATACTTCTGCGCAAGGAAAGCAGGCACTCCCATCCGGGAAACGACATCTCGCCAGGGAACATTTTCCTGTGCGGCACGCGACAACGTAGACAGCAGCTCCAGCCGAGACGCGAGATACCCGATTGAATACCCGAGACTAGCCGCATCCATAGTTTCCGCAGCCAGCATCGCACCAGGCAAATCTCTCAAGATCAGCTTGTCCGCGAAGTCACCGGGTAGCTCAGCGCAGAGAAGGTCGAGGATATCATCTGTGATTCTCCCGTTAAAGAGCCCAACCTTGGCCAGCACAGCCCGAACTTCTCCCAGATCGCCTGACGTCCGGGACAGCAGATGCCTAGCCTGACTGTCAGAAACAGCAGGAAGCTGATGAATTACCCACGCAACAGAATCCTCCTGATTCAATGGCGAGCAGCGGATGATCTGTCCGAGGGTAGAATCCCGCAGCATATCTGCCGGAGGGGCCAGCTTGCCGTCCCCGTCCTTCGGAAAGTCATGCTCTTCAGCCTCAAACAGCACGTAGCTCCCCTGCATCAAACTGCGCGCGGCAAGATACTCAGAAAGACGGCTCCAGTCCTTCAGCTTCCCGGCCTCCCGCACTACTGTTAGCCGCTTGTACCCGGAAGCGGGGATGGCCAGGATGCCTGCCCAGATACTGCGCTCACTATCCTGGCCAGCGCACCACTGCTCCGTGTCATCAGCACCAATGACGTTGGACGTAACCCCTATCACCTCATTTACCAGGACACGCTGCTCACCGCACACCCAGGTAATCCGAGACGGGCCGTGCTTAACCCTGGAAACCGTCCACTGGCTATACGAAGCCACTACCCAGGGCCAAAAGGTGAGCCATGCCCGTTGCCCTGCCGCCGACGCCACATCTCCTTCAGTTGTTCCTTACTCGGGGGAGGTCCGGCCGCAAGCATCTGCTTACGGACCTCAGTCTTGACATCCTTAAGCGTCTCAGCTATCTGCTCCTGATACTCAGTCTCGAACAAGAGAGTAAGCATCTGCCGTATCTCCGGGGAAGAGGTGCCAAGACGCTGAAAAACAAAGCTAACGAACGTATTAACACGTATCAGGGTAAGAGAACCTGGGTCAATCTGCGCCCCTAGCTGTGCAATAGCCGTCAGCTCAGCCTGGTTGCACTGCTCCAGGTCAGTCAGCTTGCTCTGCACCGCCTGAAGCTCAGAAGCACTGGGAACATCCTGAGGTGTGGTCATGTCTGCCTTCCGTCCATGAGTTCGGCTGCCAGCGCACGGATCGCTACTTGCGGCCTGGCCCCGCCACTGGCTGCCAGCAAGGCTATTCCCTGCCGGGCAACCGAACTGCCTATTATCTGCCGCTCGGTACTACTGAAAAGAGAGGTCGGATTACCGGAAGCCGCCGCTCCGAGTAGCTCCCGCAGCATCCAGTCCTCAGTATCTCCCCATGTCTTCACCGCACGCTCGAAAAGATCACTGTCCCGCGCAGTCATAGCACGCACCGCGCCCAGCACAGCAGACTTGGCCGGCCGGAACCGCTCCACAGCAGCCAGAGCCGGAGCTACCCGGCCCTTGCCAATTGGCGCGATGGCAGCAGCATCCCGCAGGCTAACACCCTTGGACACCAGCACCCGGGCCACCTCTTCGTCAGTCAGCCCGGCCCACCTCCAGATAACGCAGCGACTTGATATCGTGGCCAGCGGAGACCTGGAAGAGACCAGGAGAAACCTGGCAAAATCAGGCGGCTCCTCCAGATCCTTCAGCAGAGCGTTCTGCACAGCACTGCTGGCCTTCGCACCGTCCAAGTTAAGCGCAACCACCTTGAACCCGGAACCGCGCGGGGCAGGAGACGGCGGCGAAGCCAGAAAAGTCCGCATCCGCCTGACGAAATCCATGCTCGGGTGCTCCGCTGACCAGGAGTTGTACCAGAAGGCATGATAGCTGACCAGCCACTTGACCATCGGCCACTTGCCAATAGACTCCGGCCCAAGCAACAGCACAGGATGGGAAGGCAGCTCCCGCTCCAGCGCAGCCCGCGTCTCAGGGTGCCCGATCACGGTACATCCATCCTCAGTAGCAGGCGTGAAGGTCATGCCAGGCTCCGGCACCCCGGACAACGATCCCCGCCCTTGTTCTTGGGACGCAACAGCCACCCTGCCTGACGGGCTACCTTCTCGGCCGTAGCAAGATCTGGCTCCTCACCTATCCAGATGGTGCAGTCTTCTCTATCGCACTCGATGGCAAAGGTAAGCAGGGCGCTCATGTGGCAGCCACACGCTCAAGATGATGCACGACTGCGGTCAGGACGTGCGGGGCCGGCCGGTGGTGGTCTCCTGCGGGCACCTCGATGGCGAACGTAGCCCGCTCGTATCGAGCAACCTTGTGATAGTCCAGCTGCCAGAGAGGGTTGCCGGCCCGCTGCAGCGGCTGCCGTACGTGCGGCTGTCCCTTCACGCCCTGCAAGATAGCTACGGCCTGCCTGACATGCGCGAGGGTGTAAGTGTCCCCGGCTATAGTCACCCTGCGAGAAAGAGCCGCTTGCTGCCGGAGATTAGACCGGAGCCACCGCACCCAGCGACCAGTGACGGCTGAGGACACGCCGAGCCGCGCCGCAGTCTCAGCAGAATTTACAGTGCCAGTTGCTGCTACCTGGGAGACCAGTTCATCAAACAGCATGATCAGATCACAGTTATCCCTGTCGGACCTTCTGGGCACAGTTGACAGGAACCCCCTAGCCTGCCTGATCCACTCAGCCGCGTCCAGGCCAGACAGGTCGTCCTCGGAACCACCGAATACATCGGCCCAGGACAAGCCACCGTCCTCTCCAGGAGGCGGGCTATCGATAACGAACAGCTCCCTCTTGTGCTGCCGGCCAAGCCGATCTCGCTGCCCTTTAACATACAACGAAACCTGCGCTGTCAGAAACGTGCTGAACCGCGCCGGAATCTGCTTATCCCCGTAACTGAACGTCTTGGCTGGATCGAACATACCTATCACATCACGCTCAATCAGCCTGGTCATGATCTCCATGGCTACATCATCGACATCCTGCGCCCTGATCGCCGATGTAGCCGCAACAACCTTCCTGACATAGCCGTAATACACCCTGAAAAGCTCTTCTGGCCCTGCTGGGACTGAACTTCCGGTATCGCGCATCTTCTTACCCCACCTACTGGAATTACTTACTCTATTCTTGCTCGCTCACTTCGCGGCAGCACCGGCTTGATCAGGATCCGGCGCGGCTCAAACGGCAGCATGTGAAGAGCTTCCCCCATAGCCGCCTCCTCTACGGGCGCGCTCAGCCCGAACGTCACCACTGCACCTCGTGCCGAATGCGCTTCTACCTGCCAGTAACTCATTTCCCGCTGTCCCTCCGCGCGCCTACTCCACCTCGCTGACCGTACGGGCGCGGAGGTACCTCTCCGGCGATAGAACCGGGGAACATCTCTGCTGCATGGCTGATGGTAATCCACCCGAAAGATGCCCGGCTAGGCTCTGTGCCGCGCCAGATATCCGCCCCGGTACCCCGCTCCACCTCCTGAAGGATGTACCCGTGGGTGCCCTTGTTGCCGAACGGGGTGCGGAACACCTTACCCCCGAGGATCCAGAATTCCCCTTGCTTGACGGAAATATCAGCCGTCTCGTACATCAGCTCAGTGCACACCCGCCAATGGCGATCACGAAACCACTCGACCATCCGCTGCTCACGAGCCGCCCGCAACGCCACACTCCTGGGCGACTCGTACTGTGCTTGCCTGACCTCATCTTCAGTTGGCTCGGACACAAATTCTCCTTTGGACATAAGTCCACGTCCTGCTCATGCTTCATCTGCCAGTAGATCCACAGGCGTGGCCCACCGGCTGGCTTGCACAGCCCGACGCCGGTCAGCCTCATCCACAGCATCCTGTCTGCGATCGTCACGCTCGCCTGAACGGTCCTCGTCTCTCCAGCGGATGAACTCAGCCTCAGGATCCAGGGCACGCTCTGGATGGTAGGCAAGCAGGGCCTTGTATTTCCTGCAGTACCGGGTGTGCTCACGCACAAGATCACTGTCCTTATGTGACAGACCGCAGCCAGGACAACGACCGATCACGTCACATCCACCCACTCCATGCAGGTACGGAGCACATGATCGTAATCGCCGTCCATGGCCTGCTGCGTGAAATCACTTATCTCATCAGCATGCCCGGCCCTCCGCAGGGCTCCACTCACACGTCCGATGATCACCCCGGCTCCGCCGTCCCCGCTGGAGAGCTGCACCGAAACCTCTGGGTGCCTGCACCCTTCCCTGACCACTAATACCACCTCCTGCCTGAACCCTAATCCCATCACTGACGGTTGTCAACTAGGAAGTTCCCGAGGAGGAATCACAGCCTCTAGCCAGGCACGACTGACAGCTATGTGACGGCACGTACCGCGAAACCGGAACCCAGGACACCCAGGACACGCCGCCCCTGCCTCATGCAGAACCACTAGCCGATTGTTCTTCCCGCTAGAAGAACGCACAGGAATAGTGATTCTCTCACCCTGACGCACCCGTCCAGGCGGAACAGTAGTCATCATGATCCCGGCCCGCCTACTCCCGGCCGTCCGGGGCCGCTACTACTCCCTGATCCAGCATCTCCTTCTTTCTTGCCAGCACGTCCTCCGTCAGGACCACCAGCGGACGGTCGTTCCCGGCCGACGGGATCCGCCACGCCTTGATCCTGCCAGACTTCGCCATCTTGTGCGCGGCCTGCCTGCTGATCCCAAGTTCCACGGCTGCCCTGGAAATCGTCATCAGGGCCTCCAGGTCAGGCAGCACTCCAGGCTGAGCCTTCTCCGGCAGCTTGATTGTCGTCATTTGCGCTCATCTCCTTGTTCCTGAAGCAATGGTAGCATGGCTAGTTTACAACCGTGAAGCCAGATGTCTGCTTCCTGGCCGGAGGACACCAGAGGCAGAACCCCAAGACAGGCCATCAGCGGAACAGCCAGCCGTGGCTCGAACTGATCTACCCCCCAGAGCGGGCCGTAGATCCGAGAGCACCACCGCTTCAACGCCTCAGCCAGGGACGCGGTATCTGGCGGGACAGGGTGCTGCAGCTCTTCCCACCGCTCCCGCCAGTCCGGCGGGGTGATCCCTGCCGTCTTGCACATGCGCTCCGCTGCCTCAGCCCTAGTGCAGTCCCAGAACTCAGACATCAGGCCGACAGGTGACCAGTACTTCGAGCACGCGAAACAGTATGCGCTGTTGTCCTCTTCATACATCCGGAACGAGGCCTCTACCCCGCCGTCAGCGTGAGCGACGTCCCCGAAAGGACACCGGACCTTTCGTTCGCCTTCACCCTCGAACACACGCATGCCAGCCCACTGGCATGCTGTCGCTATCGAAATCTTCTGGTTGGCAAACTGAGTCAGGCTGCCGGAGGCAGGCACAGCAGCTCCCGCAAGCGCAGCACAATCGCTTCCTGCGTTGAGCTAGTCTGGCTAAACACCGTAGTGACGTTAATCTTCACCATGGTTCTCTTGAGCGCTTCCCTGACTGGCCTGCTCAGCCCCATCCCGGCAGTGCAGGTCTCGGCCATCAGTACGAGTGCGATATCAGCCAGCAGCTCGTCATCCATCAAGGACCAACGTATTCGCCAGGAAATCTAGCGTGTTCCCCACTGCCAGGGAAGTGCCACTTGCCGTCCCCACGCTGTACCAGGCCTACTTCCGCAGGAGGCCGGCACTTCCCGCCTCGCTTGGCCCAGCCGATCCAGTGCTTATCGAACCCGGACCCGGATGTGAACACCTCAGAGCAACACCGGCAGCCAGATGCGTTCTTGCCGGTGCCGAGCGACACTTTGAGTGGCCTAAACTCAGTCATATCGATCTCCTATTATGCCGCTGAGTAATCCAATCAGCCCAACGAATGTTTCCGGGCTCGTAGTTTCCGTTATTATTAATTCTATCGAGCGTCCAGTACGGATGCTTTCCATCCCAATTTGATGGATCATCGGGGCGCGGACCTATTTCAGCCTCTGTCTCTGAAATAAACAAACCTGGATCGTGCCAAGGACCGTATAGCAGTATGCCTCGGCCACCGTAATCCTTGTACTGCCTATATCTCTGATCATAGCAACGCTGCATGATATTCTTATGCGTTTGCCATTCACGATGTGCTGACAAACCTCCAAATGCAGCAGTATCTTTATTACGCTGGGTAGTTCTAACAGAGGATTCTTCCCTATGCCAACAGCCACAACTAACAGTACTTCGAAGAGTGTCCAAAGTATAAACTTTTTCGGGCGAACCGCACCGACATGCCGCAGTTACTGCGCGATATCTACGAGTTTTCCCCTGCTGCCAAGTCAGTCCAGTTACCGTAAGACGGCCACGTCGCATGCCTACATACACATCAGAAACCCTAAGCGCCACCTTCAGCTCCACCATCGCCTGCCTCCCATCAGCACACTGCTTCCATAGTCTGTACCGGGAGCGAAGTACTGCCCGCCGGGAACATCAGCCTCTGCCTGGAAGAACGAGGTAGCGTAGTCGACCTTCAGCGGGATCTGAGCGCCTCGCGGGCCGTCCCGGTTCTTCAGCAGCTCGCCCTTGACCGGGGTACCTCGCGGATTCTCGATCTTCTGCGGCTCCAGCAGCGTGATCACGATATCCGGGGAATTGAATGCCTCAGATGTCGACGCCAGATCAACGCCAGAGTAGCTGCCCTCTTTCAGCGCCCGGTCCCGTCCTGGCCTGTTGACCTGCCAGGGGGAGATAACGGGCACTCCGGTCCCGCTGCCGAACGTCGCAGCGATGGCCTTGACGTCCTTGACGATCTGCGCAGCCTCTTCATGGCTGGCGTCACGCCGCTGATCCGCACGCAGGAGCTGTACGTAATCGATAATGCACAGGTGCACCTCGAAAAGGTGCCCGATCCTGGCTAGCCGGGATGCGACCGTCCCCACCGTCGCGCCGAATGGCAACTGAGCTACAAAGCACTTGCCGTACGCGGGATTATCTGTAAAATCGTCCAGAACCTCCTGGTACTGGGCAATCTCAGGGCCGCTCAGCGATCCTGCCCTGATACGGGCACTGTCTATGCCGTCAGGCATCTCCATCACCCACTGCGGATGGCGTGAGTGCCGGGAAATGATCTTGTTAATCACCTGGGGGCGCAAGGTCTCCGAGGTGAACAGCACAACGTTCTTGCCCTGTACCACGCAGGCATTCCAGGTCGTAGATACGCAGAGGCTGGTCTTGCCTGAGCTTGAGAACCCGGCAACAAGAGCAAACTCACCACTCTGCACGCCGCCACCGAGAAGCCTGTCCAGAGGGGCAATGCCCGTGGCGATACCGGGCATCCCGCCGGCTCGCTTGACACGCTCAGCTGTTGCCGCGTAACGGCTGATGATCTGTGCCCGCTCCTGCCGGATGTCCCCCTCCGGAGCCTCGGCCTGGTTCAGGTCAGCGTCAATCTCAGCGAATTTCTCCATGACATACTGCCGGGCCGCATCAGGCCCCACTACCTTTTCGCCCTTAGGCGTCTCCACGCCCCGGGTAAGAATCTCATACGCTCCGGACAGGGCCACTCCAGTAGCATTAGATGAGGCCATCTCGCGAAGCTGCTCCACGGCCCACTTGAACTCGCCGTCACTGACCTGCACCGCCATCACGGCGTCGAACGTCTCCAGCCACAAGGCGATGGTGCCGGACTGCACCCGCCGATTCTCCAGGAACCCGGCCAGCGCCTGACGGGTCGCCACCTCGCCGGTCAGATCCAGGTAATTGCCGAAAAACGCAAAGAGGCTAGGCAGCACCTGGCCAGAGAAATGCTTCGGGCGCAACCGGCGGGTCGCCATCTCCAGACGATCAACCCGGTCTGGCAGGACGGCACCAAGAATCACGGTCTCAGGGTCCTGAGGAGTAGTCATCCGTGCTTCCTGAACACCCGGATCTCCTCGGCCAACCCGAAGGGACGCATCTCACCTGCTATGTTGACCAGACACATCTCCACATCAACCGCAGCCTTGACACCGGCAATCGTCTCGTACAGCGTGTGCTCATACCAGCCAGCGATCTTCCCGAAATCCACCACAATATCGTCAGCTCGCACCGCACCGGCCTGCATATACTGCCAACTCTTGCCATGGTGATCAATACTGATCGACTCCCGGCTGAACGGAGGCGGGATGGCTCGCCGCATGCTAGGCACCAGCGACGTAGCATCAGAACCACCGGGAATGACACCGTTCGGCAGGCGTGGCATGCCGAGCGGCAGTGGCTTCAGGCCCTCCATATGGATCGGCTCAGACGCGCGCTTCTGCCGCTCCTCGATAATCTGCGCTGACAGGTCAGCCTGTGCGTGCAGCTTCCTAGTCGCACTCCTATCGAGCACCGCTTCTATGGGAGTGATCTCCGTACCTGCACTGTTGACACCGGACTCCGCATCAGCGACTGGCCTCGCGCTCGGATCCCACTTAGTCATATCAAATCCCCCTCCCGCTTGAACGAGTCAATGCCGCCGTTGCCACTGCCGCCGTAGGCAGCCAGGTCTCCCTGCTTGATCTTGAAGGCCGGCCGGGCATCCTTCAGCACACCCTCACGTGACAGTACCGTCAACTGGCAGCGCCCGCACTTTCCCTGCTTCCAGGTGAACTCGAACTTGCCTGCCAGCACCGTCTCGTACTCCGCGACGACGCCTTCTTCCATACGCTGCTGAGCCTCTCTCGGAGACCGGCACATCAGCTTGTCGTTCTCCCAGCTCACCCAGATCTCCGGGCTGACCAGTGTCATATCCCGCAGCAGCACCGCACGCGTCCGGCCCTTCGCAGCAGAGCATTCATGCCTGAAAAAGCTCACCTGAGGAGAGCACGGCGCACAGTCAGGAAAATCGGTCCAGGCGACCGCCAACACCTGCTCAGCCATACCACGGAACAAACGGCCCGCACATTTTTCGACCTCAGTCAATGCCATCTTTCTTCTCCCTCGCAGCATGAGCAAGCACAGAATGCACTGCCAAAACCCCGGTCTGTTGAAGTTGCTGAACTTCCCCTGCCTCCATGCCCAGTGCCTCCGCAGCCTGCTTGACCGTCAGCCCGCTGTAGAACGTCAATGCGAGTGCGAATTGCACGGGCAAAGGCAGCTCCTGCATAACTCCTACCGCCGTCGCCAGCAAATCATCCACTACAGCAGAACTCTCCGTATCTGCCGCATCCTGCACATCATGCTCTGCCGGATCGAACCCAACCGGCCGCCGTGCCATAGCCGCCAGAGTATCGCTGACCTGCTGACGGGTCATGCCGGTCGCCTCGGCCATCTGCTGCTGAGTCTGGCCCTGATCCTGTCCCGCGTCGCGCAAGGCCCTGGACCGGTCACGCACCGTACGTGGAACCCAGTCCTGAGCCCGCATGTAGTCGAGAATGCTGCCTCTCATACGCCTGAGACTATATTCCGTAAAGTAACGAGTAGTATCCGGGTTGTAACCGTTCTTCTCGCAGTAGGCCGGCCAGCGGGAATGAGCCTCAACCAGGCCTTTGTAAGCGAGGGATACCAGCTCCTCGAAGTCCAGCACGTACGGAGCACTATGCCAGTAGCGCCACGCGATCACACGGGACTGAGCGATGAGCTTCTCCATCAGCTCTGAAATTGGTGGGTCGACAGGCTCATCACTCATACTGACATAATACGAGCCTGTCGACCCTACTCCCCT
>Ga0302324_100027280_pt1 | contig 10886 bp, 7 predicted proteins | sample Palsa_T0_1_FD_201949 | JGI IMG/M metagenome (GOLD analysis project Ga0302324, IMG submission 201949) | Peat permafrost microbial communities from Stordalen Mire near Abisko, Sweden - Palsa_T0_1 | ecosystem: Environmental > Terrestrial > Soil > Palsa > Peat permafrost | place: Sweden: Abisko...
CTCCGCCCCGCGACGGCCACTTCTCGCAAACCGCGCTTCGCCATCATCACATTACCCAAGCGCTTGAGCCGGTTCGTCACCGCGCCGGTGCAGCAACAGGGCTACGATTACACCTTGCTGGAAGACGTTGTCTCCATGTTCAAGGAAACGCTGTTTCCAGGAGAACTGGTCCTGGAGTGCGTCCCATTCCGCATCACGCGCAACGCCGACCTGATCATTCGCGAAGACCTGGCGGGCGATCTCCTCTCGCAGATGCGCGAGGTGCTCGATGCCCGCAAACGTAGCGGCTGCGTGCGCTTGGAGGTTGGCCGGAGCATCTCGAAGCCGTCGTTGTCGTTCTTGAAACAGGTCCTCGAAGTCACCAACGATCAAATCTATCACATCTCCGGGCCGCTGGATCTCGCCGCCTATCGTGAAATTGCCGGTCGAGCCGGATATGAGAACTTGAAGTACGAACCCTGGCCGCCCCAAGCCTCGCCGGACGCGCCCCCCGGTGAATCGATCTTCGAGGCCATTGCGCGGCGCGATATCCTGCTGTTTCATCCCTACGAAGGCTTCGAGCCGGTGGTGCGCCTGTTGGAGCAGGCGGCGGACGATCCCGATGTGCTGGCGATCAAACAGATTCTCTATCGCACCAGCGTCAGCAGCCCCATCGTGGCGGCCCTGGCGCGCGCCGCCGTCAAAGGGAAGCACGTTACCGTCGTCGTCGAACTGAAAGCCCGTTTCGATGAGGCCCGAAACATCGACTGGGCGCAGGCGCTCGAACAATCGGGTGTGCAGGTCATCTACGGCCTGCGACAGTTGAAGGTCCACGCCAAGACGTGCATCATCGTTCGGCGCGAGGCGGCGGGAGTCCGTCGGTATGTCCATTTCGGCACCGGCAATTACAATGAAGTCACCGCCACGCTCTATAGCGACGTGAGCTTGATGACCTGCAACGAGGATTTCGGGGCCGATGCGACGCAGTTCTTCAACACCATCACGGCGTACTCACAGCCGATCAAATATCGACGGATTGAAGTGGCGCCGCTGGGCTTGCGCGCTCGACTGCTGGCATTGATCGAAAGTGAGGAGCAACGCTGCAAACAGGGACAAACCGGCCACATCATGGCCAAGCTCAACTCGCTCGTCGATGCCGACGTCATCCAGGCGTTGTACAGCGCGTCTCAACAGGGTGTGAAAGTGCAGCTCAACGTGCGCGGTGTTTGTTGTCTGCGGCCGGGTGTCCCGCGGCTGAGCGAGAACATCGAGGTCGTCAGTATCGTCGATCGCTACCTCGAACACAGCCGGATTCTGTATTTTCATCACGGCGGCGAACCGCTCGTGTTTATATCCAGCGCGGATTGGATGCCCCGCAATCTCGATCGCCGCGTCGAATTGCTGGTCCCGGTCCAGGACCCGTCGTGCCAGGCGCGCCTCATTTCGATTTTGAAGACCACATTTCAGGACAATGCCAAAGCGTACCGGCTGAAGGCCGACGGGTATTACGAGAGGCTGCAGCCGCCGGCCCCGGCGAAGGCGCTTCGCTCCCAGCAAGTGTTTTTCGACCAGGCCCACGACGCCGCCAAACAGGCCCAGCAGGATCGCTACCAGACGTTCATTCCCCAACGACCGGCCTCACGGCCGCCCACCATCTGACATGCCATCTCCCGCGCGCCGAATCGGTCGATTGTCCGTTGACGAATTGTGCGCGGCCTACCACAACGAGGATGTCCATACCGAACATGTCACGGCGCTCGCGTTACGGCTGTTTGACCGCACCCGCGCATGGCTTGACCTGCCGATGAGCGGGCGGCAATTACTGGAGGCGGCGGGCCGCCTGCACGATGTCGGGTACAGCGTCGATCCTGTCCATCACATGCAGGTCGGCGCGAGAATCGTGCTGGAGAAAGGAGTCAAAGGATTTGGCCAGCCGCAGTGCGAGCAGATCACGAAGATCATGGTGCGCCATTCGGGCAAGGTGGGTGTCAGTGGAATTCCGTCGCGCGTGCTGCAACTGGCCGCGTTTCTACGGATCGGCGATGGATTAGATTACAGCCACGCGCAGACCGCGAAGATTGTCGGCGTCCGCCGCACGCGGCGAACGATCCTGGTGACCGTCCGCAGCAACGCGTTCCCGCAATGTCTCCCTCGCGCCGATCGCAAGGCCGATCTTTGGCGCGCCGTGTTCCCCTATGACATTCAATTTGTGGCTGCGCCGATCACGAAGAAAACTCGCGATCCATTGCTTCGCAGCGACATGCCCATGATCGAGGCCGCGCGGCGGCTGTTGTGGATTCAGTTCAAAACCATCCTGGCCAATGTGGATGGCGCGGTCGAAGGGGAAACCAGCAAGCCGCTTCACGATGTTCGTGTCGCCATCCGCCGCATGCGCAGCCTGCTGCATGCGTTTCGCAAACACCTGCCGGACGAACCAAGACGGGAAATCCAACAATTGTTGGCCGAACTCGGCGAGGAACTCGGCCCCGCCCGCGACTTCGATGAGTGGGTCGATCTGCTCCAATCCGTCCCGGTGCACTCGGTGATGGCAGAGAGCCGGTTGTTTCCCGCATTCTTACGCCATCACCAGCAGCGGCGGGACCTCGTCCACGCGACCGTGCGCCGCTGTCTGCGCGGACCACATTTCGCCAGTCAACGCCTCAAAATCAACCGGCTGCTCCGCGTGGAACTGCCGTGGCTGATCAAAACGGAGCTGTCCGGGCGGCTGCCGAAGTTCGCAGTGGCCCAAGTGGACAAAGCGCTGAACCGCGTTTGGAAACGAGCCCGGCTGCACCACTCGACCTCGCCGAAAAAACTGCACCAGCTCCGCATCACGTTGCGCAAGGCGCGTTATCAGGCGGAGTTTTTCGCGCCCGCGCTCGGGATCAACACCGCCAGGCTCGCCAAGCAACTGCACCGGGTCGAGCGTGTCCTGGGCCGCATCCATGATGTGGACATGGCCATGGAACATTTGGCTCATGAAGGACCGCGTTCCCCTCGCCCCCTTGTGGCGTATCTGGAACAACAGCGCGCGCACCGCCTCAAGAAATTGCGCAAGATCTGGCAACGTCTCGAGGACCCCGCCCTGGAGCGGGCCGTCCATCGGGAATGGGCCTCCGCCCACGTCGCGCCTGACGCCTAAGCAACCACGACACCGGGTGTGGACGGCTTGGACGAGCATGGCAGGGTGTTGCCGAGTGCTGATGTAGTGTAATGCCTTACAAAGAATCGACTACTCAACGCCCCGCAAGCCCGAATTTTCTTGACGCTTGGGCGATCTTTTGCGAAAAAATCCTCCGCTTGGAGAAGTGGTGAGGCTGGCGTCGCGTTTGCGTTTCCTCTTCCGAATCCCTCCAGAATCTTAGGGCACGTTGATGTTTGGCGCATCACGCGGGGCGTATGGGAAAGCGGTTTATAACGACGCGACGGTACCCTTGTGCCCACACCTTGAGACCGGAAACCACAACTCCGCTGGCGCGCTGTCGGACAGTATTGCGACCCATCCGCAATCATTCCGGGATGTTGCACGTCCTTACGTGGTTGAGACGCGGATTATTGACCCGTCGCTTTATGACGTTTTGACTACCTTTCCGAACGTCCGGGATTATCTGGAGGTATTTCTCAAGGCGACCGGGGTGTCCCTGCGGATTCTGCCGACAAGGACGGTGTTGCGGCGCGCGATTGCTGTGCCTGTGTGGGCGGGCAACGAAGCGGTCGCCTGGCTCGTTGCCAACCCACGGGGGCACGATTTGTCTGCACGTCGCCGGCAAGGCATCCGGCAGTTGCTCCGGTTGTTTGGCCGCGACCTCTCGATACTGGCCAGTCAACACCTGAATGCTCCACACGTGCATCCACCGCCTTGCGTCAACCGCGCCAACGAATACATCCACGCTCACTTCCGCGAACCGCTCCCCATCGCCGACGTCGCGCGTCACGTCGGATTCTGTCCTGACCATTTCGGCCGTATCTTTGCCCGGTGGACGGGGCTGACGTTTACCGACTACGTCGGGCGGGTACGCGTGGAGAAAGTCAAAGAGATGCTAAGTTCAACGCAACAAGGCGTGGGCGAAGTGGCGTTGGTCTGCGGGTTCGACTCGATCCCGCACTTCAACCGCCTGTTCAAGCGCCAGACCGGCCTGACGCCACGCGCCTACCGTGCCGCGCACGTATTTTCTCGCTCAAAAGTCGGATAAAGTCAAAAAAAAGTCGGCAGATGCGTAGACCGACCATCGCCGGATTCAGTAGTCTTTTGCTCGGATAGAAAAGAAGTGGCGAGTCTGGCATCACGTTCGCGTTTCCTTTTTTGCCTCTTCTAACTTGGAAGGTGGTGTCGCATTAGTTCGTACCTGACAGGCAGGTCAACAATTCCAGTTGACGCAACGAGGAGCGATCTCTCGAACGCAACCGATCTGCTTCACCTTCCAGGCCAACCCCAACCAATAGTGGATTTCCCTGTCAAGCACAGGGGGAATAATAGGAGAACCGTCATCATGAAATCCGTCCGAACCATCCCAGCAATCATCGCCTTCTGCTGCGCCGCCCAGCTTGTTCACGCCCAATTCGGCGGCGGTGGTCCGCTCAGCCCGACCGCGCCGCCTGCGCCGACGATGCTCACGCTCTCGGAAGTCGAGCCGCGCACGCCGATCACCGGGCCGGTCACGATCACGGTTCCCGGATCATACTATTTGACCACCAACATCACCGTCAGCAGCGGTAACGCGATTGTGATCAACGTCTCCGGCGTCACGCTCGACCTCAGAGGGTTTACAATCTCCTCGACCTCTGCCAGCGCGAGCGGTTCTGGCATCGCGAACGACGGCTTCAACGACATCCGCATCCTCAACGGCAGTATCACCGGCACCGCCTTTTACAGCGCTGGCTTCGGCGGCGGCGGATTTGCGAACGGCATCTATTGTTCCGGCTCGCCGCACAACGTCGTCGTTACCGATGTCAACGTCTCCGGGATTGGTGGCAACGGCATCTATCTGAGCGCGCCGGGGAACAGCACCGTCATTGATCACTGTACGGCGAATACCATAGCTGGCAACGGGTTCACGGCCGATAGCGTGGCCAATTCGGTGGCGTATGTCTGCGGGGGTTATGCCATTTACGCGACCACCGTCCTCAACTGCGCCGGTTCCACCACGATGGGCGGTTTCGACGCAATCCACGCTATCGGCACCGCCGAGAACTGCTCTGGCATCGCTAGTAATGGAGATTCCGGGGTCTACGCCTTTACGGCCCAGAACTGCTACGGCCAGAACAATGCCAACGGCTACGGCATCTATGTCGGCGGAAGTGCTGTCAACTGCTCCGGCATCAGCTTCAACGGACCAGGTTTGTACGCCCAGTACATTGCTCAGAACTGCTTCGGCATCAGCTCCAACGCATACGGTTTGTCCGCCAACAACGCCCAGAACTGCTACGGCATCGCCTACGGCAACGGCGGCAACGGGATCAGCGCCGACAACGCCCAGAACTGCTTCGGCATCACCTCCGGCAGCGGCGGCGCCAACGGGCTCGGTGCCAACGGCATCGCCGAGGGCTGCTATGGTATCTGTTCCAACGCCACCGGCTGCGGTGTCTACGCCGGAAACACGGCGCAGAACTGCTACGGTCAGAATTATCTCGCCGGCAACGGCGTCTTTTCCTTCGGAAATGTTATCAACTGCAACGGTGTAAGTTCCAATGGGTTCGGCGTGTTCGCCAACAACACCGCCCACAACTGTACCGGGTCCAGTTACGGCCAGGACGGAATCCACGTCCTTGCCACCGCCGAGAACTGCTCCGGCAGCAGCGTCGTTAGCAATGGCGTGTACGCAGGCGGCGTCGCTCTGAACTGCAGTGGCGCCAGTGCCAACAACATCAACCCCGGGCTCTTCGCTGGGACGGCCGAGAACTGCTATGGCACGAACTCTTCCGTCGGTTTCGGCATGTATGTCACCGGAAGTGCCAGCGGCTGCTACGGCGTCAGCGCAAACGGCACCGGGCTGCACGTCGGGCGAAACGCCCAGAACTGCGTCGGCACCACCGGTGGTTCCGGCGGCCCCGGCCTGACGGCCTTCAGCGCCTATAACTGCACCGGCACCAGCAGCGGCACCGGCGACGGCGTCGTTGTCACCAAAATTGCCAGCGGCTGCTACGGCAGTAGCTCCACCGGCACCGGCTTGACCGCCGATGACGCCATCTACTGCGAGTACAGCAGCATCAGCGCCGTTAACAACGTCGGCGGCGTTTCACCCTAACAGTGCCATGCGCACCGATCCGCAAACTCAATCGCCAAGCGTCGCGCCCCGTCTTGCCGGCCCCAGAGTCGTTGGCGGGCCTGCGCGCCAGTTCGTTTGGCGGATTCTGACGCTGCTGGCGCTCGCGCTTCCCGCGTGCGGGTTCGAGGGCCGGATCAACGTCGCGCTCACCGAGGGCGGGCAGACCAACGCTCTGCGGTACACGGTCGGCCCCGGGCATCTGCGCATCGAAGTCACCGACAACAATTGGCCGAACCCGATTGACATCGTGGAACGGCAGTCCGGCGCGTTGACGTTGGTGTTCCCGCATAATCACAGTTTCGTGCGGCTGAAACCCGCCGCGGAAACTGCTTTCGCCGGGCTGCCGGGCGTTCCGGGGATGTCGGCCATGCCCAACATGCCTTCGGCCCCGGGAATGCCTGCGATGCCGCCCGGTGGTTTGCCTCCCGGCATCGGTCCGCAATCCGCACCGATGGCCCCGCAAGCAGCCCCGGCATCCAATGTCGGTGTTGCGCCACCAGTGCCCCCACCGATGTCGGCCATGCCGAATATGCCAGCGCTCCCACAGGGGGTTGGCCCGCAAGCAGGGACGCTTGCGCCACCAGCACCCCCGCCGATGCCGGCCATGCCCGGGCTGCCACCCGGAATTGGTCCGCAGCCGGGCGGCGCCATGGCCGGGGCCGCGGCTCCGGCCGCGATGCCAAGGATGCCGATGATGAACCAGAAACTGGAACTCAGGGCCACGGGACAAACCACCAACATCCTGGGGTTCGTCTGCCAGCAGTATGAACTCAAGCAGCGCGGCGAGACGGTGGAGTTTTGGGCGACCGATCAGTTGCTGCCTTACCAGCCGTACCTCCGCAACCAGCCGCACCGGTTCGGCCCGGACCAATTCGAGAGGCAATGGGCGGGGCTGGTGGCGGACCGCAGGTTGTTCCCCCTGATCGCCAGCCTGCGCTACGACTCCGGCGGCGAACGCCTCCGCTTCGAGGTCACCTCGGTCAGCACGGACAAGATCGCCGAACCGAGCGAACAACTGTTTCAACCGCCGCGTGATTATACTGAAATCCAACCATTGCCGTTTTGAGAGGAGAACCATGAACATTCATCGTCTGATTTTGGTTGCCGTTGGGCTTATCGCCCTGACGCTCTTCGCAGCAAGCTCATCGCAGGCCGACACGACCATCGACACCTACAATGCCTTCGCCTACGGCGCCAACATCGGCTGGGCCAACGCCTTCGCGGATGGGACCAACGGCGCAATCGTGGGCCAGTTCTATTGCAGCGGCTACATCTATTCGCCCAATGTCGGCTGGATCAGCCTCAACAACGGCAACCCTCCCGCCAACGGCTACGCCTACTCCAACAGTGGCACCGACTGGGGCGTCAACAACGTCGGCGGCGGCTCAGTACCGGGCATGACCTACCTGGCGGGCAAGGCCTACGGGGCGAACGTCGGCTGGATCACTTTCGAGCAAACCTATGGCATACCCGCCGTCAATCTGGTCAACGGCCTTTTCACCGGTTACGCGTACAGCGCCAATTGCGGGTGGATCAGCCTTATCAACGACGTCGCGGTGCTGCAAACGGATACTTTGTCGCCCGGCCCGATCGATCCGATCAACGGCCTGCCTGTCGCGTGGGAAAAGCAGTATTCCGTGCCAGCCGGCATGAATCCCAATTCCGACCCGACGGGTAAAGGCTATTCCATCCTGCAGGATTACCTGGCCGGCACCAATCCGAACGATTCGGACGACTATCTGCACATCACGGCGATCAGCGCCAATGACGGCGGCAGCACCAACCTCCTCACGTGGACGAGCAACCCAACGCGATTGTATTATGTCCAAACGCGAACCAACCTCACATTCGGCGCCTGGAGCACGAACATCGTGACTTTGGGCACCGACGTTGTGGTTCCCGACCCAGGGTCGTCCACCGCTCGCACGGTGACGGACGACCCCGCCGTCAGCCGCTTCTTCCGCGTAGGAGCCATTATCCCTTTGTCGCCATGACGAATTGACGGGCGCAGCCGTGAGGACCAAACGGCAACGAAACAATAACCGGAGCCTCGTTCACGACTCGGTGAACAACCCTGCGGCTGCGCTCCTGATCTTGGCAGGCTCTCACTCGATAGCCGGTTCATAGCTGCGCCGCCTTGCGCCGTTGCGGCCCGCAGGGTAATCTTGCCCTGTGGATCCCCTGCACAAGGTGAACGATTGGCTGTGGGAACTGCCGTCGTCTTATAAGCCCGGGATGCGGGTGCCGGGCCGGATTTATGCGACGGAGAAGATGCTGGAGCATATCGCCGGCGATAATTGCCTGGAGCAGGTCGCCAACGTCGCGTTTTTGCCGGGGATCCGCCGATTGCGGCCCATCGGTGCGGTAAAAGCTAGCCGTGGTCGAATGAGTTGACAAGCGGCGCGCTGCCCGCCTAGTCTGGTGCTCATGCTGACGGACAAAATCGCGGCGGACATGAAGGACGCGATGCGCGCCAAGGATGCGCCGCGTCTCTCCACCTTGCGCATGCTCAAGTCGGCCATCGAGTACCACAAGATCGAGAAAAAGCAGGAGCAAATCAGCGACGCCGATGTGACCGCGGTCATCAAGAAACAGATCAAACAGCGGCAGGATTCGATCGATGGTTTTGAGAAGGGCGGACGCCTGGATTTGGTCGAAAAAGAAAAGGCGGAACTGTCTGTTTTGAAATCCTATCTGCCTGAAGAGCTTTCCCCGGCGGTGCTGGAAGAGGTTGTGAAGACCACGATTGCCGAACTGGGTGCCACAACCAAGGCCGACATGGGCAAGGTGATGAAGGCCGTGCAGACCAAGGTCGCGGGCCGCGCCGACAACCGCCTCGTTAGCCAGCTCGTCTCGGCCAATCTTGCCTAGCGTCCGTGCCTGATGTGCATGAACGAGCGCTCCGAATCCATTAAATTCCGGCTGGGCGCCATCATCGTTCTCGTCCTCACGCTGCTGGCCCACCTGCGCGCGCTGCAGGGGAAATTCGTCGAATGGGACGACACCACCCATATCACACGCAACGCCGCCATCCGCTCGCTGAGCTTCGAAAGCGTGCGCGTCATGTTCACCAAGCCGATCGCCAAGTTGTATTGCCCGCTCACGTGGCTCTCCTACGCCGTGGATTACCAGATTTGGAACCAGAATCCGTTCGGTTACCACCTCACCAACCTCTTGCTACACCTTGCGAACACCCTGCTCGTGATCATTCTTGTCGGCATGGTCCTGCGCAACCGATGGAAACACGCAACCCTGACGGCGCTTCTGACCGCGGCGATTTTCGGGATTCACCCGCTGCGCGTGGAATCGGTGGCATGGGTCACGGAACGCAAGGACGTGCTATTCGCCTTTTTCTATCTCTGCGCGCTCATCGCGTACTGCCGGTGGCTGGACACTCACAAGTGGCGAACATACTGGGTGTGCTTCGGTCTCTTCGTCGGCTCGGCGCTCTCCAAATCCGCGGCGGTCACGCTCCCTTTTGTATTGCTCCTTCTCGATCATTTCTTCGCCAAACGCAAAGCGTGGCCGGAGAAGCTTCCATTCTTCGCCGTCAGCCTGATCGTTACCGCAATCACGTTCCTGAGCCAGGCCGGCGGCCAGGGCCAGACCGTGGCCGGTCCCGAAGTCATCCCACTGTGGGCGCGCTCAGGCCTGGTCGGATACTGCGCGCTGTTTTATGTCAGAAAGTTCTTCTGGCCGCTCCATCTCTCGGCGGTCTACCCGGTGTTCGATGAAATGAACTGGGGCATCCTCGTCAACCTCGAGTACATTGCGGCGTTCGCGCTCATTACCGCTCTGGCTATTGCCCTGCGCCGGCGCTGGCCGGCGTTGCTGCCGTCGTGGCTCTTCTACGTCATCACCCTCTCGCCAACGATCGGCCTGGTCCCCGTGGGCATTCACGTTGTTGCGGATCGTTTTTCGTACGTGCCGCTGATCGGATTGGCGCTACCGGTGAGCATGGTCGTCGCTTGGGCATTTGCGTCGGCGCCCAGCGCCGTCACACGGTTTGCCCTGGGTGCGGCGATCGCCCTCGTCATGGCGACACTGGTCTGGTTGACCGACGAACGCGGCGCGGTCTGGTACAACACGGAAACGCTTTTTCTCAATGCCCTGAAGGAAAACCCGAATTGCCTTCCCGCGGAGGTCAACCTCACGTATTGGTACACCAGCGTCAAGGATACCGACAACGCGATCAAACACGGACTGCACGCCATTGCCATCGCACCGCAAGGGATCATTGGACGCAAGAACCTGGCTTACGCGTACATCAACGCCGGCCAGCGACGCGACGCGATCGCCGTCCTGAAGCCGCTCGCGCAAGAAGGCGTCGAAGACGCCGATGTCTGGCGCGGGCTCGCGGATTGTTTTGAAGCGCTGGGCGACACTAATAACGCAAAACTGGCGCGGGAATCCCAGCGCCGTTGCGAGGGCAAACTCTGAACGCGCCCGCTAGTTCTTCGCGGTAAACTCAAAGTCCACCGTCGTCGGATGGTTGCCGTTCACGGTGGCGTCACGCGCCAGGGTGCCGAGGACTTCGTGCCACGCGTAGATCTTGTGCGCGCCGGGCGGCACATTGCGCAACGTGAATCGTCCGCCCTCATCGGTCAGCGCGGCCCACGGATGCGGCATGACTGCAATGTA